>OKRY01000749.1_pt1 | contig 26632 bp, 25 predicted proteins | sample 1601121 | NCBI WGS metagenome assembly OKRY01 (sample SAMEA3541546, study PRJEB24748) | human gut metagenome | biome: human gut; feature: human-associated habitat; material: faeces | place: China | collected 2012
GAGGAAGATGGAGATGATGGCCGGCGGCGCTTCGTTTGCGCCAAGGCGGTGGTCGTTGCCTGCGGAAGCGACGGAGACACGCAGCAGATCCTGATACTCGTCAACACCCTTGATAACAGCGGCGAGGAACAGGAGAAACTGTGCATTTTCCTGCGGCAGCTTGCCCGGCTCAAACAGATTCTTGCCGGTGTCGGTGGAAAGTGACCAGTTGTTGTGCTTGCCGGAGCCGTTCACACCTGCAAACGGTTTTTCATGCAGCAGGCAGACAAGGCCGTGGCGGAGCGCAACGTTCTTCATCGTCTCCATGGTCAGCTGGTTATGGTCGGTCGCAACGTTCGTGGTGGAGAAGATCGGCGCCAACTCGTGCTGTGCCGGGGCGACCTCGTTGTGCTTTGTCTTAGCAAGCACGCCGAGTTTCCACAGCTCTTCGTCAAGCTCCTGCATGAACGCGGCAATTCTCGGCTTGATTGCGCCGAAGTAATGATCTTCAAGCTCCTGGCCCTTCGGTGCGCTGTGCCTGTACCACCAACATTGTCAATATTTTCCGTAAATTCTCCTCCACCAGCATACATTCTTCCAAGACCGCATAAAATCTTATCCGAACATATATAAAAATGATCTGTAATGTAATCCTGAAGTTTCCTTACCTGCAACTGCACCTGTTCATCTTCTGGATCCATTTCTTTCATTTGTCCGAATTCAACAAATAATTGCATAAACTCATTTGCAACAGTAGCTTCATCGTCTTTCGTCCAGTTCTTTGTTTTCTCTTCAAACTCCTTATACTCAGAGGTTTGTCCCCATTGTTCTTTTGCTCGTTTAGAATACTCATCAATCTTTGTTGTATCAAATACTTTAAAATCCATATATTTCACTCCTATTCCTTTTATTCCTCGAGCGAAACTAATAAGATTTTCAAGATGCTCTTTTTTCATAGTTAGCAATTCAATCTGCTGCTCTAATGCTTTGTTCCTGTCAAAGTTAGGGGCATCAATTATCTTTTTAATCTCCTTAAGCGGAAATTTCAATTCTTTAAACAGTAAAATTTGTTGCAGCCTTTCCAAGGATGTATCGTCATACAACCTATAACCTGACTCTGTATATTCAATAGGTTTTAAGAGACCAATGGTATCATAATACTGCAGAGTGCGTATACTCACTCCTGTTAATTTACTTACCTCATTCACTGTCATCATTGTCATTTCCTCCTCTCGATAAGTACATTCTAAACTATTGCGTTACGTAGGAGTCAATATCTATTTTAAAAAAATAGCAGTTTAACAAATTCCGATTTGTAAATCATTTTTCTCAAAAGTGCTAAAATTGCTTGCTTTTCAAGGCATCTGGATGTTTCTCTGCTCTCAATTTCCCTTGTTTTTTCCCTTGCTGGAAAAGAACAAGGGAAAGTCTTATTGCACCTTGTCCAACAGTTTCGCGGCATCGCGCTTAGCCTCTCTGCTTGCGTGTGCGTAAATATTCATTGTGGTCGTCACATCCGAATGACCAAGAAGCTCCTGCACGTCCTTCGGTGCTGCGCCGTAGGACAGCAGATTGCTGGTGAAGGTGTGACGAAGCTGGTGGAAATGAAAGCTCTCCATACCGTCCACTCTTTTCTTTGCTGCCCGACACACATTGGAAACCGTTGCCGGAGACTCATACCGGCCATCCTGCCGCACACAGACAAGGCTGATCGCCTGATAGCCCTCTGGAGGATGCTCTGAAACCGGCAGGCTGTAGACCTCATAGTAGGTGCGGTTCTTTTCCTCAATGCTCAGGTAGTAATTCTGGCTGTATAGCGGCCCGCAGGCAAGGCGGTCAAGCATCTGCGTTTTCTTTGCCTCTTTCAAAATCTCCGCCAGTGTGTTGCAGAAATCCACTGAGCGGATCTTTTTGCGCTTCGTGGTGCCAATCTCCGTCCTGTGCCGCGCCGAGTTGTAGCGGATGCTGCGTCTCACCGTCAGCCGCTGCTCCTTCAGGTCAATGTCCTGCCAGGTCAGGCTGCAAGCCTCGCCAATGCGAAGTCCGGTGTAGTACGCGATCTGGATAGGCAGAAGGGCGGGGTTTTTCTTTTTGAACAGCATCTCATTCAATTCAAGAAACTGTTCGTAGGAGATCGTCGGGATAATTGGAACATCCTCATCCGTTCCGTCCTCCGAAAACAGGTCATAATCCTCCGTCCTCTTGCGGTACACGATATACTGCATGGGATTGAAGGAGAGGTACTGCTTCGGGAACACCGCGAAGCGGAACGCACCTTGCAGCACAGCGGAGTATTGCCGCATGGAGCCGCTGCTCAGCGCTTTCCTTACCGTGCCGTCCGGCCATTCACCGCCAAGGCTCAGCAGGTCCAGATAACTTTGCAGATGATCCGGTGAGATCTTCTTCAGCTTACGGTCGGCGATGGGGTGCTTCTTGATGCGTCTGGCTGTGTCGATGTAGGCGGCCACCGTGCCGTTGCTCAGAGAACCGGGCTTCAGTTCCTCCTCAATCCACTTGTCCAGCAGCCCTGCAAGGGTCAGATTTTCGGATTTTGCTACGAATTGCTTTTCCTCATAATCCGCCATGGCCTTGCGGAGCATGGCTTCCGTTTCGCTCTTGCTCTCAGAACCGGGAAACTCCCTCTGAACGCTGTTGCCGCTGGCATCCTCTACATAGAACCGATAGTACCACTTCTTTCCCTTTTTTCTTACAGAACCTTTTGCCATAGTGCTTCTCCTCTCATAGCGGCAAACGGAGCTGTTATGATGTGTTGTCTGCTATTATAGCAGACCTCACATGAACCGGCAAATAAAAAGCTCCGCACTGTCCTGTCCTTCATCTGACCGCACGGACCTGTTCCCGCACCAGAAGATCTGCACCCTGGTTGGCTTCCATGAACTTATGAATGACATCTATGCGGATGATGTATCTTCGCCCAATCCGCAATACGGGAATCTTCTCCCATTCCACGAGCTTCCGCATGGTGTTTCTGCCAATGCCTGTATAGTCTGCGGCTTCTTCAATCGTTAAACCGATTTTATCTGTCATGGGGATACCTCCCAAAATAGTAAAAATTATAGGTTGTTATTATCTCGCTATAAATGATGGCAAAACCGGACGGTGGCTGGCAGCCGCCCACGGGAGTCTCACCCCGGCCCATGCTGATGGGTACGCCGCGCAATGCTTTGAGGGCGTTCAACGCGGGAGTATCATTATCTGAACGAAGGTCGTTGCCGACTACGGTGCCATGCGCAGATGCAAACTGGCTGAATCGCTCGCCCAAATCCTCCTTTCCGTGCGGATCATGGCGCGCCATTTGCTGGGCTTTGCTCCGTTCAGGTTCGTTATCCGGTTGCCTATGAAATTTTCAAGGTACAGCAGATCCGCGCTTTCGGGCGCGTGTGATATTTGGCTGTGGATCAGCCGGGAAAGGCTCCTATCGGGTGATAAGAACCTTTCCTCGCGGATGCACGAATGGCCCGTTGCAGAGGCGTGGAAAGGGGGACACGCTCCTGCACGAGCTGCTATGGGTTTTAGGCTGTTTTGTTTACCTTGAAGTCAAGAATCTTGGTAATCAGCTTGGTTCGCATCCTGCATACCTTTTCTTCATCGAGGCAAAGGTGCGGAACACCGTTTTCGTCATACAGGGTTCTGGTTGCTAGAGCCGCAATATAACGCTCATAGTGCTTCAGCACAGCATTGATCGCGTCCACATTGCCGGACGCTGCCGCTTCGATGGTCGAGTAAGGCAGCAGAGATGCAGCGGCATTACTCAGATTGCGCGCCATCTTCAGTAACCTCCATTTCTTTTTTCAATTCCTTGAGCGACTGAGCGCGTTTGTATTGCACGGTGCGGCGTACCATGTCCAGCTTGTCCGCAATTTCCTGATCGGTCATATCAAGGAAAAAGGCAAGCAAAACAATGTCACGCTTATCATCCGGCAGCACCGTCAGGGCATTGGCGAGAACTTCGTTTTCGATTGCCACATCATAGCCCTGCACACGAAAATGCGTCTGCTCGGACGGATACTCGTCCAGCACATACATTTGGCGCTCCTGCTCCTCTGACAGCTCCGAAAGGGATACCTCATGGTCGGAACGCCACGCGATATGACGCTCGTAATCGCGGGCTTCTTCACGCAGAACCTTCCTGCAAAAGCTGTCGAACTGATGTCTAACGGTTTTCTTTTGGGATGGTGTCAGCTCCAAGAGTTGTTCACCTCCTCTCATGCACCGAGAGGTCGGCTTTCTTCCCCTTTCGCTTCTATCCCGAATGGAAGGTGCGGTTTTGGCAAAGTTTAATGGAAAACTTAGAATTTTTTTTACTGAGATATGGAGCAGGCATTGAAATAAAAATAGCGGAGGGAAATTGCAAGAATTTCCCTCCGCTATTTTTACCTATCAAAAATCACTCTGCGTATTATAAATCTCCAGACGAGGTAATATCATAACCCCATCAAATACTAGAACGGCAACCGCTTAACTTAATATGTACAGCTTTAGTTGTAAAATGTTAGTATTTTACAACTGCGGACGAAGCAGTCACGGTTTCCGCTACAGAGCCAGATGACGTATACGCTTCGGCAGTGACCACAGTTTGATAATAGTAACCAGGCGCAACAGGCCAACTCTCTTCCATAAAAATTGTACCAGTATCGGTCGCAGTCCATGTTTTGAGCGTGGTCCAAGAACTTCCGTTACTACTACGCTGAAGTTTCATGGTAAGTGAAGCACTATTAGTAATAGCATTAAGAGTCGCTCGGCCTTGACAAATAGCCTGACCGGAATCAGAAATTTTTACAGTCGTAGCAAGACTGTGAATATAGGTTAGCCTACGTTGAATAGTGTCGCCGTTTAGCGTGTCTGGCGCAGCAGCAGAAGCAGACGAAGCCAACAAGCAGACGATAGTAATCAAAGCCAAGACATAAGTGAATGTACGTTTTTTCATTTGTAGAATGCCTCCGTATATTAGTATTGAGGTTATACCTCTATATAAGGAGACACCAAATAACAAAAAACGCAACTACTCTCTTAGGAACTTGTGCCTATGAATTTCACCCCATCCGCCAGTGTTAAAATAGTCTCTCGGTCAACATTATATCCTCTAATTAGTATAAATTTGCTCTGATCAGTGTCTCCCCAAACAACATCTATACTGTTCACAACGATACCACTATCGAACTCATTCTGCTTCTCAACAAGGAGCCCCTCATATCCATGAATTCTCATATTTGTCAGTTCAGCATCTTCGGTATCAATAATATATTCATCACCGTCAGATATTTCAAATATATCAAACAAAATCGTGGCTCCATCTGCATTGATGTATTGAATATATCCGCTGCTTTGACCACCGCCTTGGTATTCAACCGTAAAGCCTTCTGGGACATTTGGAAAATGGTAACCACAAAGTAAGTTCATTGTTTCTGTAGACAAATCAGAAAAGTCTGTTTGATTTGGAGTCATCTGACTTTCCCTTAATGTCAGGGTACTAAAGGTATCAGATACTTCAATTAACAAATTAATAGTCTTTGAGCGAATTTCCGAACTGGCTGCGAACGCTGTAACAAATAGCAATGCGCATATGACTGCGATCATTGCAACCCTGTTTAGCACCCGATAGGTAATTCTGCCTACGGTGTGGCGGCGCTCCTTTGCAAATCCTCGTTTGATCGTTTGGATGCAGCGATAGTCTACAGCCTCCGGAACCGCGGCTAAGGGGTCCTGCTTCAGCCGTTCATTTTCCTCCAACATCTTTTTACCTTCAGTTTCGATGACATCTTCCATTAAAAAGGCAAAAAGCGCATCTTCATATCTTTCTCGCAACTCATCACGTCGGTTCATATTTACAACGCACCTTCCTCAAACTTCATAACCAGAGCAAACGCTCTGCGCCGCGCTCGTGTTAATTTCATTCGGATACTGTCTGACTTACAATTTAATGTGCTCGCAAGCTCTTTATCTGAAGCTCCGATTATGTAGCGGCCTTCCAACAAGAACCGATCCTCCTGCGAAAGCTGAGACCAGACTTCGGATAAAAGATTCCGCTGAGAGACTATCAACGATAGATCTTCCAAAGATGGTATATCTTCGTCGAGCGAATCAGAATGTTCGCCCTCTAATGCTTGCTGCCTTAAATAATTTATGGCGGCATTTCTAACAGTAGAGACAATATACGCCGTCAAAATGCAACGGTCAAACTGGCGTAATTTAGAGATTTTTTGCATTAGTCCAACCAGCGCATTTTGAACAATATCTTCGCAATCTGTTTGGTTTGATGTGTACTTCCTAGCTGTTGAAAACATTAGTCTATGGAACTCTTCGTAAAGCCAGATCATATAACTTTTGTCATCTGGATCGTCTATGTATGTATTGATAATGGCAAGCATAAAATTGACTCCTGGTATGATTCTGCCTTATAAGGGAGGAGACACTGCAAGTTGGCTATTTGCAACAGCACAAAATAACGCGCATACTACACGGACATCTATCGCCGTATTTAAGTACGGTAAAACAGAATAATTTCAAAAAAATTAGAGTTTAGAGCATAAATAGTGTGATTTTGCCGTATCGAACTCCTGGAAATATATAATATTAAATTATCACAAAACGGGGGAGTTAGCAATGGCAAACTTGGGGGAACTATTAGCTGAACTTCGCCATGATTGGGGTCTAAAGCAGGAAGAACTGGCGGATATTTTGCATCTCTCCAAAAGCACAATCTCAAGTTATGAACGTGGGCAGCAGTTACCTCCGCTTGATAAATTGGTGTGCTTAGCAGACTTCTTTCATGTGACGACAGATTATCTCTTGGGACGCTGCGATGTGTCTGTTTCTCCAGATTCATTGAATGCGGAACTTTTACCGCATAAGACAGCTGCCAGTGTAATTCGAGATATTGGAAATTTAAGCTCAGAACAGAAGCGGGCACTTGCTGTTATCATAAATGACATGAAAAAACTAAGCACGATCTTAGGGGAGGTTCAATAACTCAAAGTATGGTTCCCTTTTGTATACTAGCTATAGAAAATGAAGATGACCGAGAATTTATGACTCGGTTGTATTTAGATTACAGCCGCCTGATGCAACAGCAAATCACTAAAATTGTCCAAGACGAGTGGGCTGCGGAAGACTTGATGCAAACTACCTTAGTGAAACTCATTGACAAGGTACAAGATTTGCGCACTAAAGACCGGAATCATCTGATCAACTACATTATCTCTGCCTGCAAGAATCAAGCACGAAATTATATGAGAGATAAGAACAGGCACGCAGAAAACTCCATTGATGAGTATCTTGATACGCCAAACCCCCATGATGGAGCGGATGAAATTGAAATGCGATTAGCGTACACAGATGAACTGGAGCATTTATCCAAAGTTTGGCCGAAGTTAGATTGGCGAAGTCGTTATCTGTTGGAAAGCCATTATATATTGGAAAAATCGCCGTATGAGATAGCAGCAAATTTAGGAATCAAGACGGACAGTGTCAGAATGGCATTGACACGAGCTCGAAAAGCTGCATATGCACTGTTAGCAAAAGAATAGTCCATTCAAAAGAGGGAGCACCTGCACGAAGGTGCCCCCTCAAAATTTTAGTAAAATTATCGAAAAAGGTGTTGCAAACTTCCTCAGTTATTGTTTCTATTAATAGGATTAACATAAAATCATGGGGGAGGTGAGGCCAATGTATCAGTAATCGTCGCAGTTTTTGACTATGTTCAGAAATTGCTGTAGTTGCAATTCGAATACGAAAATCAACTATCTTCGAAGAACTATAGTTATATTTTGTCACAGATAGTGTCGAACACCTAAAAATAGGCGCAAAAATTGCAGGAGGTAAAACTGATGAGAAAGAATACTAAGAAATTGTCCACTCTTGGATTAGCATTAGCATTACTACTTTCTATTTTCACTACAAGCGCTTACGCAGTATCCCTGCCTACATCCGAAGTAACGTCCGAACCTGTGACAGGCGAAACATCTCAGTTGGATGATTCCATTATTGCTGAAGCAACGACAGAGGACGCTACAGATACTACGAATCTGTTGGATGGCGTCATTGGAGAGGGAAAAACTGTATCATCCGAAGGTTCCTATGATTATCAATATTGGAAGTTGGAACTCTACGGAAGCGGTGCATCCTGTTGGACTCGTCTGAATTATGGCGGAACTGCAACTCTGATTGAAACTAATCTTGTTGTCGAACGCAGCAAGGCCACTTGGGGTCACTATGACTACTATACGCTTCACAATACGAATCGCTCCGCATCTACATGTTATAGCCGCTGGGATGACGGGTCAGATTTCGTAGCCCTTTCAGCGACTGGCTCTGGAGTAATTAACGGTACAACCGTAGATACGCTTAGCGTAAGTGGGTGGTGGTAAAATGTCGCACAGAGGTGACAAATATGGAATAGCCGCATTGCTGTTTCTGCTTTTGACGTTGCTTTCTTCCTGTGGGCAGCCTACCGGTCAGAATGTAGCGGCTGTTGACTATAATCAATATATTTCTGCACACGGAGCAGCCGCCTACACGGAAAATTTGTATATTTTCTTTGAGAACGGCTATCTAACCTGCATAGATTACTCCAATCCATCCCAATCGTCCCCTCTGTGCTTTCAAGCGGACTGCAACCACAGGAGCAGCACTTGCACCTCTTGGCTTAATACGCCATCAAGGGCTATCTATGCCTCGGGAGATAACCTATATTACATCGATTCGGACAAAAGCAAAACGCCCGGACTGTATCGTATGGATCTCAGTGGCGGCAGGCGAGAACGAGTAAAAGATCTGGAAATATTAGAAAACGAGTATTGGCCAGGAATTTCCACGTTTGGCTACTCCTTCCGGGTATATGGTTCCTACTTGGCTGTAGAATTGAATCTTCTAAAGAATGATTCGCGGCAAAGCATGATTTACCTTACGAGAATTGATGACAGAAGTGAGGGCGCTTTTGTGTTTGAAGGAAACGAAAACGGCGATGTGTTATATACTGCCATAGAATTCCGGGAAGACTGGATGTTTGTGGCGGAGAAAAATACCGCCGCAGGAACAAATACTCTATTGGGTTATGATCTCTCGAAGCAAAGTGCAGTCCCCCTTGTGGAAGGCTGGGATATAAATAACAGCTTTACCATGCAGGACAATGTGCTCTATTGGACAGTGACCGGCGAAGGAATCTATTCCATGGATATAGAGGAAAAATCTATAGTAAAGTACCGGGATTTAGACCCTGTTTTGGAGTACGGTGCTACAGCTTATGATGACCAGTATCTCTATCTGACAAACGCGATTCGCTATATGGATTATCAGGGCACCGTCCCGGTGGAGGGCAGGGGGATCATGGTATATGATTTTCATGGAAATTTGCAGCAGTTCATTCCCATGACACAGGAAGTAGGAAATGCCATGTTCCTCCTTTCTACCCCGGATTACGTCTTCTTCTATGATGACAGTACACACTCCTGTCATCCAGCTTGGTATATAGAAAAATCCGCTATAGCCTCCAATTCGGCTAAGATGCTCCCTGTGGAGTAATTGCGATGTCAGAATGGAAAAGGATTTTTCTCAACCGAATCTGGCTGGGAACTGCGGCTCTGTCTCTTTTGTTTAGTCTGGTCATTTACGCAACGGCTCAATCCTCTCGGGTGGGTAGTTCGGTGCTCGCTTACAGGGAGCATACAAATCAATGGACGCAGATTCTTTCTGTTGTTTCCCCCGAAGACGGCCTTGCTCTGTTAGAGCGGGAAAACCAGACCTTGCAGGGATGGAATACTGCAAGGATGCTAGTCCAGTTGGAAGAATGGCAAGGGCAAATAGACGAGGAAATACTGAACCGCTATCGGGAGCAGTACGAAAATCTGGATGAAATGCTCCACGCCGTGCGGAGCGAAACTGCGCCAGAGTTGGACATTGCTGCTCAAGAGTCGGTGGCCCGCTGGATAGATCGGCTGGTTTATCAGATGGGCTATGCTGAGTTTGTGCAGTCGGTGTCGACGCAGGCTGCCGCCATCCGACGCAGCCCAATGTTCTCTGATTCCAACACCTTTGTATACCGCAACGCAGATCGGACGGAAGCAGACTATCTATCAACGACAGAAATACATCTAAAACTGTTACCAGGCGATGTGATTGAGTCGGTATTGGAGAACCATGTTGCCATGGTTTTCAGTCTGTTTTTAATGATGGTAACTATCGCACTAATTGTGGAACCTAAGAGGCTGGGGCTGGAAGCCCTGGAACAAAGCTGCGCCAGCGGCAGGGAAACTCTGGCCGGATGGAGGATTGGTGCAGTCGCTGTGTCCGCGGTTGTGACTACAGTGTTGATGCAGGGCGGAATGTTTTTGCTGGGGATGCTGCTCTACCAACAGCCGATAGCGTTAAACGCTCCTGTGCAATCCATACCGCTTCTCCAGCACTGGGCAGCTCCAACTACGGTAGGAGTCTTCTTACTTTGGTATTTATTATTCAGTGCGGCAGGACTCTGGGCCATCGGACTACTACTGTGGCTGGTTCTGTCTCGGATGCCATCTCTTCCAGTCGGGCTAACCCTATGCGGCGGAATTTTATTCCTAGAGTACAACTGGATTCAGCGGTATGGGGTAAACGATGCTCTGTATCCTCTGTCTGGCTTTAATCTTTTCCGCCTACTCTTTCCGGCAGAAGCAGCAGAACGCTATCTGAACTATAATTTATTTGGTTTCCCAGTACGAGAGCGAACTGCTCTTTCCATCATTTTGGCAACGCTGATCTTAGCCTGTTCTACCGTGATCTTGCTTTCTGTTCATTTCGCCTTGGGGAATCGAAAAAATGGCACTGTGGCCAAGGCTTTCTACGCCTTGGCCAACAGGGTGCATTTATCTTGCCGCCCCAAGCCAGCGTTGGTATATGAGGCGAAAAAGCTTCTGCTGTACAGCGGCGGACTGCTCTTCTTAGCAGTAGCTGTGGTATTTCTGCAGACACAGATGGCACCTCCTATATCTCAGAGTATGCAGGAATCCCAACTAACCCAGTACGTCTGTACCTATGCAGGGCCGGTAGACAAGGAAGTGCTGGTACAGATTAAAATTGACAGACAAGGTGCCGCACAAATCTATGCCGAAGCATCGGAAGATGAGAGCAAGGCTCTTTTCCTGGAATATTATGCGGCGCGGTGCTGGGCGTTAGACGAGTTGAGCATACGGTACGAGGAACTACTGGATTTGCAAACCGCAGGGGAAAAAGGGCTGAAATTGGTGAATGAGCTGCCCTTTGATCAGATTTACGGTGAGACAGGTGCAAATTTTCGACTTGCATCCGCCTGTGCCGCCCTGTTAGCCCTATGCCTGACGATTCCCGGTGTCTTCTGGCTGGAACGACGTTATGGTATGGAGTTGGTGTTACTCAGCACTCCAACGGGACGTAATACCCTCTGGCGATGGAAAGTCATACTCGTTCTCTGCGTATCCGCTGTTATCTGGCTTGCTTGGAGCTGGCATGAGCTGTTTCTGTTTCAACGCCTCGGTGGTTCTTGGGACGTCTGCTTATCCAATGCAGCCAGTCTGCACCATTGGGACTCCCGCTTGGGGAGTGGTTCATTACTGGCATATCTGCTAAGTTTCTATGGCTTCCGTTTGGCGGGACTTTTGTCAGCTGGCAGCGTGGTGATGTGGATATCCTCCATATTTTCTTCCTTGCTTCCAGCTGCTGGGATAAGCGTTCTTGTGCTTTTGTTTCCCACTCTGCTGACTCAGATGGATGTTTCTTTCCTTGAATACGTGTCCTGGGCAGTGAAACTCATGGGGAATGGCTTGGCTATTCACTGGACAGACGCTCTTTGTCTTGGACTCTGGATTGCTATGGGCGCAGCTGCGCTGGCCGCTTCGCGGCATCAGTGGCGGAGGTATCGCGGATGAAATTGACGATCAAGGGATTAACAAAAAACTATGGGAAAGTCTGTGCGCTGTCACAGTTTACCTACGAGTTCGCCCCTGGAATCTATGGGATTTTGGGGGCAAATGGTGCTGGAAAAAGCACACTCTTCGGGCTTTTGACCGATACCGTGCGACGAGACTCCGGGGAGATCTTGTGGGACGGTGTTGATATTCTGAAATTGGGGCGGGAGTACCGGGCAAAGGTCGGCTATATGCCCCAAGTTCAAGGTTATTACCCTCAGATGACAGCCACAGAATTTCTCTACTATATGGGGAAATTAAAAGGCCTGCCCAGCAAGGTTCTAAAGCAAAGAACGGAGCATCTGCTGACAGAGGTAGATTTGTCTACCTCTGCAAACCAGAAATTAGGCCATTTTTCCTGTGGTATGCGTCAGCGTGCACTGCTGGCTCAGGCTATGCTCGGCAATCCACCACTGCTGATCTTGGATGAACCAACCGCTGGAGTAGATCCTTATGAACGAGTGCGAATCCGAAGCCTGATTGCCCGAGTCGCCCAAAATCACATTGTCCTGTTGGCCACCCATATTGTCAGTGATATAGAATGTATCGCCAATCAAGTGTTGCTGATGAACAAAGGGAACTTATTAAAGGCAGGAACAGCTGCGGAACTTATTTCTTCTATTGAAAGCAAAGTAGCTCAACGGCTTTGTACAGAGGAAGAAGCAGAAGCGTATCAGCAGCAATACGGCCTTGGCCTGTTGTTGCAGCAACAGGCCGGACAATTACTGCGGTTAGTAGGTGATCAACTTCCTGCAGAGTTTGAACCAGCATCCGGCATTAGTTTAGAAGAAGTTTATCTCTACTACTGCTCAAGCGACTCAATAATTTAATAATCTTGTCATCAAAAAATATCACACCAGTCGTGCATTATAATATTCAACTCGGAATTTAATCACTGCTATCTAATAATTAGGAGGTATTGTTTATGCGTCATATCACACGGAAAAGATTGTTGAGTTTCTTCCTTGCAATGGCACTCATTTTGACCTTTTCTCCAATCTCAGCGGCGGCAACTTATGCACCAGAAGAACACGAAATTGACGAAGATGTCGCTGTCACAATTGCAATGCTTTTTGTTTGGGCAAATATCGGCGAAAGCGAATGGAATCGAAAGACAACCGTTGACAATATCATCCCGATGTACAACAACAGCGATGAAGTGTGTGCATATTGTATTAACTTAAAAAACAGGAGTACAAATGCAGGTTACATTATTGTCTCTACAAATCTATATGAGCCGCTGATTCAAGAATATTCTGACACGGAATCGATAGATATTAGTGATGGATTAAATACAGAATCCGTTTCAAGGCCTCATCTTGCTAATAACTCGGACTCCCGGATTTATTATTATGGTCCTCTTAATTACAGTACGTCCAAAAAGGACATACCTGTGGTAATGAGTGAGAATAGTAGCGAGATATCTAACTATCAAAATGCGGTTAAATACATCGAGTTAATTAAGCAGTATGGTTTGCTTCCTTCCGCGAGTACTCATGACGAGGATAATGGAATTGAGGATCCAATCGAATACTTAGAAGCACGTTATCCCGATGCGACCATTAGAAACGCAGGATATTACAACATCGGAGACAACTCCATTTTCGGGTATAAAATCAAAGAGTGGAACGCATGTGCTGTATATGGAGTTGCAGCTATTATTCACTACTATTTACCCACATATTCGTGCAATACAATAGCCTCACACTGTGAACAAATTGCTCGTGACAAGGGCTATGCAACCCTCACATATAATGATAAAGGCGAACAAAAGTGGAACTACTACATTAGCTTAGGTAATTTGGCACCTTTTGCAAGAGAGTGCGCCGCCTACTATAATCTAGACAAGTCAATCAGTAGCTCTATGCTAACTTGGTCGACAGGAACATCAGAAATTTCTAACGGACGGCCAATTTTGCTTAGCATCGCAAGCAGTGACCAGTATAGTGACCATACCGTAACTGCTTTCGCTTGGACACGATTCCATGTGTCTGGAGTTGGCACATATATGGACTTCTTCAAGGTCAAAGCTGGGTATATCTCTGAGAGTAGATATGTTTGCTATCAGACTGTCACCGGAAGCTTTATTACCAAGTTTGTATGAAAGGTGCACTACAGATGAAATATCGAAAAAAATGTTGGGTTGTCGTAATATTCTTTCTATTTATTTGCCTGTCAGGCTGCGGAGGACATAAACGGCAGGCAGCGTCTATCGATCTTTCTACATTACATGAAGTTACTGACTTCGATGAACTATCAGATGAGTTATCATTCGACTTTGTAGACAAAAACGGTAACGAAGCAAAATATGTCGAGATCATGGACACCGATGTCGATAATCTGCTTGAACAAATTGACAATGGTACGCTTGAGGTTAGTGATCCTTGCGCATACTGGCTAGTAGAAGGATGGAGAATTGCGTACTTTGCAAGAGTCAGTGGAAACGACGAAGACGCGCTGATTTCATGGCTTGAAAATGACAGTCATACTGTTACTCGGAACAGTTTTCAAGCCTTTTGGGTTGTTGTTAAATAGGTAACGTGTAAGATTACGACACAACTTAATTGAATAGGAGGGGCTCTTTAGTCCCTCCTATTCAGTTAAAACCACTGTTTTCAATCCCGCCATTATGCAACAAAAATGGAATTCTTCGATCCCATCTTTCAGACTTATAGCTCAAAATAGTGTTGCAATTCTAAAGTTTTGTTGTCTTATATTAGCAAAAGGCATAAATCAAATCAACGCAAAAAAGGAGCCCTTGCTAAGCTGCCAAAGATTTGTGCCGAAATATCCTAACCTCACATCAAATTACAGAGAAAGGAAATAAAATGAAAAGGATAAACAGATTTTGGTCGCTTATTCTCTCCTGTGCATTCTGCATGAGTCTATGTGTTCCATCTTTTGCTGCTGATAAAGCGTCGAATGAAAGTCTCTTATTGGCAGAGTCTTTTATTCCCACCAGCAACAATAATGCCGTAGAGAGTTCCGCACCTTCAGACAATGGCCACCTTATTAACGCTGATGGTACGACTAGCTCTACGACCATTGATGATATTGACCGCATCATTCACGAAAGAAACAGGGCTTTTCTTGAAGGAAATACATCAAAAGTAAATCAATATCAGCAACAGCTTAGAAACGCTGGTGCTACTCCGAGCACGCTATCTGAAATTTCGGTATCTGCAGGAAATGTAGATACTCAGTCTCTTAAGCGTATTGTTTCTAGTGCTACTTTTGACACATACACGTATTACGCATACGCCAACGGAACACGTTACCAAATCAAGCGAATCACCGCCAATCCATCAATCAATTCCAATCTATATCATTCTGCATCTGTAAATAAAAAAACTATTTCCTCGTCGCTTTCTGCCGGTACCTACGAACTTTTTAAAGTAATGGGTTCCGCCGCAATTGGATCCGCTGGAAAAATTGCAGAAACCTGTATCACGGCCTATGAGGCCTTTAAATCAGTAATAAGTGGACTCACTCCAAGTACCACTATATACGATATCACGGCTACATATGCTTGCGCCGCACTGGAGCAGGTTAGTTTTTACCAGTACCAGACTTCCGATGGAGTCTGGAATCCTTTTGCTTCAAGCAGCTATGTGCAAACAGCAATTAGCGGCACTGTATTCGACGTTAACTACTCCGGTGGTAGCAAAAAAGGTTTAAACATGGCAGTCAGTGGCTCTGAAAATACGCTCTATTCACCCTATTCTTTAAAATCGGATTACTCAGGTTATGATACAGGGGATATGTTAGAGAGATATTTCACATCATATATTTTTGACAAGAACTCTCAAGTGATGGGAATCTCTTTTTACCACAATGCCAACGGAACTGTAAAAACGATTACGACGTTCGGCATGGTTTGTCCTACTACTACAGTCGATATTACCTAAAGGGCGTATCCGCTGTAACATCTTCAAAGCGCGGTGCAGTCGCAGACGCAGAAACCGTCAGCAGCATGATCAGCAGCAATACCGTGCAAAATGCAGTCAACTTCTTTTGCATAGGCTTCTCCTTCAAAAAGAGGGCCAGCGCTTGTGCGCCGGCCCTCTTCGTCAATCTGAGTAGTATTGCGGTCTGCCGACAGAGGTAAAGCCCTCCTTGCCGGTAATAACCACATTGTTATATCCGCTGGCGCAGTGGATGATGAGCAATTCACCGTTTGCGTCCCTGCCGCCAACAATACCCACATGGGAATTATCCGGGTAAAACACCAAGTCGCCGGGCCGAGCATCCTCCCAACTGATATCAGTACAATAGCTGTGCTGCATGGTAGCTCCTCCACCGTGGCCAATGATGTAGCTGCCGTTTGTGGCGTTATAGAATACCCAATCAACAAATCCCGAGCAGTCCAGCCCATAGGGCCGGTATGTTCCAGTGGTGGAGCTGCCTGCCGCTGTGACCTGCCGCAGCTCACCCCATCGGGCGTCCCAGCCAATCACAAGAGATTTTCCTCCCCAAAAATAATTCACCTTGCCGACAAGAGAACAGGCGGTGCGTACCACTGCTTCACGCTCGGGTGACAGATCTTCCGGCAGGCCGCGGATCAACGACGCCGTGTCTCCGCTGACGGAGTACACATCTTCTATCAACTCCAGCAGGAGATCCCGCTGCTCAAGCAGCTCGTCCAGCGCTGCGATCTGGTTACGGTTGAAATGATACGCGGTTTTCATCTCCTCTGCCGTTTTTGCGGTAATGGTGATATAGAGGTTTCTTTCCGTCCAGCCATCGTCGTCACCGCTGCCGGGGTGGTCAATGACCTCAATGCGGTGGACTATGGTAGTCATATCCCAAAAGACCGCTTTCAGGCGCGCAATGCGGTCGGCATCCATGGTAGCCACGTCCGCGGCGTCCACATCGTCGCTGCCCGCCACCTTCACCGCGAACACCGCCAGAACTTCCACCCAATCGGCAGACTGCCCGGTCACGGAGATGGAGTCGTAGCTGTCCGCTGTTTGCAATTCCTCCAACCGCTCGTTATACTCATAATTGACCTGCGCCACCGCAGCAGAGATCGGCACAACGCCCGCCTCCCGGCTCTCGTTGGAAAAGAGGATACCGAAGGGGGACGCCACGATTGCCGCCACAAGGATCACCGTCAGTATCAGCACCAGCACCACCGCACCGCCGCCTGCCGACAGGATCGAGCTGACCGCAGACGCCACTCCTTTCCCGATTTCTTTCACTGCCTGGACTGCCACGCTGCCCAGCTTTTTGGAAGCCCTTCCGCCGCTCTGCGCGGATTCCTGAAGCATCTTCCGCTGCGCCTTTCGCTGTGCCGCCGCCCTTGCGCGGTGCGTGATGATTGCATTGTTCGGCGCTGCGTGGTCAGTTGGTCGAACATGCATGGTGCGTGCGGCCTTGGTCATGGTCTGTCTGCTCTTGGGGGCCGGACTGCCCTTGGCCGATACCCCCGAATTGCCTTTCTGCGGAGTGGTCATTGTACCTCCACGGTCGGACGGTGGAGGTACAATGTGCCGCTCTGCTGTTCTTTTCTCGGCAAGGTTCCGCCCATAGGCGGCTTTCGCGTCCTGCGCAGCTTTTTGCCGCCCACGCTCCTGCGGGGCGGCATTTGCGCTTTTTGTACCTCCGCGATTTTGCGGAGGTACGGTCTGATTTCCGACTTCGTTTCGTGCAGCGTGTGATTGCAGCGTATCGGACAAGCCCCTTTCTGCTGGCGTCACGCTGTCCATGGTTTCGAGCGTTTCTGCCGCAGTACGGCTTTCCAACGCACCATTCTTACCTTGCCGATTCTGCTCCTGATAGCGCTTTATCATACGCCGCGAGGCATCCGCCGCCCCAGCCGCACCCCGGCGCATATTTTTCTCCACGCGGTCGGTAGCGTAACGCACAGGATCGCGGCTTTCCGGCTCTTTCTCTTTCTGCCGCTTATCCATGTGCTTTTTCAGAATGGATTCCGCGTCCTTGGGTGTGGGGTTCTTCTGCTTTGCCTTGGGCGTATCCATGCCGGGTCTGATCTTCAAGTCCCGCATGGCGTCAGTCCTCACCGGGCTTGGTTGACATTAAGCGGTACAGCTCCGTATTTTTGGGCAGCTCATTGGCGAAAGGCACGATGGCTCCGCCTACCTTGATGAGCCCGTGGCCAGCCGGGGCATTGTCCACATAGCTCATCTGCGTATCCGACGCACCCAGCAGGCGGGCAAGCTGCTCCCGGTCGGTGGTAGCCTGATTGAGCATCAGCAGAAACTCAGAGTTTGCGAACATCATACGCGCCGTATTGGACAGCAGACATTCCTCCACATTCTGTGTAATGCCGGTGAGCGTCGCACCGTATTTACGGAACCGCTTCCAACATTTGTATAGGAACTCGCTGCTGTAATTGGTAATGCTGTGTCCGCTGCCGCTCCCATTGGCGAAAAACAGATAGATCTCGTCGACGTAGACATGGGTGTATTTTCCCTCTCTGCGGTTCTGGATAACGCGGTTGTAAATGGCGTCCAGCATCACCAACAGGCCCACAGATTTCAGATTTTCGCCCAAGTCCTGAATATCGAAGCAGAGAATGCGGCTTTTTGTGTTGATATTGGTCTGGTGGGAAAATACATTCAAACTGCCCACCGTGAACAGCTCCAGTGCCAGCGCGATCCGGTGTGCCTCCGGGTTGACCTGCTTCATCAGGTCGTCATAGAGGTCCTTCAGCGTGGGCGGCTGTCCCTGATAGTTTTTCAAATATTCCCGATAGATGTTTCCCACACTGCGGTCAATGATGGACTTCTCCTGCGGCTCGATTTTATCCGCGCCCATAAGCTGCTCGTAAAGCGACATGATAAACTCAGACTTCATCACCAACGGCTCCCTGCCGTCGCCATACCCCTCGGACAAATCCAGCGCATTGATGTGACAGCCGTTTGGATCAGAGGCGGAGATGGTGATGACCTCACCGCCCAATGCCCGCACCAACTCGCCATATTCACGCTCCGGGTCCACGATGATAATATCATGGTCGGTGGAGAGCGCCAGCGCGGAGACCTCCTGCTTTGCCGCCATTGACTTACCAGAGCCGGACACGCCGGTAATAAAACCGTTGCCGTTGAGCAGATTTCCGCGGTTGCAGACGATGAGGTTATGCGATACGGCGTTGACGCCGTAGTAGATGCCGCCTGCGTCCTGAATCTCCTGCGATTTGAATGGCATAAGGACAGCGGTACACTCCGTGGTCAGGGTGCGGGTAGCCTCAATGCGCTTGAGGCCGAGGGGCAGTACCGTGTTCAGGGCATCCTCCTGCTGATAGCGCAGAATGTTAAACTGACAGCCCCGCGCCCGCCCGATGGCTTGCAGGGCTTCGGTGTCCTGGTCAAGCTGTTCAAGGTTATCTGCCAGGTGCGTCAGCGTCACCAAAGCCAGCATCATACGCTGGTCGCGGCTCATGAGGTCGTCCATGAATTCCTTCGTTTCGCTCCGCATCTGCTCCAAGTCATAGGGAATATTGGCGGTAAAATTGTTGCTCTGATTCTGCCGCTGCTGCCAGCGGGTAATATCCGATTCCACGGACATAATGCGCTTGCGAATATCGCTCACTGCTTCGTCCATCGCCACAGGGATAATGTCAATGGAAAGCATCATGTTCCGGGGATAGTCCATCAGCTCCGTGATCATCGCGTCGGAGATGAAGCTGGCATACTCCCGCAGGAACAGGGTGCGCCCCACATGATCACCCAACTCATAGTGATTTTTTTGAAAGGAAATACAGTCCGGTGCGATGCAGTCCCGGAAGTCATGGCTCCTTCGCATGGTGTCCTCCAAATTGAACCGGAATAGCTGCTCCTCGCCGGGGCGATAGAAGTCATGCAGAAGCCGCAGGCGGTCATTGACCGTGATCTCACGAACGCTGGAGGACATACGGGAAAGTCCCGTAGTGAGGTCAGTTCCAACACGGGAGAAGAATGCGCGGGCCTCCTCCACGCTTTTCTTTTCTGCCGAAACGGTGATGTACTTCTCCTGAATGAGATTGTTGCTCTCCGCCGCCTTGCCCAAAACAAGCGCGTTATACTCGTTGCGGTAGAGGTCACGGTGGTCCCCCTGCATGGGCATGAGCAGCGTCCGCCCGAAGTCCTTTTGATTGAGCTGGCGGTTAAAAAGCGTGATCTTTGCCGTGGCTCCGATGGGCAGCGAGTTCAGGAAGGAGCAGTAGGTCATAAAGAGTTCCCGCTGTTTTTCCGGGGAGGCCACGGCATAATTGACATCAAAAAAGCGCCAAGTTTTTGAAAACTTGCCGCTTACCTGAAACACGCCGTCTTGATAAATACGTTTGATGGGAATGGATTTCTGGACGCTGCGGGGAACGGAAAAGGCGTCCCGTTCCGCGCTGCGCCGATGCTTGAAAAAGATCAATGTTTCTTCACCTCTCGTTTCATCGCTTCTTCATAATAGTTTTCCGCTTTCCAGACACGCTTGCCTGCCATGATGACCTCGGATTTCAGCCACGCCCACAAAAATCGCTCCAGTGTGAGGCCGTTGTACTGAAAAAAGCCCGCAGCGGCCACGGGAGCCGCGCCGACAATGCACACCCAACTCACCGTTTCACGATCCAGCACGCGGCTCAGGCTGAAATACAGTCCCACCGCAACGCCCACCGCCAAAATGGAGCAGATGAATTGCCGCACGGACAGGCCGAAAAAGAGCGTTTCACGATAAGCGCGAATCTCCTTGTTGATTTTGATTTCCATAATCAATCTCCTAAAAAAGAAAAGCAAGTAGCGATGGGCTACTTGCTTTTCCTGTCTATTTAATAAAATGTATAGTTTTAATCCTCGTCAGCGGCACCGATCCTGCGTTTTTCTGTTCTTCTCAAATTTGGCAACGGCTGACTTGTCGTAAAACTTCATAGCATCTATTCCGTCGTACTCTTCTTTTTTCACCAGATAATTTCTTGTGATGCCGTGCTTTTTACAATAGTTCAGATACCTTTGCATTCCCTTCCAGCAGGAATTTTCCTTATCTCGATTCTGCTCATCAGCCAGATATTCCGTTGCATTCCAAGCGGTGCAATGGAAAAGATCAGATACCGATAAAATCAAGTATCCTTGCTCCAGTTTTCCAAAGAAGTCTCCTTCCACATCAAACAAGGTCAAGTCATACCACATAGCCTGCTTCTGCCTGATTCGCGGCTCGTCTCTCCAAATCTGAAATTGAAGCTCAAGCCCCATATCCTCAACAAATGCATGAGCGATCACCTCTTTCGGAAAAGCATCGCCCTTAACCATGATACAGCCCAAAATGTACTCCTCGTTGCCGTACTCGTCGCGTCTTTGCTGATACTCTTCCGTTCGTTTCAGCTCTCGCTCCACGATACGGACGATCTTCTCACGGTAATTATCCATAAACGTCTCCTTTATAATCCAAGCATTTCCTTTGCGATGTGGTCGGCTGATTTGACCAAGCCCACCAGTACCAGCAGATTGAATATGACCTCACCCAAATAGCTCCACACCTGCGTCACTACGGAGGCGCTGCTATCCACCACCGGCGTACCGCTGGAGGAAAAGGCCGAAAAGATGATGCAGGCCAGAACGATCACCGCCCCTTCCATGCACACGCCCACATAGCTCCGAAGGAACGCCTTGCCGAAATTGGAAGTCCCCTCTCCGGCAAATGATGCCAGTGCCACAGGCGAGAGTGCAGCGTACATATAGATCTTAAAAAAGCGCCCATAGACGGTGAGGATCATAATGAACGCCAGCACTGTGATCATCAGGCTTCCCAGCAGTGTCACCAGCCAAAGCGGGATACTCGCCAAAAAGCCAACATCTCCGATGGCGTCCGCAATCTCCTGCGGCAGCGCCACGGATGCGCCGGTCAAGCCGCCGATGCTGCCCGCCGCCGTTGCCACAATGCCGCTGCACACATCAAATACATCTACCAGCAAATCCATGCCGTAGGTGATACCCAGCTTTGCCAGCACAAAGTAGATAAAGTGCCGCAGCAAATGCTCCGGCCTTTGAAAGTCCCGAAAGCTGGATGCACTGCGAAAGATACCGATGGCAAAGAACAGCACCAGCAGCCCGTAGCCGATGGCCTGCATTCCGCCATTGATGGTCACAATCGTCTGCCAGATCGTGCCGCCTTTGAAAGTCTGCGGCGATTCTGTCAGCAGCGACCACATCTCCGTCATTTTACTGTTCCAAACGCCAAAGGCGTTGGTCAGGTTTTCTACGATCCAGTTGTTATCCAAATGAAAATCACCTCCCACAAAGGAGCCGGGAGATCCGCCGCAAGGCAGTATCTCCCGGCTCTTTTCATTAGATCGCGCCGATGGCGGTCAGAATTTCCTTTGCAAAGGCGATCATTAAGCCACCAAACAGGCAGAGGAAGCCCTGCGTTCTCTGGCTGGCATCGTGGGACTGGATCGACATACCCACCTGCACGATGCCCCAGCCGAGAATGATCACGCCCAGCGCCTTGATGATGCTGAAGATAAAATCGGAAAGGTTATTGACAATATCCAGCGGATCGCCGCCCGCCGCCATCGCGGGCGTAACGCAGCAAAGGCAGAGGGCAGCAGCCCCAGCCGCCGTCCAATAGCATTTTTTCACCTTACTCAGTCTTGTCGGGTTTGAAATCTTTTTCTTTTTCAGATAATTCATGTTCAGGTTCCTCCATATCAATAAATTCGTAATCGTCCAAAGACCGGAACGCATAGGGCAGGTCAGGCAGCGCATAATCCGGCGCGCCCTGCGGCTTGTGGATATAAGGCTTTGCCTTACCGTCTGTTGTCAGCTTAATGTTTGGGTGGCGCTTGATGTTGTACTTTTTGTCCAGTACAGGATCTTCCCCTCGTATAAACAAGATTGCTTTATGGGTGTCCAATTTTCGCACCTCGTCAATGGTCATCAGGTCGCGGCCCGTCTGTTGGAAGTTGGTAGAGCTGGAGCCGCTGCGCCCCTTCGTTTCCCCGCGTGTGCGGGTGGCGATGGTCTCCTTGCCCAGCAGCTTCACGATAAACTCCAACGAAGTCGGCTCGTTGCCGCCGCCGAGGAAGAGCAGCGTATCGCAGTTGCCGATGATGCTTTCCCATTCCTTTTCGTACAGCGCCTTGATCTGCTGAATGTTCTGCACGATGATGTTCAGCCCAATATTGTAGCTGCGGCAGGTAGCCAGAATCTTCGGATAGCTCTCCGGCTGGGCCACATTCGCCCATTCGTCCTGAATGACACGCACCGGCACAGGCAGACGCCCGTTGTGATTCTCGTCCGCCCTGCGGTAAAGCGCCTGAAAGCATTGGGTGTAGAGCATTCCCACAAGGTAGTTCATGCTGCTGTCATCAACAGGGATCACGCAGAAGATGGCTTTTTTCTTCTCACCCAGGCTGCCAAAGTCCATCTCATCCACCATTGTCATTCTGGCATACTGCGGGATATTGAAGGTGGCCAGCCGCACGGCGGCGCTTACCAAAATGGATTTCGCTGTCTTTCCTGCTGCCTGCTTGAAAGCCTTATATTGCTTCACTGCCACATGGTTGGGCTGTTCTTCTTCCAATGCCCGAAAGAGCATATCCAGCGGGCTGCGGTATTGATCGTCCTCCTCCCGCACCTCGGCAAAGTTCATCATGTAGATCAGCATTTCAAAATTCTGTTCCTCCGGGGGCGCTTCGCTGACGAGGTAGAGCATAAGGGCTGAGTCCAGCGCGATCTCCGCCTTCTCCCAGAAGGGGTCGTTGCTGGAAGCGTTGCGGGGCGTGGTATTTTTGATGAGGTTATCAATGAGGGTCAGCACATCTTTTTCGCTGTGAATGTACGAAAAGGGGTTGTATCCGTCGGACTGGCTGGGGTCGATCAGGTTGAACACCCGGACTTCGTAGCCCTGCGCTGCCAACAAAGCGCCTGCCGCGCGCAGCAGCTCGCCTTTGGGATCTGTGATAAGATAGGAGCAATTTGCGCTGTAAATATTGGGCTTGCAGAAAAACCGGGTCTTGCCGGAGCCGGAGCCGCCCACTACCAGAACATTCATGTTGCGCTGGGTGATATAGCCGTCCATACCCAGCCGGACCCGCTGGGTCAGAATGATGTTGGCGTCCTTATGCTGGTGATCCATATACTTCCGGTTCAGTTCCTTGGGATTGCCCCATTTAGCGCTGCCGTATTCCTCGCCCGGTCGTCGGTTCTCCCGGCTGGAGTAGTAAAGTGCGATGCCGCAGCCGTAGAGCAGCAGGCCCACCAACATATATTTCAGCGTGTAGGGCGTCCAGCCGATGGCAAAGGGGCGCTCCAGCACTTGGCTGAAACGCCCCATCCATTGAAAGAGGTTCATACCGTCCTCGTAGGCATAGGCGGCGATTGCCGCCAGCCAGAGGACCAACGGGGAAAGCGCCGCCCACACAGGAGCGGCGCTGCGAAAGTCATTCTGCCGCAAGGCTTAGTACCCCGTCTTGGGCAGCTTCACCGTTGTTTTGGTGTAAACAGTGGTGAGCCAGCGGGACACTGCCTGAATCCACTGCCCATTGTAAAGGCCACCCACATCCGCCACATTCACAATGCCGGAGTTGTTGGCAAGACCGCTGCGGGCAGTGGCGTAGATATAAGGCGTTTCTACCTGTGCAAAGCCCGCCTTTACATTTCCGAATACGAACATGACTTCGGTGACGCGCTCATTGGCGGCAAGGCCGAGGACAGCAGGACGAGCGTCCAGCACATAGGTCTTGCCGGTGCTGAGATTATCCGCCAGCGTGCGATAATCATTGGCAAGGTTCGTTTTGTAAACGGCCTTGTAGGAAAGCGGCTGATTGTAGCTGCCGGTGACGATTTTGCTCAGCGTTACCTGCGCGGGAAGCTGATCGCGCCAATAGAAGGAGTCGAGGGCAACGTTGGAGCTGTTCTTGATTTGTGAAAACACATAACGGATGGGCTGACTGGGGACAGCTTGCACAGGGCCGGTTTTCTTAATGGATACGCCGGTGGAAACGCTGGTATTCTGCACTTCAAAGGTGACGATCTGTCCGTTGAATTCCAGATAGGCGGTCATCACCTTGGGATTGATGGAGTAATTCGCAGGCGCTTTGATCTCGCGGACGGTATAGCGGGACAACGGCAGCGTCTTGGAAATGGCGCGTCCGTTGCGGTCGGACTTGATGGTATCCACCACATTACCCGCCTTGTCGTAAATCTCAAACACCGCGCCCTCCAGCAGCGTCCCGGCAGGCAGACCGTTGATAGGATTGTCGTTCGCAGATTTTTTGATGACCTGGATCTGGCCGCACTCCGCGGTATTGCTCCACTCGATTTCTGTGGTGGAGCCGTAGCGGACATAGATCGTTTTCAGTTCAGGATCAAGCACATAACCGGGGGCAGCTTTGATCTCACGCAGATAATAGCGGCCATCGGCCAGTCCCTCGTCGGCGTAGATATAGCCATCCTGATCGGTCACATACTCCCCGATGGGATTGTGATTGCTGTCATAGAGCAGAAACACCGCGCCGTAAATTCCCTTGCCGGTGGCCTTGTCCACCTTGTGGAGCAGGATTCGGGAAGATTTGTGATTGGTGATCTCCAACGTGGCCGTCTGACCGTCCTTGACTTCAATACGGTGCGGCGTAGTATCCAGCAGATAGCCGGACGCAGCTTCCAGCTCCGTCACGGTGTACCAGCCACTTTCGGCCTCGGGGAGATAGATGACACCGTTGCTGTCCGTTGTATAGGTGCCGATGATCTCACCGTTCATCTTGCGGATCTCGAACTTGACACCAGAAATACGCTTGCCACTGTCTTTGTCGCTCTTGATGATCTGCAACCCGCCCACAGGCGTGTTGTAAAAATAAAGCGTCTGCGTGTCGTTGGGATTGACCACAACAGTCTGCGTGCGAGTGTTTTCATCAATGGTGTAACCGGGGATCGTTTTGATCTCTGTGACCACCACGGTGCCGGAAATACCGGAAATGGTGATTTTGCCTTCCTTATCCGTCCAGTACAGGCCGGTGGAGGACAGCGTGCCGCCTTCAGCGTCCACATACGAGCCGTCCGCATAGACGATTTTGAACTGAACGCCCTCCAGAGGCTCCTTTGTAACGGAGTCCTGCTTGACCACAATAAGGTTGCCCTTGGGCTGATTCCTAAATTCAAGCGTGGTGACTTCGTTGGATTTGACCTTGACGGTCTGCGGGGTATCGTCAAGAATGTACCCCGCCTTCGCACGGGTTTCTTTGATGACAAGCGTGGTGTCGAGGGCAATGTCGGTAATAGAGAAAGTACCTGCGCTGTCCGTCACGAACTTGCCGTTGGCGTTGCCAATCAGGTTGCCGTCCGAATCCGTGACAAGGAACTCGACGTCAGAGATGGGCGCATTTGTTACAGCATCCACCTTTTTCACGAGCACGCCGCCCTTGGGCTGGTTACGGAACTCCAGCGTCATCACGGCATTGCGCTTGATTTTGATGCTCTGCGGCGTATCGTCCAGGATGTAGCCGTCTTTTGCCCGCACCTCACGGGCGATGACTGTCATGCCGGGGGTCAGACCGTCAATGCGGATGGTGCCCGCGCTATCGGTCACATACTTTCCGTTGGCGTTGCCGATCACACTTCCGTCCGAATCGGTGATGAAGAACTCTACATCGGAGATGGGAGCGCCGGTCACGGTGTCCTTTTTGACGATGAGGAGGGAACCCATCTTATCATTGCCGAAGGTCACGGTGATCACGTCCTGATCCTTACCGGAGAGATAGACCGTTTCCGCGGCGTCGGTGATCACATACC
>OKRY01000752.1_pt1 | contig 26515 bp, 26 predicted proteins | sample 1601121 | NCBI WGS metagenome assembly OKRY01 (sample SAMEA3541546, study PRJEB24748) | human gut metagenome | biome: human gut; feature: human-associated habitat; material: faeces | place: China | collected 2012
TAAATCCTGTAAAATTGACTATATGAACGTCATTCTTTGCTATATTAATAAGTTCCTGTTCCATCTGTAAATTATCTTCAAGTTGTTCATGAAACTTAACTAGTCTAATACCATTTGCTACACAATATGCCTTAAGTGACAAGACTATCCTTTTTGAAACCAATCCGTTTGTCGTTTTCAAACCAATTACAGATGGTTTTACTGCAATAATACGAGTCAAATCCTTAAGATAGGTATTCACATCTTCATTGACAAAAATATCAATATCTGGTTTTATTTGAACATCTTCAATTACAGTCTGGTTCATATAATATGGAATTATATCTATATCATTAACTTCATCATACTCATAATTATAAAAGCTTGCATAATATATTCCACCCACATCAACAAGATTATTATATATAGCGAAGTACCTTTTGCATTCTTCACTACAATCTTCAATAATATTTGAATTAAGATTCTTTTCAATTTCTGTAACAAGCTCACCTGATAAAGTAAATGGCAACGGATAATAATCTGGATATAAATTGTTTGTAAAAATCACAACTTCTAATCCATCTTCTTTTTCGTATGTATTAATATTTTTATTTACAATTTTGTTACTATCTGTAATATTTTTGTTCAATTCTTCTTCTAATTGTTGTACCCCTAAGTTTTTAGCTTGTTCAAAATCGTAATTTTTAGTTTCTTCTTTTTCTTCTTTATTTGTTGTTTTTATTAATGTGATTGGTAAATAAAAATCTGAAAATAGTTTAAATTTCTTTTCTGCGTCTATTGTATCATAAATTTTGAATTTTGAAACCCTTTTTGATAAATTTATTTCAAAATTATTAAATTTTATTTTATATTTATTCTCAACATTTCCTGTTTCACTTCTTTCCGTAGTGTTATATAATATTTTTGTACTCTTTGTATACCAAACTTTAGCTTCAATATCTCCTTGTGCATGAACATATCTAATTCCTGTATATTTTCCTTCCATCCACCCATTTATAAGTACAGTTCCAACCTTTACAGTATCTCCTACATTTACTGCAAGAGTTCCATTTTTTGCATTTATTTTTGTTATCACCCCCACTTTATCTGATACTATATTACAATAATCTTCTTCATCTACTATATCTGGTTTTCTTTCAGCTTTTACTAATTTTACAATTGCATTTGTTCCTTTTAATTCAATTCCCATCCAAGCAATATCATTTCTTTTTAATCTTATTTGATTTATGATTTCTTTTGTGTTTATTTTATTTTTCATTTTCCCTGTTTCTAGTCCTGCTGATGTTATATCTTCATATATATTGTCTAATTGTTCTGCATTTTCTATTTTTATTTCTATATTCCAAATAAAATTTGATGATATTCCAATCAATACTAATATAAGTAATAAAAATCCAAAAAATATTTTTCTTTTTTTGTACCTATTAAATAAAAATGGTAACCCTTTTTTCTTGATTATCTTTACTTTACATTTTGTTTTCTTTGCTATTTTTTTTATTTCTTTAAAATCTTTTATGCCTATATTTAGATTTAATCGTACACTCTTATCCCTTTTTAAATTCCATATTATTATTTTATTATTTCTACATATATTAATAAATCTTTCTATGTAATAACCTTCTACAGTTATTCTAACATAACCAAGTATATAATTTAATAATATTTTTATGAACATTTTTCTTCCTTTCGATTTTTTTATTCATCAAAATTTCTTTCAATATCAAACTTTTCAATTTTCCCAGTAACTTTTATGTCATCATTTGTCATATTTTCAAGTCTTAATTCATAACCATTAACATTTATAATTCCTAAACTCGTATTTATTCTTATGTAATAATCTTCGTATTCTAATATTCCTTTGAAATTTTCGATAATCATTTCATTAAATCCCGTTATTGTTATTTTAGGAACATTTGAATATATTTCTTGTGGGATTTCTAAAAGTCTATCTATTCTAGAAATATTTTTTTTATTCTTTTTCACAATATTCCTCCTATATTAAGATTTAAATTCATCTAAAGATTTAAACTCATACCCCATATTTTTTATTTTTTTAATTATATCTCCTAAAATTTCTGTATTTGTTTTTGAGTTTCCATGTAATAACATTATTTCTCCATTGTGAACATTGTCTAATATTTTCTTTTTAGCTTGTTCTTTATCCGGTTGATCTTTTTCATTCCAATCTGCATATGCAAAAGACCACATTACTGTTTTATAACCTAATGAATTTGTTACAGCTAATGTTTTTTCACTATATTCCCCCATTGGTGGTCTTATATATTTCATTTCATATTGAAATTTTTCATACATAGCCTTATGCAAATCCATTACTTCTGAATTTATTTGACTTTCTGTTAAAGATGGCATACTTTTATGGTTAACAGTATGGTTTCCTACAATATGTCCTTCATCTATCATCTGTTTTACTAATTCTGGTTGTGTATTTAAGTAATGAGCTGTTATAAAAAAAGTTGCTTTTACATTATTTTCTTTTAAAGTTGCTAAAATTTGACTTGTATAACCAGCTTCATAGCCTTCATCAAAAGTTAAATATACATTTTTATCTACATTATTTCCAATCGCTAATCCCTCATTTTTTTCTAAAATTTCTTTATTTGTTTTTCCTAAATCTGGTTGTTCATGATTGTCGTTTCTTTTTATTCCCCATCCAATTTTCTTATTACTCAAATTTTGTGTACTTGTCAAAATTGACTCTTCTTGTTTATTATTTTTTATTGAAACCAATGTTACTATTAAAATTAATATTATAACCACTGGTAAACTAATTTTTATTATTCGTTTCATTAAAAATCAACTCCAATTCTTTTTTTAATTTTATGTTTTTCTTATAAAATTATTACAATTGAATTTTTACTTTTTCTTTTTCTATTTTCATTACACAAATTTACATTTTTTTACATTTTATTTTCATTATTGACATTCTTCGTGTGACTTGTAAACATTATTAATATCAATACTTTTACCTTTTGGCTAATTTTACAAATTTTCTATTGACATCAGAAAAATTTTGGATTATATTGTACTTACTTTTGGAAAAAAAAGGAAATTTTATATTTTTTGTCGAACTTATTTTTTCAAATTTTTTATACATTTTTATAGGAGGGGATATTATGTTAAATTTTGTTATTTGTGATGACAATCTAAATATTTTAGATAAATTCTCAAAAATTCTTGATAATATTTTTATTAAATACGGTTATGATGCAAAAATTGGTTTAAAAACTGATAATGTTGATGAACTTTTAGAATATATTGATGAAAACAAAACTGACGTATTAATTTTAGATATTAACCTGAAATCTAATAAATCTGGATTAGAAATTGCATCTATAGTTCGAGAAAAAAATAAAGATACTTATTTTATTTTTACAACAGCACATTTAGAATATGCTATGATGTCATATAAATTCAAAACTTTCGATTATCTAGCTAAGCCTGTTACTTCTGACAGACTAGAAGAAACTGTCGTTAGACTTTTTAATGATATAAACGGCTTACCTAAAAGATATATTAAAATTGATAATAAGAAAACTATTATTGATGAAAATGAAATATTATTTATAAAACGTGATGGCATGAAATTAATTTTCCATACTAAAAATCGTGATTATGAAACATATAGTTCTTTTAATAAAATCCAAGATTCTTTACCAAGTAATTTTGTAAGAGCTCATAAGTCTTTTATTGTTAACATTAATAACATTGTAAATTTAGATCCAGTTGGTAATATTGTTTATTTTGGAGATAATTCTAATTGCGATATTGGACCTAAATATAAGAAAGATTTAATGGAGGAGGTTAAGAAAAATGGAATTTTTAAATAATATTTGGACTGCTATTAGTACGCCGAATGAATTGTTGATTAAAATTTGTTTAGTATTTTTTACAATTTTTATTGAAGCACCTTTATCATTTTCTCTAATAAATAATGTTTTCAATATAACTAGTAGTAAAAAACAAAAATATATTTATGTGGTTTCAACTGCTTTTATTGCTATAATTGCTGTATTTTTTCTTGAATGGCCATTTAATATAGCTTTGAATTACATATCTGCATTTATTATTATATATTTTGTATTAAAAATGAACGTAATAAAAACTATAATAGCAGCTCTTTTCCCTAGCATTGTTTTTAATTTAGTTGTAAATCTAATGGCAAATCCATATTTAGATTTATTGCATATAACTTATGAACAAAATAATACTATTTTTATTTATAGGATTCCTTTTGCATTATTAACAAACCTAATTGTTTTTATTTTTAATATTGTTCTTAAATATAGAAAAATAACTTTAAATATTCTAGAAAGTTTTGATAAAAAAACAAAATCAATTATAGCTTTAAATTTTATTTTTGGTTTCTTTAATATTTTCTTACAAGGACTATTAAGCGTAAAATATATAGACATTTTACCTATAGAATTTACATTTTTTAACTTTATATTTTTATTATTCTATTTTGGACTAAGTTTTTATAGTTTAGCTAAAATTATGAATTTAGTAACAACTACACAAAAATTAGAAAATGAAAAAGAATATAATAAAACATTACACATTTTGCATGACAGTGTCAGAGGTTTCAAACATGATTTTGACAATATTGTTACAACTATTGGTGGATATATAAAAACAAATGATATGAAAGGATTAGAAAAATATTATTCTCAACTTGAAGAAGATTGTGAAAAAGTAAATAACTTGTACATTTTAAATCCGGATATAATTAATAATCCTGGAATATATAATTTACTTACAACAAAATATAGTGAAGCAGTTGAAAAAGGAATAAAAGTAAATTTAACATTTTTATTAGATTTAAATAATTTACATATGAAGATCTATGAATTTGCTAGAATGCTTGGAATTTTATTAGATAATGCTATTGAGGCTGCTTCAGAATCTGACGAAAAAGTACTAAACATAGTTTTTAGAAATGATTCCAAAAATAACAGAAATATAGTTTTAATAGAAAATACTTATAAAGATAAAAATGTTAATATTGATGAAATTTTTAATAAAGGTGTTACTGGAAAAGAAAATCATACTGGACTTGGATTATGGGAAGTAAAACAAATTTTAAAGAAAAATAATAATATCAATTTATATACAAATAAAAATGATACTTATTTTTCACAACAATTGGAAATTTATTATTAAAAGATAGATTAAACATCTGTCTTTTATTTTTTACTATTAAAATAAGAACAGCTTTTGCTGTTCTCGCATTAAGGATTGTATGTAACATTAAAGTATATTGCATTTTAATAAGAGCATTGTCGAACTACTCTTATTAAACCTAAAAACTTATTAATTAATCTTTTTTTACTAAACTAGCTGGCATTTTTGGTTGATGAAACATTGCCCACATTGCACAAGCTGTATTAGTAGATTTTGCATATTTTTCTGCCATTTTTGCTAATAATTTTAACATAAAGGTTTCCTCCTTTGTTTATATATATAATATAAAAATACTGCCGGCATGTATTTTTAATATTAACAATTTAATTTGTAGCATTTCCATAAACTTCGTAACCATATTTGTTATTTGTTAATTTATAAGCCAATCTTGTAATCATACAAGTTTGTACAAAATAACCAAATATAATTAGATTAGAAATTATATTACTTGGTACTACTGCTGATATTATTAAACCTAGTATAAAAAATATGTATGATAATATCATTTTCTGTTTTCTAACTTTTTTACTTATTATTGGTACATCTTCTGTATCTGCTGGAGCATAAAGTTTTATCATTATTACTCCAAACAAACCAACTATACCAATCATAATATATTTTGTAATATCAGTTAAAACAATATTTTTTGCCAAAATTGCAATTCCACAATAAAATGCTGTTGTTGATACTATGCATCCTATATGTGTTTTTAAATGAAATCCACCAGATGCTCCTTTGTATGGTAATAATATCAAAAATGTTAATAATGTTAATTTAAATACTCCTAATATATAAGCCAAAAACAACATTATAAATATTTTTGGAATTTCACCAATTAAAATTTGTAATCCAAAATTAATTACTTCTGCTCTTTCATCATCAATTTCTGGCATCTTTTTTCTAATTTTACATGTTAGAGATTCTGTGATTTTATCTATCATTTTTCTCACCACACTTTTTTCTTATGTTGAAATGATTTTAACATTATTTTTTTAGTTTCTAATTTTTCTTTTATGAAAAGATTTATTATTTTTGCATCTTTTCTCTTTGCTTTTTTCATAAAAGATTTTCAATATTTGACAAAAAAATGGTATAAATGACAAAAAAAGAAACCGCTACTAACGATTTCTTAATATACACCATATTCCTACGCTTTCTGGTAAATCCTTAAATGTCATCTCCTCTTTTGTTATAGGATGCTTAATAGTTAATTCATATGCCCATAAAGCAATTTGTTTTCCCTGTCCCCTTGTTCCATATTTTTGGTCTCCAAATATGCTATGACCAAAATTTGATAATTGAACACGTATCTGATGATGTCTTCCTGTATGTAAATTCACTTTTACTAAACTCAAATTTTTGACTTCATCATATTTTATAACATCATAATCTAATTTAGCAAATTTTGCATTTTTCTTACCTTTATTTACTACCTTACTTATATTATTTCTTTCATCTTTATATAAATAATCTTCTAAAGTACCACTTTTATTCTCTATCTTTCCATCTACAACAGCTAAATATTTTTTCTTAAAAACTTTTTCTCTTACTTGGTCACTTAATCTTGATGCTGCTTTTGAAGTTTTTGCAAAAATCATAATTCCACCAACTGGTCTATCAAGTCTATGAACTAGTCCTAAATATACATTTCCAGGTTTATTATATTTTTCTTTTATATATTGTTTTACCATTGTAAGCATATCTATATCACCAGTTTTATCTGATTGAGATGGAACATTTGGAATTTTCTCTACAACTATAATATGATTATCTTCATATATTACTTTTAATTTCTGCATTTTATTTCTCCCATCTACCATATATTCCACATGGTAAAACAAGTTTTGATTCTTCCATTGGAATTCCAATTTCTCCTGATTCTAGTTTTCCTTTATATTTTTTAGCAACTGTTAAATTCAAAATATCTTCCAATACTTTACTTGAAATACCTGTTGTATATGAATTTATTAAGAAAAATAATGGATTATCTGATAATACATTTGTACATAATTCTACTAAATCATATATATTATTTTCAAATTGCCAAACTTCCCCATTTGCACCTCTTCCATATGATGGTGGGTCCATTATTATTGCATCATATTTATTTCCTCTTCTTATTTCTCTATTCACGAATTTTACAACATCATCTACTATATATCTTACAGGTCTATCTTTTAATCCTGAAGATTCTATATTTTCTTTAGCCCAAGTTGTCATTCCTTTTGAACTATCTACATGACACACTGAAGCCCCAGCTGATGCACAAGCAACTGTTGCACCACCTGTATATGCAAATAAATTTAAAACTTTTATTTCTCTTTTTTCTGATTTTATTTTATTAATCATCCAATCCCAATTAACTGCTTGTTCTGGAAATAAACCTGTATGTTTAAATCCCATTGGTTTAATATTAAAAGTTAAATTTTTATATTTTATTTGCCATTGTTTAGGCATTTTTTTGTTGAATTCCCATGAACCCCCACCAGAACTACTTCTATGGTATGTTGCATTTATTGAATTCCATTTTTTAGGATAACTTTTGTCTTTCCATATTATTTGTGGATCTGGTCTAGAAAGTATAACATCTCCCCATTTTTCTAATTTTTGTCCATCTGCCATATCTAATATTTTATAATCTTTCCATTCGTTTGCAAGTTTCATTTTTTCTTTTTTATAGCTTAAAAAAATAGCTACTATTCCTCCTCTTTTTAGAATAGTTCTATTTTATCATATTTTTATATATTTTGCAAAACTTTCATAAAAGTATAAATCAAATAAAAATTAACAAAAGACAATGTCAAAAAACTCGTACAAGCAACAGAAAAAAATTTATGTTTTTTTATAAAATTCAATACCTTACTTGTTTTCTTTTCTTTTGGCAATTCAAGCCTGTCCAATCTTGCATTATATTTAATATTAAAAACATTCTCCATATATTTTCTCCCCCTTATCTCTTATATGTATATGCATTAATTGGAGATTTATTCCTATTTTTTTATAAAATATTTCAACATTCACAAAAAGCCAGATTATTTAATCTGACTTTTAATCTCTTTTGCTAAATTTTCATTTATTCCCTTAACCTTCGTTAATTCTTCAACACTTGCATTTTTAATATTTGTAACACTACCAAATTGTTTCAAAAGTTCTTTTTTCTTTGCATCACCAATACCTTTTACCTCATCTAATTCTGATTTAGTAATAGATTTTTCTCTTAACTTTCTGTGATAACTAATTGCTGTATCATGAACTGTATCTTGAAATTTTGTTATTAAATTCATTAGATTTTCTGATATTTCTAATTCATTTCTATTTTCATCCATTAAAGCTCTAGTTTGGTGTTTATCGTTTTTAACCATTCCAAATACAGGAATTTCTAAATTATATTTTTTTAATGCTGTTTTTATTGCTCTTATTTGTGTAATACCTCCATCTGCAAAAAATGCATCTGGTAATTTTCCAAATCCTCCATCTGGATTTTCTATTGAATGTGCTATTCTTCTTGTAACAACTTCTTCCATACATTTAGGGTCATCTTGTCCTATTACTGTTTTTATTTTAAATCTTCTTGATAAATTCTTTTTTATAACTCCATCTTGCATTACACACATTCCAGCTACCATATATTCTCCTGAAATATTTGATATATCAAATGTTTCTATTTTTCTTGGTAATTTTTCCATTTTTAGAACATCTTTTAATTCCATTAAAATTTCTGATTTATCTTTTTCTTTATTTTCTAAAGTAACTTTTGCATTATTTTCTGCCATCTCTACAAATCTTAATTTTTCGCCTTTTTTAGGGCTTTTTAATTCCACTTTTTTTCCTAACATTGTGGATAACCATTGTTCTATTATGTCTTTTTCAGGCAATTCTTCTCTTAACATTATTTTACTTGGAATATTTGGATTATCTAAATAGTATTGTTTTATAAATCCAGCTAAAATCTCACTATTATCCATATCTTTTAATTCATTAAAAAAGTAATGTTCTCTACCTATCATTTTACTTCCACGTACAAAGAATATTTCTATACATACTTCTATCTCTGATTTATATAATCCTATTACATCTATGTTATTTTCAGATATATTAGAAACTTTTTGTTTTGCTGATGCTCTTTCTATTGCAATTTTTCTGTCTCTTAAATATGCAGCTTTTTCAAAATCTAATTTTTGTGATGCTTCATGCATTTGCGTATCTAAATCTCTTAAGATTTTTTCAGTTTTTCCTTCTAATAAATCTATTATTTCATCTATTTGTTTTCTATATTCTTCTGGTGTAACATACCCCATACATGGTGCTAAACATCTATTTATATGGTAATTCAAGCATGCTCTTGTATTTGATTTAAAATTTTTACATTGACGTATTTTATATTTCTGTTTTATAAAATCCACCATTTCTTTTGCAGCACCTGGATTAGCATATGGTCCAAAATATTTTGCTCCATCATTTAATAATCTTCTTGTTATAAATACATTTGGATATTCTGATTTTACATCTATTTTTATGTATGGATATGTTTTATCATCTTTTAATAATACATTGAATTTAGGTCTATTTTTCTTGATTAAATTACATTCTAGAATCAATGCTTCTGCTTCATTATCAACTACTATATATTCAAAATGGTCTATTAAACTTACCATTTTCTTTATTCTTTCTGTTTTATTTGTTTTTCTAAAATATGACCTAACTCTGTTTTTTAGAGAAACTGCTTTTCCAACATATATAATGTTATCATTTTTGTCTCTCATTACATATACTCCAGGCTTTCCTGGTAATTTTTTTAATTCTTCCTCTATATTAAACATATTTTTCACCTATCTATTTAATATTATATACTAATTACTGAATATAAATCAATATTTTATATAAAAAGACCCCCTTATTCAAGGGAGCCCATTAGGTTTTATCCAACTAACCTCACTTTGCTAAAGTTCTCGTATCTAACAATTGATACGTTTACATCCTGAATTGCAGCTAGTAAAACATTAAGCTGTCTATTTGCTTTAGGCAAATTCACATCAATTTCCTCTGGAGTTTTCTCCTGAAGCCAGTAGCTTATTTTTTCTGCATACGTAAACGATCTTTGATGGAACCTGTGATAGCAATACGCATCACACTCTTCAGCTGTCATATTAAATGACTTGTTATCAAATTCCATCTGATACTTAGATCTTAACACAAACTGCAAATCAGACAATGCAATTTCTAGTCGGTTAAGTTCTGATCTTAACCGCTGTAAATACAAATCAGGATCTTTTAATGTCCAATCTGTATTTTCCTTTTGTAATGGCGAACCATGAATTGCATCATCCAATTCAAAAGAATGCTTTGCTAAGTTTCTGGTTACATGAAATATTTTATACTCTTTCATATAAAACCTCCTTATGTCTATAAATTTTAATGCAAAAATGATTGTATCATATTATGTAAATTTTGTCAAATATAATTAAAATATTATTAAAAAAACCTTGCACTATTTTTATTTATATAGTAATATAATACCATAATTGAAAGTTGCAAAAAATTAAAGAAAGGAGTTAGTAATTAACAAGCGCCAGGACCATATTTTATGGTTGACGAGGTCTAGAGTTTATCGAAATATTCGGCGGATGCTCTAGTGGCTTTAACTTAAGGTCATAATATTAATATAAAAACTAATAGCAATATTAAAACAGAAATTAATACAATTAAGTATTGCAATACTTTCAATTCCGGAATTTTAATTTTTAGGAGGAATTACTATGTGTGGAATTGTAGGTTACATAGGAGTTAAAAAAGCTTGCCCAATTTTATTGGCAGGTTTAACAAGATTGGAATACAGAGGTTATGACTCTGCAGGTATTTCAACAATAGAAAAAAATGGATTATCTTTAATGAAAGATAAAGGAAGAGTCAAAAATCTATCAAATTTAGATGGAATTGATAAATTAGAAGGAACTATAGGAATTGCTCATACAAGATGGGCAACACATGGAAAGCCATCTAAGGAAAACTCTCACCCACATCAAGATAATTCAAAAACATTTAGTGTTGTACACAATGGAATTATTGAAAATTATAATGAATTAAAAAAATCATTAGAAGAAAAAGGTTATACTTTTTATTCTCAAACAGATACAGAAGTTATACCTAATCTAATTCATTATTATTTTAATATTGATAAAAATAATGATGATTTAAAATTTTTAAGAGCAGTTAGAAATACATGTTTAGATTTAAAAGGAAGTTTTGCAATTGAAGTTATTTCAAAATTATACCCAGACAATATGATTGTTGTTAGACAAGACAGTCCTTTAGTTATTGGAACTTGTGAAGATGAAAAATATTTATCTTCTGACATACCAGCAATACTTTCTTATACTAGAGATTTTTATCTTTTAAATGATTTGGAATTTGTATTATTAACAAAAGATTCTGCTAAATTTTATGATAAAGACTTAAATGAAATAGAAAAACATACACAAACAATAGAATGGAATTCTTCTGCTGCTGAAAAAGATGGTTTTGATGATTTTATGTTGAAGGAAATTTATGAACAACCAACAGCTATAAGAGAAACTATTGGTGCAAAAATAAATCTAAATTCAAAATGTGAGTTTGACGAACTAGGATTCACAAAAGATTATTTATCTAGTCTAAATAAAATTTATATTGTAGCTTGTGGAACTGCAATGCATGCTAGTCTTAGTGGAAAAAATGCAATTGAAAAACTTTGTAGAATTCCTACTGAAGTTGATATAGCTTCTGAATTTAGATACAGAGACCCAATTATAGATGAAAAAACTTTATGTATTTTTATCTCTCAATCTGGAGAAACTGCAGACACAATAGCAGCACTTAAACTTTCTAAAGAAAAAGGTGCTAAAACTTTAGCTATTACAAATGTAATTGGAAGTTCTATAACAAGAGAAGCTGATTATTCAATTTACACTCATGCAGGTCCAGAAATCGCTGTTGCATCAACTAAAGCTTATACATCTCAAGTTATGCTAATAAATATTTTAGCAATATATTTTGCAGAAATTTTATTTGGAGAAAATTCAAAATTAATTAAAGATTTAAAACAAGATATTTTAGATTTACCAAAAAAAATTGAAGAGACTTTAAAATGTAATGATGAAATTAAAAAATTTGCTCAACAAATATATCAAGAAAAAGATGTCTTTTTCTTAGGTCGTGGAATTGATGAAACTGTTGCCAAAGAAGGTTCTTTAAAACTAAAAGAAATTTCTTACATTCACTCAGAAAGCTATGCAGCAGGAGAATTAAAACATGGACCTATAGCACTAATAGAAAACGGAATTACTGTTATAAGCATTATGACAGATGAAAATTTAGTTAAGAAAACTGTAAGTAATATTCAAGAAGTTATCACTCGTGGTGCTAAAACTTTAGTTGTAACAAATCAAGATATTGATAAAAATATGTTTGATGAAGTAATAACAATACCAAAAACAGATTGTTTTATTTCCCCTATTTTATCAGTCATTCCACTTCAATTACTTGCTTATTATATTTCTAAAGAAAAAGGATTAGATGTTGATAAGCCAAGGAATTTAGCGAAGTCTGTCACAGTTGAATAAAAAATAAAAGAAATCCAATTGAAAGGCTACATTTTCAGCAGCCTCTCAATTGGATTTCTTTTATTTTTTATTCTCCTATTTCCATATCACTATCTTTTTCTTCTTGAACACTATGCATTGAATCACTTTCATTTAATTCATCTAATTGTTTATCTGTATTCCACCCTAAAACAGTATTTTCATTGCTTACATGATATTGGAAACCTTTTACTTGCTCTGCAATATCCTCTGGTAAATTGCTAAGTTCATCTGGTGATATTGTACAAATTTTATTTCCTTGTTCATCTAATAAATTTAATAAATCTACTTTTACTGCTTCTTGATAATTTTTAAAATTACCTGAGTTTCCAGTACCATCTGGCGAACTATAATATTTTCCACTACTTATTTCCCATTTATTATTTACTAAATTACTTAACTTTGTAATAACTGGATTTTTTTGTTCAACATCATCAATATTTTCTATAATATCAGAAGCTTCTTTATTTTCTTGTTTTACCTTTACAATATTTTGTTCTATATTAACATGAACCTGTTTTTTAAAATCATTATCGTTCTTATTGTTTTCCATTTCATATTCTATAGCTTTATTTTCTTTATTATTAACATTTGTAATAGTTTTAGCTTGATAAATTGCTCCAAATAATGAAAGCCCTGCAATTCCTGCCATTACTGTTCTTCCAAAATATTTTTTAGCCTTTTGCTTATCTATATTAATATTTAATTTTGGCATATGAAAACTTTTAAATTTCATCTTAGGAATTTTTGATTTACTTAAACTTAATTTTTTCTTTGTTTGAACATATTCATTTCTTCCTGAATCTAACATTTTATTCTTATTTCTAAATAATCCCAAAAAACTACTATTTACTTTTGCGCCAAAGATATTTTGTTGTTTTGACACCATTTTCATATATTGAATTTTATCTTTTAATTTTACTCCTTTAAAAAATAAAATTCCCTTAGTATTATATGTAAAATCTATATTCATTTCATTTAGTGCTTTTTTCTTAGAATTAATTACTTTTGCTTTATACTTTTCATCACTTTCTGCTTGATTTCTACTAGGATTTAATGTTACCATTTTCAAATATTTTTCTGCATATTTAGTTGAGTAATCTTCATCAAAATCTTTTAATAATTTATATGTAATTGTATCTACATTTCCAACATTTTTTTCATTTACATATTTATATTGTTTTATCAACTCATTACTACGTTTTTTTATTAATATTTTTGATATACACTTTTTATATATAGAATCTTCTACACCGTTTATTACTCTTGATTCTAAAATATTGGATTCTTCATCCATTAAATAATATTTATTTTTCTTTATATCTGCTACTACATGTAATCTTCCTTCTGGTCTTATTTGTTTATAATTAGGAGTATCCTGTACAATTATTAATGGTTCCTTATTTTCTTTTTTTGTTTCTTCTTTAGTTTTTACATCATCCTTTTGTGCTCTTTTCTTATCTTCAATTTCTTTAGTTTTTTCAGATAATTCTTTTTTTAATTTTTCTGCTTCTCTTTTTTTTAGTCCTTCTTGAATGTGATTATATACTTTTTCAGTTTCTATTCCTGTTTCACTTCCTAATAATTCTGCTATTTTTTTTACAATTTCATCTTCCATATTCTTACCACCTTATCTTTTGATAAGTATATAATAACACATAAATTTTTAAAAAACTATAAAAAATGAAAAAAAATTATAATTATATTCAAAATTATAATTTTCCACTAGACAATTAATAATTTAACAATAACCAAACAAACAGCACCCGGCAAACCTAATAATCCAATTAAAATACTTGTAAAAACATTCAAACCGATATGAAATCCCCATAATCCGCCTATTAGATTAATCAAATATATTAATATTCCTCCAATTATAGAATTAATAACTAATTTTACTATTTTTGTTATAGGAACAATAAAAATTTTCCCAAAAATTATTAAAAAACAAATACAAGCCAAATATGTAAGTAAGTTCGTTTCCATATTCATCCCTCTTCAAACTTAATTTATACATTTTTATGCAAGTTTGGGACAAATATTACAATACTTTAACTTATTTCTTCTTCATAATTTGAATATTCTATTTGATTTATACTATCTATTGTGATTCCCTTTGCTTTTGCTAATTTAAATAAATAATTTAGTTTTGCCTGATTTGCTTTAATTTGATATATATAATAATCAACTAAATCTAATTCTGCAAATTCAAAGTTCTTATTATTATTTTTTAATTCTTCTCTAGTTTTTATTATATTTTTTATTAACTCTATTTCTTTATTCATTTCATTACCTTTTCTATCATCTAACATAATTTCACTTCCACTTCACTTAAATTTTAGATATTATATGCAAAAAATAATAAATTATACTAAAAAAATAATTATTCATCACCTTGTTTTCCAACTTTTTTACCAAAAATACTTGTTTTTTTTGCCATTTTATAAGATAATATATATGTAGAATTAAAATATAAAAAGGGGCTATATATAATGAAATATTTAGATAAATTTTTAAAGAAATTAAACACAAGTAGAAATACCTTTTTTACATATATACTAACTCTTATAACTGCATATTTAGCAGTGGATAGAATTGTAGAAATGTTATTAATGTTATTCACAGGTGTTTCTTATTCTTATTGGGGACCAATAAAATATACATTTGCACTTGCATGCCCTGTATTTGCTTATTTATTTTCCGGTTCTTCTGAGTTTTCTTCAAGTAAGAAACAAAAAGTAACTTTATTTAATGTATATATTATAGGATTATCAATAATTGCTATTTCAATGTTCACTCAATGGTTAAACATGGTTGCATGGCTTTTATTAATATCACATCCAAACTATGTTGAATTAGTTACAAACTTCTCAGATTTAATAAGACATGCATTCACTTCAATAACAGTATTATTTCCATTATTCATTATACCAAAAATATTCAATTTCTTATACTTTGGTGTAAATGATAGTACTGATATGACTCGTTCTATTTGGGACTATGCTGGTATTAATTTATCAGATACAAAAAAAGATCATGGTCCATATACTTGCGAGGTATATTTGTGTCAAAATAGTGAAACTGGTGCAACTATTACAATTCCTGAAGCATCAAGATATCAAAGTATGTTCGTTTGTGGTGGTTCCGGAACAGGAAAAACATCACTTGTATACGAACCATTAATTGCTAGAGATTTGGAAAGGAAATTCTTCTTTAGAGAAGTATCAAAAGAATTAGGTTTTACTGCTTTAAAGACAGGAATTGCTACACTTTCAAAACCTTATGATAATGATTATTTAAATGAAAGCTTTAATTTAAACATGTTAGTTCCTACTTCTGGAAACGAAAGTGTTTATAAAGCTTTTATGAAAAAAATGATATTAGATGACTCTGTTGAAACCACCTATAGAAATTGCGGTATTACAGTATTATCACCAGATAGAGAAATTACAGACCATATGACTAATGTATGTAAAAATTTCGGATTATCTTACGAAATAATTGATCCAACTGATAAAACTTCAATTGGTTTAAATCCATTCGTTTATGACAATCCAAGTAAAATAGCTGTTACTATCTCTTCTGTTTTAAAAGCAATGTATCATAATGCTCATAGTGAAATAGAAGAAGCTTACAGAGAAGATGCAGCAATCCAAGCTATTGAAAATGTTACAATTCTTTTAAAAGAAATGTACCCTAGAATGAATGAAGGAATGTTACCAAACTTAGAGGATATGCTTAAAATGCTTACAAATTTTGATTTGGTTGAAAAAATGTGTGAAATTCTATGTCATAATGAAGAATTAAAAGAAAAATATAGTTTACAAATAGCTTACTTTAAAAAACATTTTTATAAAACAGGTTCAGGCAGAGATGAAACAGAAAAATATGTCTATTCAGCAGTTACTCAATTAGATAATTTATTAAGATTACCAGGTGTAAAATCAATTTTATGTAATAGACACAATAATTTAGACTTTGATAAAATGTTAGCAGATGGAAAAATAGTTTTTGTTTGTACAAGACGTGGGGATTTAGGCGCAGCTTCTCATAAAGCATTTGGATTATTCTTCTTAATCTCAATGCAAAATGCTGTACTAAGAAGGCCTGGAACTGAAAAATCTAGAGTCCCTAACTTCATGTATATAGATGAATTTCCAGACTTTATATGTAAAGCTACTGAACCAATTTTTACAATGTATAGAAAATATAAAATCGGTACAACAATTTCAGCACAAAACTTATCTCAATTAGAAACACCTACATCAAAAGAAAATTACAGACAAGTTATTTTATCTAACTGTGGAAATAAAATTTTTACAGGTGGTGGCACTGCAGAAGATTTAAAATGGTGGGAAGTTGAATTTGGACAACATAGAGAATGGGATATGTCAAATTCAATAGATTTTGATAAAATGAAATATGACTCAAAACATGGTAACGTTAGTTGGAAATTTATACCTAACTTTAAAGTTGGTAAATTACAAAGTTTTGGAACTAAAGACTGTGCATATCTTATAAGAGATTCTGGTGGAAAACCTGTGGCTGGTCAAGGTAAATTAAATTTCTTAGAATCTAAATATAAAGAACCTAAAAAAATTAAAACATTTGATTTTGGAAGATATTCTGATAGTGTGACAACAGCAACCGAAGATGATAATGACTTACCAACTAAAAAGAAATTTGATTTAAAACATTTAGATTTTACTGATGAAAGAAATGAATTTGATCCAGTTCAAACAGATGTAACAGATTCAGATTACTTATTTGATAATGAAGATGCAATAGTTGTTAATTTAAATAATAAAAATAAAAAGAAAATGTAATTTACACATTTTCTTTTTTTATATCATAATTCCTAATGTATCTATAACTATTCCAACAATAACACCAATTGAATATAATAAAACTACAATTTTTATATTCTCTTTGATTTCGTTATTAGTTTTAAATAACACAGCTAGTCCAATCCCTGCTCCTGTTAATAAACCTGCCATCATACTTCCAAATGATATAACCTTTTGTAAATACATATTTGTAATAATTACTGATGCAGCACAATTTGGTATTAATCCTATTAATGCTGATACTAGTGGTCCAATTATTGGTTTATTTAATAGTAGATTTGCTATTGCCTCTTCTCCAATTAAATGAACTATTGTATTTATAATAAATGAAATTATAATTATATATACAAATATATTTAAAGTATGATGTATTGAAGATTTTAAAATTCCATTTTCGTTACAATGACAATGTTCTTCTTCACATACTTGTTCAATATTTTCTTTTATTTTATTTTTTGTTAATACATTTATTACTAAATCAATTATAAATCCAGCAATCATTCCTATTACTAATTTTATTGCTAATATTTTTAAGATAATAATTGGAGATACTGCTTCAGATATAAATATTGGAAGCATTTCATCTGATGTTGATAGATATACAGCAATTAGGGTTCCTAAAGTTATAACTCGTCCTGCATATAAATTAGTAGCAGATACTGAAAATCCACATTGTGGAAATATTCCTAATAAACTTCCAAAAAATGGACCCCATTTTCCTGATTTTTGTATGGTTTCTTTTGATTTATGCTTCATTTTATGTTCTATATATTCCATCAATAAATATGTTATAAATAAAAATGGTAATAATTTTATAGAATCAATTAATGTATCTAATATTACATCTAACATTTTTTTATTCCTCCCAAAATATTTGCATTTACTAGTTTAACATAAAATGCTGAACTTTGCAATATTTTTTATTACAAAATTCAGCACTCACTTATCTTCTTCTAAAGCATCCGCAAAAACTACCATTGTTTCCATTGTTATTTGGAAATACATTTGCTCTTACTGCAATAGAATCATTTGATGTATTACAATTACAAGAAACACTATTGTTGTTACTGTTTCTACCATTATTAGGGCAATTTGTATTAATTGTTAACAAATCATTTTCAACTCCATTACATCCATTGCTACTTATTGTTAATAAATTTCCATTATCATTATTTGAAAATCCACCGTGTTATTGATAATAGTTGAGTTGAATTATTGTTATTATTTGAATTTTGATTTCTTTCTCTGCTACCACAATGTGATTCTTCTCTTCTATCAAGTTCTCTTAATATTCTGCAAACTAGACTTGTTAATACAGCTGTTATAAATGCTAATATAGTATATGCTATTGTTGCAACTAAATAAATTAGATTTCCTAATATAAATGTTACAACTAAAAATATTGCAAATATAATTGCAGCTACCAAAAATGGACATTTAAATATTTTTTGTAATGCAATTGATATAATTATTGTTGCTATTGGTAAAGCAAAAAATATAAGTAAATTAGTCATTTTTTTCTCCTTTCAGATTATCTTTTTTGTAATTATAAAATTCAAATTTAAATTTTATAATTATTTTTTTACTATATTTTATGCTTTTTTCGATTATTTGTTACCTTTCATAATTTACACTAACTAAGAACAATCCTTGTGGTGGTAATGTTTTACCAGCCATTGCTCTATCTTTAGCTTCTATTATACTTTTTATTTCTTCTGGTTTGATTTTTCCACTTCCGACTTCTACTAATGTTCCAGCTATGATTCTTACCATATTATATAAAAATCCGTTACCTGTTAATTCTATATAAATTCTTTCATTTGGCATTTGTATAACCTTTGCACTATAAATTGTTCTAACACTACTTTTACTACTAGTTCCACTAGCTTTGAAAGATTTAAAGTCATGTTCTCCTTCTAAATATTTTGCACCTTCTTGCATTTTTTCTAGATTTAATTTTATTGGTATATGTGTTTCTAAATTTCTATATATTGCTGATGGAATATCTGAATTATTTATAACATATCTATATGTTTTCTTTTTACAACTTAATCTACTATGAAATCTTTCTTCTACCTCTTCTGCTTTTAATATTCTAATTGATTTTTTTAAATTTGAATTTATTGCTATTGCTATCTTTTCTATTGGTATATTAGAATTGGTTTTAAAATTTGCAACTTGTCCTAATGCATGAACACCGGCATCAGTTCTTCCAGAAGCATTTAATTCAATTTCTTCTCCTGTTATAGTTTTTATTGCTTGTTCTATTGTTCCTTGTATATTTAGTTTATTTGGTTGTTTTTGCCATCCATTAAATTCTTTTCCATCGTATTCTATTGTTAATTTTATATTTCTCATAAAAACTCCTATAATAAAACTCCAAAAGCCGCCAAATAAGCGACTTTTATTTTAATTTTCTTTATTCTCTTCTTTTTCTTTTTTTCTTAAGCTTTGTTTTATGCTTTTTAATCTATCTTTTTTCACAACTGTTTTTTCTGTAAAACGTTTAGTAACAATATTGCTTATTAAAATTTTCTTCAAAGTATCTTCTCTTACATCTGCAATCAGTGTTCCATCTTTTGCAACTGATATTTTTCCTGTTTCTTCTGATACAACAACTACTATTGCATCAGATTCTTTTGAGACACCTATTGCAGCTCTATGTCTTGTTCCTAATTCTTTTGCAATATCAGCATCGTCAGCTAATGGTAATACACAAGCGGCTGCTGCTATTTTATTATTACTAATAATTACTGCTCCATCATGTAATGGTGTTTTTGGAACAAATAGATTAACTAATAATTGTGGTGATACTTCTGAGTTCATTGGTACACCTGTTGATATTATATCTTGAATATTTATGTCTCTTTCAAATACTATTAAAGCTCCTGTTTTTGTTTTTGAAAGTTCTGTTGCAGCTATTACAACTTTATATACATCTTCTTTTGTTTTTGTTGCTAAGTCACTTTGTATTCCAAAAAATTTTGTTAATTTATTAGTTCCTAATTGTTCTAATCCTCTTCTTAATTCAGGTTGGAATATTACAACTAATGCAATAACACCCCAATTCATTATTCCTGTTAAAATTGAATTTAATATATTTAAGTTAAGTAATCCACTTACCCAAGTTGCAATTATTAGAAATGCAATTCCTTTTATTAATTGCCAAGCTCTTGAACCTTTTACCATTCTAAAAAATGCATATAATAAAAATATAACTATTGCTAAATCTAATATTGCTGTAAATAAACTAAAAGGATTATCTTTTAGTGATTGAAAAAAAGCTAATATATTCTCATCATAAAACTTCATCCAATTACTACTTATACTATTTCCCATAAAATACACCTCTTATATTAATGAATATATTAATGTTGCTGATGTTGCAAGTATCATAAGTAAAGCTAAAATTCCTGCCATAATTTTAATAAATACTTGTCCTTTATCAAATTGTTTTTGTTGTTTTGTTTTTATTTTCTTTTCTTTATAATTTTTCATTCCTATTCCTCCATCAAAATCTATATTTATTATAGCCTTTTTTAGGTTGTATTGCAATATGATATTTAAAGATTTTATTTCTATTTTATTATTTCAAATATTATTGTTTCTGCTTTTACTTGGTTTGAAGATATTTTTATTATATTTTTTATTTGTTCTTTTGCTATTGTTAATTTTTGTAAATCGTTAGCATGTATATAACCAATTACCTCTCCTTTTTCTACTTTTGCGGATACTTTTTTATCAAGAACTATTCCTACAGAATAATCAATTCTATCTTCTTTTCTAATTCTTCCTGCTCCTAAACCACAAGCAACTTTTCCTATATCTTCAGCATTTATTTCATTTATAAAGCCTGAACTTTGTGCTATTATTGGTTCTATATATTTTGCTTTTTCGAATTTATCTAAATTTTCTAGATATGAAATATCTCCACCTTGGTTATTAACTAATTCTAGAAATTTATCGTAACCTTTTCCATTATTAATATTTTCTAATAATTTATTTTTATTTTCTTCTAAATTATCACCCAAGCCAGCCAATTTTACCATATATGCTCCTAATTCTAAAACAACAGCTTTCAAATCTTCTGGCATTTCTCCTTTTAAAAATTTTATTGCTTCAATTACTTCTAAGTTATTACCTACTGCTTTTCCTAATGGTTCATTCATATTTGTTAAAACACATACTGTTTCTCTATTAGCTAATTTTCCTATTTCAATCATTTCATTTGCTAATTCTTCAGCTTGTTTGATATTTTTCATAAATGCACCGCTTCCAACAGTTACATCTAAAACAATTTTTTCTGCTCCACTTGCAATTTTCTTACTCATAATACTTGATGCAATTAATGGTATACTTTCAACACAAGAAATACTATCTCTTAATGCATATAATTTTTTATCAGCCGGAGCTAAATTTAATGTCTGTGAAATCATACTTATACCAATGTTTTCAACATTTTTTATAAAATTGTTGATATCTATATTTGTTTTATACCCTGGTATAGATTCTAGTTTATCTACAGTACCCCCAGTAAATCCTAGACCTCTACCAGACATTTTTGCAACAGGTACTCCTAGTGATGCAACTAATGGTAACAAACATATTGATACTTTGTCCCCCACTCCTCCTGTTGAATGTTTATCTACTATAATCTTATTTAAACTCTTTAAATCTAATATTTCCCCTGAATGTGCCATTGCTAATGTTAAATCTGTAGTTTCTCTTTTTGACATTCCATTTAGAAAAATTGCCATTACTAATGCTGCTGCTTGGTAATCTGCAATTTGTTCATTAACATATGCATCAACAAAATATTTTATCTCATCATTTGTTAATTCTTGCTTTTCTCTCTTTTTTTCTATAATTTCTAAAATATTCATATCTTTTGCCTCCTATACAAAATTTTTTGTAAAACTTCTTCTATGAATTGGACATAATCCATGTTCTTTAATTGCAGCTATATGTGCTGCTGTCCCATAGCCTTTATGTTTTGCAAATCCATATTGAGGATATACTTCATCCCATTCTCTCATAATTCTGTCCCTAGTTACTTTTGCAAGAATTGATGCAGCACCTATTGAATAGCATTTTGCATCACCTTTAATAATAGATTCATAAGGTACACCATCTGTATCAATATGTTGAAGTGCATCTATAATTATTAAATCTGGTCTAACATCTAATCCTTTTACAACACTTGTAACACCTTGTTTTGTAGCATTTAAAATATTTATATCATCAATTACATCTTGTCCTATTATCGCAACTGAATAACTAATTGCTTCTTCTATTATTTTGTCATATAATAGCTCTCTCTTTTTTTCAGATACTTTTTTTGAGTCATTTACTCCTTCTATCATTGAATCTGCTGGCATAATTACTCCAGCAACAACTACTGGTCCGGCAAGTGGTCCTCTTCCAGCTTCATCTATTCCGCAAATTGCATTAAATCCTTTTTGGTGTAATTCTTTTTCTATTTGTTTTAAATTTGTTAATCTTTCTAATTCTTTTTCTTTCATTTCGTATCTTGCTTCCTTTATTTTAATCTTACTTGTTTTATATCTGTTAGTGAATATACAACATTTCCTTCATTATCAAATCCTTCTGTATTATATATTTCAATTGTACTATCTTGTAAGTTATATTTTACTATATAATACCCATTTTTTTCATCTGATTTTACATTTTTTAATCCCATATTTATTAAATCTTGTGTACTTAATTTATAATAATAAATATTCTTTTTATTATCTTCTTTGATATTATTATTAAATATATTTCCATCAACAATTTCTTTACCTGTAAATTCGCTTTTAGCTGTATTGACTCTATTTGTTTTTTCTTCTTCTGTTGCTTTATTAAAACTTGTTCCAAGTCTAAATTTTGCATTTTCTATTTGCTCTTTAGCTTTTACTTCTATTAATAACATATTTGTTTTTAAGTTTTCCAATTTTGAGTTTTTTATTGCATTATTTCCTGCTCCTATTGATATTCCAGCAATTATTAATAATACTACTATTGTTATTACTAATGCTACCATTGTTATTCCTCTATTTTTTTTCATTTATATTCCTCCATTCTTTTACTTATTATATATGTAGAACGTATTTTTTTCAAGGAGTTTTTAATATTTTTTAATTTTAAAAAGTGCAAACAATTTATACATTATTTTCACACAATTTTCACAATTCTATTGTATTCTTAGATAAAATTAGGTTATGATATAATCATAAATAAAATACATAATTTATTTTAGGAGGTATTCTTATGGAAGAAAACGAAAAAAACGAAACAAAATTTAAAGCAATTCCTGTTACAGGATCATCATCTTATAAAAATGAAAAATCTCAAAAAAATAAAACAGGATTTGGAAAAACAGTTATATTACCATTTGTAAGTGGTGTTGTTGGATGTAGTGTTGTACTTGGTACATGTTTTGGTGTGCCATCAATAAGAGCAAAATTAATCAATAATTCTTCAAGCAATATAAGTACATCAAATAGTTCATCAACTCAATCTAATGGTTATGTTACTCAAACTGCTTTAAGTAATTATTCAGATACTGCTGTATATGCAGCTAACAAAATTTTACCATCTATTGTTGGTATTAAAATTGAATATACTGTAAATACACAATCTTTCTTTGGTAGAAGTTCTTCTTCTACTGCAACAGCTTCTGGTTCTGGTATTATTATTAGTGAAGATGGTTACATTTTAACAAATAATCATGTTGTATCTTCAAGCTCTTCTGAGTCAAACTCATATTATCAAATCACAGATGCTGGAAAGGTAACTGTTACTTTATTTGGAGATGAAACTGAGTATGAAGCTAAAATTGTAGGTCAAGATGAGCAAACTGATTTAGCTGTTATAAAAATTGAAAAATCAGGTTTAACAAAAGCTGAATTTGCTGATTCTGATTCTGTAAAAGTTGGAGAATTTGCTATGGCTGTTGGTAACCCTGTTAATATGAATAGTACAGTAACAACTGGTATTATAAGTGCTGTTAACAGAAAAATTACTGATTCAGATGGAAAAACTTACACATGCATTCAAACAGATGCTGCTATAAATTCTGGTAATAGTGGTGGTGCTTTAGTTAATAGTGAAGGTAAAGTAATTGGTATTAATACTCTAAAACTTTCTGGTACTGGAATTGAAGGTATTGGATTTGCTATTCCTATTAATTCTACTACAGATATTACATCTCAATTAATTCAATACAGCAAAGTTAAAAGACCTTTTATTGGAATATCTGGTATTGATTTAAATGCTGAAACAGCAAAAACTTATAATTTAGTTGAAGGTGTTTATGTTAAATCTGTAGAAGATTTCTCAGCTGCTGAAAAAGCTGGATTAAAAGCTGGAGATGTTATTATAGAAGTCGAGGGAAAATCAATAAAAACAATGGATGAATTAAATGAAGTTAAAAATTCTCATAAAATTGGTGATGAATTAAAATTAAAAATTAACAGAAATGGCACAGAAAAAGAAATTACTTTAACATTAGGTGAACAACCTTAACTTAGATTTCACTTTTAATTCACAAAATGGACAAAATTCATTATTATAATATGAACATAGTCAGAAGAAAATCTGACTTAAAAATAAAAACATCCCCTTTTATTTTCAAACAAAATAGCTAACTTTCAAAGTTAGCTATTTTTGTTATTTTCATATTTACATTACTACAATATCTCTTTCACTTGTTAATTTATCATTTCCATAGGCATAAATTATATATAAATTATTATTATGTACAAAGAATTCTGTAGCATTTTTTATTTTGTACATATCACTTTTTGTATCTCTTGTAAAAACATTATACCCCAATGCTTTTAAGTCTTCCGCCTTTTTTTCTTCTGTTTTTATTTCATTATCTATTTTGTCTTGCACTGTTTTCTCATCAAGTTCATAAATTTTTATAATATCTTCTAATGTTAATTCTTTATTTGTTTCTAAATTAAAATTAAAAGTTTGTACTATAATTCTTTGAGCACTTGAATCTTGTTTTAAATCAGAATAGATTATTAATGATAAAATATTATTTTCTATATATGCTTCATATTTTACTGTATAAATAACATTACTATTTGTACTTTTTAAAACTTCTTCTGCTTTTGCTTGGAAGATATTCTTTATGTTTTCATTATAATCTTGTACTGATTGATTTTTTATATTTATATATGGTAAATTTACATTCATTTCATAATTATTAGCTGATTTATCAGTGTTCTCATAATTGGTATATACAATATCTTTATTTTTATCAATTTTTTTTACCTCACAAGAGCTATTATTTTCTAATTGATTTTGAAATAATGTATCAAAATTTGCTTTTAACCTATTTTCCTCTTCTTCTGTTTTTTTTGTTATTTTACTAACTCCAAAAAAATTGTCTACAACATCATTTCCAAGTATTTGTATTCCAATTACAACTACTATTGCTAGTATACATGCAAATATTGCTATACTATAAATTATTATTCTTCTTTTGTTTATTTTATTTTTTTCTGGTAGTGTAACGTTCATTTTTTCACCTCATCATTTTTCTTTTTATAGTATAACATTTTGAGGTAAGTTAGTCAATTAGTAATGTGTATAGCATACTTTGTTTTTATTGTAATTTTTCTATTTCTTCTATTTTTAGTCCTGTTATTTCTGCAACTTCTTCTTTGGAATTATTCCTACTTAATAGTTTTTTAGCAATTGCAATACTGTTTTCCATTATTCCTTGTGATATTCCTTGTGATATTCCCTTTTTAATTCCTTCAACAATACCATCCTTTTTTCCACGTCTATATATACGTTTGTTGTCTTGTTGAATTGTTTCAAATACTGCCATCA
>OKRY01000762.1_pt1 | contig 26384 bp, 19 predicted proteins | sample 1601121 | NCBI WGS metagenome assembly OKRY01 (sample SAMEA3541546, study PRJEB24748) | human gut metagenome | biome: human gut; feature: human-associated habitat; material: faeces | place: China | collected 2012
CAGCTTAAGAGCGGCGATACCGTGGCATTTCAGGTGCTCGATGAAAACGGAAATGTGCTTGCAGACGACAATACGGAAACACAGCGCTACACAACCGTTTCAATTCAGTATAAATTTGAGGACGGCTCTGAAATTCCAAACACTGCCGGCGGAACATTTACAGTTCCATACGGCACAAAACTTAATTTAACCCCTGCAAAATCACTGTACGGCTATGAATTTGTAAAGGCAGATGGCTTAAACACTCCCATTGTTTCAGACGGAACGGTTGTTACATATTATTACAAAAATAAAAACGAAGAACACACTCACAATCTGACTTTGGTTGCTGCGAAAGCTGCCACCTGCACTACTGCGGGCAATTCCGCATACTACACCTGCGATGGCTGTGACAAGTGGTTCGCAGATGCAACAGGATCGGTAGAAATTACCGATAAAACAAGCGTAGAGATTGCACCTCTCAATCACGATTGGAACGCACCTGCTTACACTTGGAATGCAGACAACACCGTTTGCACAGCAACACGCACCTGTAAGCGTGATGCAGGTCATAAGGAAACTGCAACTGCTACTGTAACAAGCGCACAGACAAAGGCTCCGACCTGCACAGCAAAGGGCGAAACAACCTATACAGCAGCCTTTACTGAAGCTTGGGCAAATACACAGACCAAGACTGTTGACAATATCGCAGCTCTCGGTCACGATTGGAGTACCGCTTGGACCGGCGACAGCACAGGTCACTGGCATAAATGTTCTCGTTGCCACGACAAAAAGGACGAAGCGGCTCACGATTACGGTTCTGACAATGTTTGCGACACCTGCGGATATAACAAAACTGTACCGCACACTCACAATCTGACTTTGGTTGCTGCGAAAGCTGCCACCTGCACAGAGGGCGGTAAGGAAGCATACTACAAGTGCGAAGGTTGTGGCAAGTTCTATGAAGATGTACTCGGTACAAAGGAAATAACCGACCTTGCATCTTGGGGCAATATTGCTAAGATTGCCCACACCACAAAGCAAACCGTAACAAAGGCAACCCCAACAGCAAACGGCAAGATAGTAAATTACTGTTCGGTATGTAAGAAAACTCTTTCAACAACAGTAATTCCAAAGGCATCAAGCATAAAGCTTAAAGCAACATCATTAACATATAACGGAAAGGTTAGAACACCTAAGGTTATTGTTAAGGACAGAACAGGAAAGACACTTGTTAAGAATACTGACTATACTGTGTCTTATGCAAAAGGCAGAAAGTATGTTGGCAAGTACGCAGTAAAGATTACCTTTAAGGGTAAATACAGCGGAACAAAGACGCTTTATTTTACAATCAAGCCAAAGGCAACAAGTATTTCCTCACTTACAGCAGGTTCAAAGAAGTTTACAGTAAAGTGGAAGAAGCAGGCTACACAGACAACAGGCTATCAGGTACAGTACAGTGCCTCAAGTAAATTCAGCAAGGCTAAGACCGTAACAGTAGGCAAGAATACAACAGTATCAAAGAAAATTTCAAAGCTTTCGGGCAAGAAAAAGTATTATGTAAGAGTTCGCACCTATAAGACAGTTAAGATTAACGGCAAATCCATAAGGATTTATTCAGGCTGGTCAAAAGCTAAGACTGTTACAACAAAGAAATAAAAACTATACCGTAACCTTTGATTCTGCCGGTGGCTCTGCAGTAACGACTCAGACTATCGAAGAAGGTCAGAAGGCAACCAAACCTGCCGCTCCTACCAAGTCTGACGATACCACCAAGCCTTCGGATGATGTTCAGAATCCGCAGACCGGCGACAACAGTATGAGTGGCTGTGGATCGCTCTGCTGTTCGTCAGCGGCTTCGGAGTTGTGACAACTACTGTTTATACTAAATTAGACGAAGCAATTTCTGATGCTGTTAAAACTGGGAAAATCACTCAAGAAGAAGCGAACGCAGCTTACAAATAAATATACGAGGCTTGTCTTAAAAAAGACGAGCTCAAAATGACAATGAAACTGTCACTCTCTGGAGACACTAGGAGTGACAGTATAATCATCATAAATAAAATGAATCTTCGGCATCAACCCACATCTGCATAGTTCCATCAAGGTATAGTCTTGCATATTCAAGTGGTTCATCAATAGCAAGTGCATTTAATGCACAATCTAATCTGGGTGTTGTTTTTAAATTCTTTTCTGCTTCCCAGCAGTCAATGCGGAGCATATAGCCAGCAGAAGTATAAACATCAATGCTGTTGCGTTGTGGATTGTATTCTGCAAATATTGTTCTCATCGTATCAAATCTCCTTATCATTCAATCAATCATTTGTTACAAAAATCAGAAGCATTTCAATCAGTTCACCATGTCGTTTTTATTTTGTGTTATACTGTTTTAGAGGATTTTCTTTTCCTTGTATTTTCCCTTATCAGGGTTCATAAATCCATATGGGAAGATATAACATAAGGGAAAGTCTAAGGGAAAGATCACCTGCGACAAACTTAGTGTTTTCAAGGGATTCAGAGATATTTGATAATAAAATATAACAGTTATTAAATCCCTTGGAATACATGAAATCTCAATTCCAGTTTGTCAGAATGAAAAATCAAGTGTAGAAGGACACATGACAGGTGGGATTTGGAATGATTCAGACAAAGAAAAAGATGAATTATGTCCGACCGTTTGAACAGGTATTACAGGAAGAATCTCATCCTGCGAATCAGACAGCATATATTGATATTATCAGGGTACCGGAGAAACTGGCGGAAAATAAATATGAAGGATAACTTCAAGTTTGATGGACTATACTCGGCGTAGATATCAGAATGAGAGCGAGGGAAAATGCATGGATATGTTACAGTTGATGAAGGAGAGGCACAGTGTGCGGCAATATAAAGATAAGCCAATCGAGCAGGAGAAACGTGCGGAGATCGATAGGCTTATCTCTGAGATAAATTTTGAGAGCGGACTGAGTATGCAGGCGGTCTACGATGAGCCGAACTGTTTTGATTCGTTTATGGCGCATTACGGCAAATTCACAAATATTTCTAATTATATAGCGATAGTTGGCGCGAAGAACGACCAGGAAAAGGCCGGCTACTACGGTGAAAAGCTGGTGCTTGGATGTCAGGAACTTGGAATTGCCAAATACCACTTTGAGGCTGGGAGTGGACACAAATTCTTCACAAAATAATTAGCACTCGCCTCTTGACAGTGCTAACAACTAGGTGTATAACATAGTCAAAGATAAGGAAAGGGATTAGAAAGAAGAGAAAGAATCCCGAAAGCTTATCTTGACAATTATTTTGAAAGTAACAGTAAACAAAAGTCTAAGTGCCTTGGGACTTCATAAGAAGCCGCAATTTCCGACACTTGTTTGAGATTGAAAGGAGAAATGACTTATGTTACCTAGTATTTTTGGAGAAGATTTATTTGATGATTGGATGAATGACTATTTCCCATTTGGAAAGGATTTTGACAAGGAGTTCAGTAAAGCGTTAGCACCTACCGAGCGTGCGCTGTATGGTAAGCATGCAAAGAACATGATGAAGACCGATGTCCGTGAGACAGACGATTCATATGAAGTAGATATGGATCTCCCAGGATTCAATAAAGATGAAGTAAAGGTTCAGCTTGCTGATGGTTACCTGACAATTGAGGCTGCAAAGGGTCTGGATAAGGATGAGAAGGACAAGAAGAGCGGCAAGTACATCAGGCGTGAGCGTTATGCCGGCAGCATGAGCAGAAGTTTCTATGTCGGTGAAGGAGTTACTCAGGAAGACATTCATGCAAAGTATGAACATGGCGTACTGAAACTGTCGATTCCTAAGAAGGAAGAGCAGAAGAATGTAGAGAAGAGTAATTACATCGCAATCGAATAATGTAAGAAATGCGAGATTACTTAATAACAGATGACTAATATTCGTAGAGCCCTCCGTGTATCTGCAAGGTGCAGGTATGCGGGGGGCTCTTTTGCGTTCTGCTATTAGATGTAAATGAGCATTGTGCCAGTGAAGGCGAAAAAATATTATGAATATTTTTGTGTGGAATATCTCTAAAAATATTGAAATGGTATTTGATTTATTTGATAATAGTGGTTGAGACTGTTGAGGGAGGACAAGCGGTGAAATGTTATTCAATAAAGGGGGATTTATATGTTCGATTTTCAGCAAATGTATAGAGAAAAGCTGCGTACACCGGAGGCTGCGGTGGAGTGTGTCAAGGATGGAGACTGGGTCGATTACACATCGTCCCTTGGAAAACCTGTACTACTTGACAGGGCACTGGCAAAGCGGAGAGATGAGCTGCACGATGTGAAGATCAGGGGTAATCTGATGGCTGGGCCTATAGAGGTTGCAGAGTGCGATGACAGTCAGGAGCATTTTGTTTATCACAGCTGGCACTGTTCGCAGTACGAGAGAAAGCTGTGCGATGAGGGAAAATGCTATTATATACCGATGGTGTTCCACAACAATGCGGCTTATTATGAGTATTTCCTTCATGTGAATGTGGTCATGGTGTCGGTGGGACCTATGGACAAGCATGGTTATTTTAACTTCTCGGTGAATACCGGTGTGGCTGCCCCTATTGCCAGGAAGGCTGACATAGTGATAGTTGAGGTGAATGAGCACATGCCTAAGATACGCGGCGGATATGACGAATGTATTCACATATCGGATGTGGATATGATCGTAGAGGGAGAGCATGAACCATTTGCTGATGTGAAAACACAGGCACCGCGGGAGGTTGACCGGAAGATAGCGGAGCTGCTTATTCCGTATATTGTGGACGGTTCAACACTGCAGCTCGGTATCGGAGGAATGCCAAATGCGGTGGGTGAGATGCTGGCCCAGTCAGATCTCAAGGATCTTGCCATGCACACGGAGCTCTGTTCGGACGCATATCTGGCCCTGTACAAGGCGGGCAAGCTGACAAATAAATACAAGAACATAGACCGTGGAAAAGGCGTATTTGGCTGCGCCATCGGTTCAAATGAGCTGTATGAGTGGCTGGACGACAATCCTGGGATAGCGGCGTACCCACTTGAATATGTGAACAGACCGTATGTCATATCGCAGATAGATAATATGGTATCAATAAACAGTTGCGTGGCTGTGGATCTGTACGGACAGGTGGCGGCGGAGAGCAGCGGTTCACGCCAGATCAGCGGAACCGGCGGACAGCTTGATTTCCTGATCGGAGCATCTGGCTCCCATGGCGGCAAGGCGTTTATATGCATGAGCTCCACCCACACCGACAGGAACGGAGTGAAACACTCCAGGGTTAAGCCACAGTTCAACGGAGATATCATCACCTCCCCTAGAAGTCAGGTGTATTTCCTTGCGACAGAGTACGGAGTCATCAACCTTGAGGGACGCTCCACATGGGAGAGAGCTGAGGCGCTCATCTCCATAGCTCATCCGGATTTTCGCGATATGCTGATAAAGGAGGCCCGGGAGAGAAAGATTTGGCGGAGGTCGAATAAGAGATGAAAAGATTATTTGACATAGATATAAAGGACTACGAAGCGGGCTACAAGGTATACTGCAGACCATCGGCACGTGGAATCATCCTGCAGGGAGACAAGATAGCCCTTGTCTACAGTGGGCGGGAGCACTATTACAAATTTCCAGGTGGCGGTATTCAAGGCGGAGAGGACAAAAAGGCAGCTCTTGTCCGTGAGGTCCGCGAGGAGACCGGGCTTGTGGTCATCCCTGATAGCATAAGAGAATTTGGAAGTGTACTTCGAAGACAGAAGAGTGATAAATCGGAGAATACGATATTTGAACAGGAAAACTTTTATTATATATGTGATGTTGAAGCTGCGAATATAGGACAGGAACTTGATGAATATGAGCGAGAGGCGGGATTTGTGCTAAGAGTCTTGCCAATCGATGAGGCGATATGTGCAAATGACGAGTATCACAGTGAGAATTATTTCGATGAGGTTATGATAAAGAGGGAGCTGCGTGTTCTTCAAATGGTGAAGAAACAGATGAAACTATAGACGCATCTGATTATGTGTAAAATTTTATGTGGGCTGATACTCAGAAACAGGGGAAATGGGGAATTTAAAAGTGGGGCTGCGAATGAAAGGAAAATCTAAAAAACAAAAAAGTAGAAATACGAAAAAGCAGAAATATATAAAATTGGCAATTGCTCTGAGTATATTGATTGTCATAATATTGTTCTGCAATTTTCAGAACAAACACCTTGAAACCACACATTATACATATGCGGCAGAGAAACTTGGTGTGGATCTTGATGGCTATCGGATAGTTCAAATATCGGATCTGCACAATGCAAAGTTTGGCAAGAATAACCAGAAACTGGTGGACAGGATAAGAGAATGTGAACCTGATATGATCGTCCTGACCGGAGATCTTGTGGACTCAAATCACACAAATGTAGACCGCGCAGTCCAATTTGTGGATGAGATCGTGAAAATATGTCCGGTATACTATGTCACAGGCAACCATGAGTATTGGCTGGAGGCTTCTGAGTATGATGAGCTCATGTCTGGACTTACCCGTGCAGGGGCGGTTATTCTGGATGATCAGGTTGTGGAGATATCCAGGGGTGATGCAAAGTTCAGGCTGGTTGGGCTGGACGATAAAAGTCTTGCGGATGGGACACTGGAGGCGTTGCTTAGTGATGAAAAGGAGTTCACGGTCGTTCTTGCACATGAGCCACAATACCTTGCCAGGTATGCCGGCATCGGTGTTGATCTCGTGCTTTCCGGACATGCCCACGGTGGACAGTTCAGACTTCCATTTGTCGGCGGGATAGTGGCGCCGGATCAGGGATTTCTTCCAGAATATACAGCAGGTGAATATTATATGAATGGCACCGAGATGATAGTCAGCCGCGGCCTTGGCAACAGTGTGATTCCGGTGAGGCTGTTTAACTATCCAGAGATTGTGTGCGTGGAGCTGGTGGGGAAACATTAGTTATTGTGAGAAAGTTAATGTAGATAAGAAAATGATGTACATAAAAGATCGTGGGAAGATTTTGAGTAGGGATCTTCTCACGACCTTTTTATATTAGGATTTATTTTTTTCAGACTTCTAGCTATCGCAGCCTTTCATCCACCTCAACCTTGAAAGGAAGCTTGTTCAGAATGTCATGTTCAAGATCAATTCCCGGGTACACCTCAATGAGCTTAAGTCCCTTTTCAGTGAGCTCAAATACGCATCGTTCTGTGACGTATATAACTCTCTGCCTGTTTGCCAGCGCACGTTTTCCTGAGAAACTGATGCTTCTGACATCGTTTACGAACTTAGGAATGCTTCCCTCGTTTTTGATGGTCACGATGCCGTCATTGTCCTCCACGGCAAGCCCCTTCGTGTCAAATGTGAGACAGAACACAACGGTTGCTGTCTTGGCAGTGATATTTGCAAATCCGCCTACACCGGCAAATGCGCCAGGACCCTTGTGGGCATTTACATTCCCGAACCTGTCAACCTCGATTCCGCCCATGAAACAGATATCAAGACCGCCATTGTTGTAGAGATCAAACTGGTTTGCCATGTCATATATGGAGTCTGCGCCGATAACAGCGCCGAACACCTTGCCCGATGCAGGAAATCCTCCTACACCTCCGGATTCTACGGTCAGGGTTATCTTGTCCAGAATACCGTTCTCTCTGGCATACTTGGATACAGTCTCCGGAATTCCAACACCTATGTTGACTATATCGTCCGGTTTCAATTCCAGAGCAGCCCTTCTTCCAATGATCTCTGCGCTTGTATTGACGACATTCTTTGTCTTGGTACGACCGGAAAGCATCTCAGCCCAGTCCTGCCACTGTGAATATGGAATCTCAAAACTTCCTGTCAGGGATTCGTATGATGCGTGTCTTGGCTCCGGCGGTATCTCAACGATAGCGTCAACCAGACATCCCGGAATGATGGTATTGTGAGGTCTTGATGGCCTTGCCACAAGTCTGTCAACCTGCACGATGACCTTTCCGCCATTTGCCTTTACAGCCTGACAGATGGACAGCGCATCTCCTGCGGTAAACAGATCCTCAAATGAGATGTTGCCCTTGCGGTCGGCAGCAGTTCCCTTGATGATAGCCACGTTGATAAGCGGCAGCTTGTAGTAGAGGAATTCCTCACCGTCCAGCTCTACGTATTTTACAAGTGAGTCATCCTTTGATATGTTGTTGATTCCCGGTCCCTCAAGTCTCGGATCGACAAATATATCCAGCCCGACCTTGGAGAGCGCTCCCGGAAGTCCGCCGGCCTGCGCACGAATTGCGTGTGAGATACAGCCGAGTGGGAGATTGTATGCCTCAAATCTGTCCTCAAGGACAAGCTTCTTGGTGCTGTACATGGCTCCGAAATGTCCACAGATGATTTTGTCAACTGCGCCGTCTCTTATGTATCCCTCTGCCGCCTTGTTCTCATCCCACGCACCAAAGCCCGCGCTTGATATAGCTGTGAGGTGCTTCGGCGAACCTGTCCTCTGGTATCTTTTATATAATGCCTCGTGAAGCTCGATTGGAATATCTATGCCGAGAAATGAGTTGAGCGCGATCACATCTCCGTCATTTATAAGCTCCATTGCCTCGTCGGCTGTCATTATCTGGTACATTTGTCTAACCTCGTATCTATAGAATCTTTTGCTGAATTTTAGTCAGTCACTTGCTATTTTTATCTTTTGAGGCTGAGATGTCAAGAAGATTATTAAGGGGAATGGTGATATTGGGGTAGAAAAATTCGACTTATCCTAAAAAGATAAAAAACTTTCTTTTTTCTGACGAAAAATGCGCAAAGGATACAGAAAATCGAAAGTTTGTATCTTTTTGGAGGTTTATAACAAATAAGCGAAAATTTTATGCACAGAAGAGCAAGATTAAGTCAAAAAGATAAAATAAAAAATGCCAGATAAATATGAGCAATGGTTTGGGACTCATATCTAGCTGACATTTTTAGTTTTCTAATCAGGATATTTGATCAGATCGTACATCTTACCATAAGCACCCATATCGCGCACACCCTCAAGCTCCATGCCGAGATGCATGTATTTGTCGCACTTTGACTTGGCATCCGTCTCAAGGATGACTGGAACGTGCAACCTGTTTCCCTCAGAGAAAGCCATGTCCAGAACTTTTCTCATGTATCCCTGTCCCTGGTATTGTTCGCGGACGCAGACCATGCCGACGAATATAAAATCTTTCTTCTCTTTCTTCATTCGATCCTGAAGGGATTTTCCTCCCTTGGACAGAGCTTTTCCCATGCGGATCATCTCTTTAAGGCTCATGTTGTGAAACAGAGCTTTGAGGATAGCCATGCCAGCTTTGAAATTCATTTTCTGTCCCGGCAGGGTGTAGGCGATATACCCCTCGCCCCGCTCGCTGGTCGCGTAGAGCATTTGTCCCTCAAATGCCATACGAACGTAGCCGGCTATGTAATTTGCCACTGCCTCTTTGCTGCTGTAGAACACGCCCATACCTGTTTCTTGCCCGTAGTCGTAATATCCAAACGCATGGCCGATATCCTCGGCTGCCTGTTCATCCCATTTTGTTATCTTCATTGTATTTTCTCCGTTCAATAATTGTGTTGTAATTTCTAATTCCACTCATACGGTTAGATATATCTAACCGTAATCATATTATCATATATAGAGTGAAAATGAAACTATGATCTCATTCAGGATGACATGATAGAAATATATGAAGATGTGAAGGATGCTGATGTCATAGTGTTTGCATATGGAATATCACTACTAAAACAATACATTTGTATTGAATTGGCATAAATTAAGTATTATAATTTATAAAGAAGCGGTGAAGTTGCATATTATTAATACTAGGAGGTGCATGAGAATGGCAAGCACAATACAGGTAAGGGTAGACAATGATCTTAAGTCAAAATCAGATAAATTATTTCATGATCTTGGAACAGATACTACGACAGCTATAAGAATTTTTCTTACCCAGGCAGTTGCAAATAATGGATTTCCATTTGAGATAAAAAGGGTTGTTACAGATCCATATGTGGCAATGACAGAGGAACAGATGATAGACAAACTGACGAAGTCAAGACAACATGCTGAAAAAGGTGAATGTCGTGATGCTGATGTTGTGATAGATGATATGAGGAAGAAGTATGACTTATGAGGTGGTTTTGACAAAAGATGCAGAGAATGATTTGGATAATTTTATTCAATATCTCTTATTTGAAAAACATAGTAAACAGGCTGCAGCAAATGTTCTTCAGGACTTTGAGAATACGAAAAGAAATTTGGAAAAAATTGCTTCAAGTTTGAAACTATGTGATAATCTGCGCTTGAGAAAGCTGGGATATAGAAGAATTAATTTTGAAAGACATAGATATTTTATGTTATATCGAATAGAAGGAGAACGTATTATAGTAGATAATATATTTCATGAATTACAGGATTTTGAGGGAAAAATGATATAAAACAATCCGTAGCGCAATTAACATTAAAGAGTGGGAAGCATGGAAACACTACTTATGAAAGGAGATGCTTTATATGGCTACAAAATCTGCAAATTTATATGCAAGGATTGAACCAGATGTCAAAGAAAAAGCAGAAAGTATCTTGGCTACACTGGGTATCCCTGCTTCTAGTGCTATAAATATGTTTTATAAACAGATTATCTTACAGAGAGGACTTCCATTTGAGGTAAAAATACCATATGACAGACCTGTTGACATCAGCACATTATCAGATGCAGAGTTCGATGAAGAATTGGAGAAAGGATATGCGGATATGCAGGCTGGACGGACGAAAAATGCTAAAAAGGCCTTTACTGACATTCGTAAGGATTATGGAATATGATATATGAATTAGAGATATCCGAGCAGGCTGACAATGATCTGAGAGGAATTTTTGAATATATTGCCTTTGAATTACAATCTCCTCAAAACGCAAGCGGACAGCTTGACCGTCTGGAAGAGCAGATATTAAGTCTGGATACGATGCCGGAGCGTTATCGAAGATACGAGAAAGAACCGTGGAAAAGCCGTGGAAAAGCCGTGGACTTCGTGTATTACTAGTAGATAATTATGTGGTATTTTATATTCCTGATAGCGATAAAAAGGTTGTAACCATTCTTAGAGTAATGTATGCAGGACGTGACACAGACAATCAGTTAAATCTATACACAAAGCAATAGGGTAAAGCAAATGCCACAGCAGCATAAAACTGCTGTGGCATTTTGTGTATATAAAACCATGTAATTTTAACTCAAAAGCGTTATATAAATTCCCGTAAGTATCGCAGTCGTTATAACTCCGCAGATGTTCGCGCCTAGGGCGTAGTCGAGAATAAATGCTGAGGGGTCAGCCTTTGATGCCGCCTTCTGGGCGACCTTTGCGGTTGAAGGTACGCATGACACTCCGGCAATACCGACAGTAGGGTTGAAGTTTCCACGTTTGAACAGGTATACGATGTAGCCTCCGACGATTCCGCCGATACCTGAGAGGAGCAGCGCGAGCATTCCAAGGATCAGGAGCTTGAGCACCTGTTCATTCAGGAACCAGCTTTTGTTTGGATGTGATCTTGCTTTTTCTCTGTTCCCTGACGATGGCATTGCCCCTCATGCTTTTCGGTATGAGCAGCTTGATGAGGTACGGGTAGCCGCCGTATGTAAGGCTGAGGTAGAGATAAGCCACTATAGATATAGGGACAAACAGCTCCGGTGCCAGCTTGAGTGATGCAAATAAAACCATAGGTCCGTCCGCACCGCCGATGATGGAGACTGCGGCTGACGAACCGGCATCAAGGCCCGTTGCTGAATGTGAGTGTGTATATCGGCTGCAGAAAATCTATCTGCATATATTTCATCAGGTCATCGGTGGATGAAAGCGGGGGATTGATGATCAGATTTCCTGTCTGGTTATTTTCAAGGAACAGGACACCGGCACAGTCAAGAAGCTCTTCAAAGCCTTTGACATTTTGTCTGCTCCTGGTAAGCTGTTCGCCGGTTTTTACATTGTAGACTATATTTGCCTCTATAATCCGATTTGCATCGGGGTCTTTATGTCCCTGTTTTTAAGGGATGACTCGGCATGGCTGTCAGCTCCTTTTTGCTAATAACACCCACAATATATCCAATTGAGAAAATGGTGTCAATGAACTGCGGGGGAATTGGGGGTATCTGAACCATATCTTTGCCGAGGGGCAGTACGCTTTCCCGGTTAATATGCGAGTACCTAATCTTCACAAAATCTTCACAAAATAATTAGCACTCACCTCTTGACATTGCTAGCATAGAGGACTATAACATAGTCAAAGATAAGAAAAGGATAGCACAACCGGTGGTGCACATGACCGTTCGGTATATGCACTGCAGATTTCTGTTATATAACATTTTAGGAAAACAGAAAGGAAGTGTTCAAAATGGATAAGAACCCAAAGCATCCATTGAAGAAAAAGAAAGTAGTTCAGAAGGTATATGCGACAGCAAATCATAACGCTGCAGCAGCTGAAGAACCAGCTACACCAAAGTCAAAAAAGCATAAGTAGTGATATGAGACGAAAATCCCCTGTATCTGCACGAGGCAGGTATGGGGGACTTTTTTTGTCGTGGGAACAGCAATATATAAATTTGATTTCTGAATATGGGGTTACTGATGTATAATATATATAACAAATATTTATGGGATATATTGTCGGACTTGACAGACTGATATATTTTCGAACTAAAATATATTGAGTGTTGATGGGATAATAGATTTGGGACACATGGGGAATATGAAAAATATGGAGAATGCGGAAGGAACGGAAACAACAGATAAGGTCAGAAAAACGGGTAAGCTGGATGAGAAGCTTTTGCCGCCGGACAAGCTTGTACTGCCTAAGGCCTCTACGCCCCAAAATCAGAACAAGCTTAATATGAAGATACTTCTGGTGGAAATTCTCATTGTGGCAGTGATCGCAGTGATCGTGATAGTTATGGCAGTAAATGGTAAGGGCAGGAATCCTGACATGAAAGGGTATTACTATAGAGGGCGCTGGCATCCAATAGGATTCGCCGGCATAGACCTGTATGGTTTCATTATGCTCATACTTATGTGTATTGGCCTCGGAGTGATGCGGGTAATCCCGGGTACTATAGCGGATTTTTCGACAAGACCGGGGAAAGAGAAACGTGGGGAGCTTGAATCTATCAGGAGAAATAATTATGCAAAGCATTTGTGCAGATTGATCGAGATCGATAAGACGGAAATTTTGGATAATATGAGAGATAGATTCAATCCTGTAGTCCAAATCCTTTTTTCGGAGGCACAGGCTGAATGTCTGAATAGATCGAGGGCCTGCAATCATCTTATGGTCAGACTGGGGCTTGGCAGTGTGGATATATCTGATCATGTGGTGGTTCAGGAGGCTGGCGGAAAGCGGGAGAGAGAGGTACAGCTCACAGACGTTGCAAATGAGGTGAAGATAAAAACGGCAGTTATCCACGACTTGCCGGTGGTGCTGGATCTCAGCCGTACCGGGGTTATAGGAATAGTAAGTGATGGAAATAAAAAGAGTGCATTTGATATAGCGAGAAATATCATAGGCCAGCTTGAGATAAATGAGACAAATGACAGGATTCAGCTAGCATTTGCCTGTGATCCGGGTGATGGTGAATGGGTAGGATATGATGAGCTTTATCTGGCGGACCGTAAGAATGGAGAAATCTCTTTTGCCGCAGGAGAAGCTGATGTGAAGGGCTTGTTAGACATGCTGGCAAATGAGCTTCAGAAAAGAAATGGTACTCTGGATTATTTTGTGAATAGCGAGAATGTAGGCGGATATAGGCATATAGTTTTGTTTGTTGACGATCCCGGACTTCTGGAGGGGCATTTGATAAATCGGTACATTTTGCCGGGGGAAGAAAATCTGGATTTTACAGTTGTCGTTCTCTCTGATGATGAAGAGAAGTTTATTTTGGAGATGGACTGTGAGATAATACAAAATGATGATTTTGCGGGAATATATAAGCCTGGAACGGAAGAGTGGATAGAGATCAAATTTGACAGGGTGACCGAGGCAAGGCTGTGGAGTCTGGATGAGATTGTAAGAAAGAACAGTGAAAGGATGGTGCAGGATGAGCTACGTAGAATTTAAAGATGTTAAGAAGGTATACAAGACAGGAGAGGTGGAGATCAATGCTCTGCGCGATGTGGATTTTGAGATAGAAAAGGGAGAGTTCTGCGTCATAGTCGGAGCCTCCGGTGCGGGCAAGACTACTATCTTGAATATACTTGGCGGTATGGATACTCTGACAAGCGGCAGCGTGAAGCTGGATGGCAGAGAGATATCAACTCTGAATAAGAGACAGCTCACGGCATACAGAAGGTATGATGTGGGATTCGTGTTCCAGTTCTACAATCTGGTACAGAACCTTACAGCACTTGAGAACGTGGAGCTGGCGGCACAGATCTGTAAGGAACCGCTGGATGCTGCAACGGTTCTGAAGCAGGTGGGACTTGAGGATCGTATGGCGAACTTCCCGGCACAGCTCTCAGGTGGTGAGCAGCAGAGAGTTGCCATAGCAAGGGCGCTTGCAAAGAATCCAAAGCTTCTGCTCTGTGATGAGCCGACCGGAGCTCTGGATTACAACACAGGCAAGGCTGTGTTGAAGCTCCTTCAGGATACATGCAGAAATACGGGAACGACAGTTATAGTCATAACGCACAACCAGGCACTCACAGCCATGGCGGACAGAGTCATCACGGTTAAGAGCGGAACTGTGGAGAAAGTGGTTATGAATGATAACATCAGGAACGTTGAAGATCTGGAATGGTAGGTGGCCTATGAAATCAATGATGAGACGCACGACATTTCGTGAGATAAAAAATACATTTGGAAGATTTGCAGCCATCATGGCGATCATAGCCCTGGGCGTGGGATTCTTCTCGGGTCTCAAGATGACGAAGCCGGACATGATGAATACCATATCGAATTTCCTTGACAAGGGAAATTTCTATGATCTGCATCTTCTGTCAACTCTTGGATATACGGATGATGACGTGAATTCATTTGCCGGGGAGAAGGATGTGCTGTACGCTGAGGGCGGTTATAGTCTGGACGTCCTATACAAGAACCAGGGTGAAAATGACAGGGTGTTGAAGACTATGTCAGTTCCGGAAAACATCAATAAACTGAGTCTTGTGGACGGACGCATGCCGGAAAAGGAAGATGAATGTGTTGTAGATGCCAAGATGGACAGTATAAAGATAGGTGATGTCATAGAGGTGGCAGATGACGATGCAGCAGAAGGTGAGGACAGCAGTGCACAGGATATCCTTAAGGTGAAGAAATTCACCGTTGTCGGAACTGTCAACTCCCCTCTTTATATTAATTTTGAAAGAGGCACCACAACCCTTGGAAATGGTAAGATCGCGGGCTTTGTATATGTCAGCCCTGAAGCATTTGACAGCGAATGCTACACCGATGTATATGTGAAATTTGACAGAAAGTTTGATCTGTATGCCGATGAGTATGAAGACTATATAGACGACAGGAAGGACGAATGGGAGTCAATATGTAAGACCAGTGTACTGGACAGATATAAGGATATCCTCATGGCAAAGGGTATGACGGAGGATATGGTGAAGGACATAACGCTGGATGATGCAGATGGTGTGAACTATTACATACTCGGCAGGGAGACGAATATCGGATATGTCTGCTTTGAGAGCGATTCAGACATAGTGAATGGAGTTGCAAAGGTATTTCCGGTATTCTTTATATTGGTTGCCGTGCTCGTGTGTATGACTACCATGAACAGGATGGTTGAGGAGCAGCGCTCTATGATAGGTATGCTGAAGGCTCTAGGCTATGGCAAGGCGGCGATCATGGGAAAATATATGATCTATTCGGGAACTGCGGCTGTAGTAGGATGTGCAGGTGGATATCTTATAGGTACATATGTATTTCCGGAGGTTATCTGGTATGCATATCATATGATGTATATACATCTGCCACTTGAGAGAACCACAGACTGGACGCTGGTTATTGGCGTGCTGGCAGCATCCCTTTTGTGCACTGTAGGTACAACCTGGTTTTCCTGTAGATACGAGCTTTCTGAGACTGCGGCAAGTCTTATGAGACCTAAGGCTCCGAAGCCGGGCAAGAGGGTGTTCCTTGAGCATATCCCATTTATATGGAAGAGACTGAAATTTCTGAGAAAGGTAAGTGTCAGAAATGTATTCAGATATAAAAAGCGTTTTTTTATGATGATAATAGGAATAAGCGGCTGTACTGCGCTGCTGCTCACAGGCTTTGGAATAAACGATTCCATAAGCGGATTTGCGGACAATCAATATGGGGAGATACAGGTTGGAGATGGAGTGATAACGCTGAATACATCGATTGCGGGTGATAGAGAAGATGAGCGCTTCAGTAGTCTGAAAGACCGGCTGGAGGAGGATACCTCCTGCTATGATCTCGTCAGTGAATCTACCTGGGATCTGGTTCATGATGGTGGCGTAAAGTCCGTGAACATGGTCATCATGGAAGAACCTGAGCACGTTGACAGGTATATGAAGTTTGCTGATAAAGATGGTGCGAAGATAGAATATCCGGGCAAAGGGGAAGCTGTGATCAATACTGCGCTGGCAGAACAGTACGACATCAAAACAGGCGATGTAATAACGGTCAGAGACAGCGAGATGAAAGAGATAAGAGTTTCCGTATCAGGCATATTCAGGAATCATGTATACAACTATGTGTATATATCACCTGAAACATATGAGGATCAGATGGGGGAAGCACCTCAGTACAAATCGGTGTACTTCAATCTTGAGGAAGGCGCAGATTCGCATGAGATATCTGCCGATCTTATGGGTGATGCAGCAACAGCGTCAGTGACTATCAACAAGGATATGAAGAACAGAATATCTAAGATGATGGAGAGTCTGAATTATATAGTAATTGTAGTCATACTCTCGGCTGGTGCACTTGCATTTATCGTTCTCTACAACCTGACAAATATCAATATCACAGAGCGCCTCAGGGAGATTGCAACCATAAAGGTTCTGGGATTTTTCAAAAACGAGACTTCAGCTTATGTGTTCAGGGAGAACAGAGTCCTGACGACATTCGGAATCGCTGTGGGACTTGTGCTTGGAGTTTTTTTACATGCATTTGTCATAGGCCAGATCAAGGTGGATATGGTTGCATTTGATACGTATATAGCGCCGATGAGCTATGTGTACAGTATCGTTCTGACATTTGTGTTCAATTTCCTTGTCAACAGAGTCATGTCAGTCAAGCTTGATAAGATAAATATGGCGGAGTCGCTTAAGTCGGTGGAGTGATCCTTTTATATATGGCATGTATCAGAATAGCCAAGATGCTTATTACGATCCACAGGGCGTACAGTATAGACGGTACGTTCTGTGGATTTTTTTATAAAAAAGTTGTTTTCACCGCCTGTTACTAGCCTTTTGGTTAGTGTACATTGAAAAACACAGCAATTATAATTGTAAATATATTATTGATATCAGAATGTGGCAGCTTAAAACGGCTGGTGCTCATGGTTAGTTTTTTAAGTGAAAGGGAGGAAGAAATTATGAGAAAGAGGGCGATAAGCTGGGCGCTGACGGCCAGTATGGTGCTATCTATGCTGTCCGGATTTATTCCCGGACAAAAAGCATACGCGGCGGACAGCTCGAAGAAAACAGGCAAGACGGTGGTCGAGACAGAGATTGACGAGAGTACATACAAAGCTCTGGGTCTCAGCACCGATATAGACAAAAGCAAAGCTGCGGTGCCGTATGACAAGGATAATATATCTACATTTGCAGAGGTGAATGAGGTATACGTTGCGGCAAACGGCAATTACAGAAACAAGTACACTGTGCGAGACGGATTTGACAGGATTGGAGATTTCAAGGACAGGACTACAAAGGTAAACAGCAGCCTTGGCAATCTGTACGGAGCGTATGGTTTCTATGATCTTGGCGAAGATAATGTGAAAGTGGAACACGGCGGATCGGGAGACAGTAACATAAGCAGCAACATGGGAAATGTTCTAAAAAAGGACAGTAATGGTTTTGACGGCCTGTATGCGACAAGCGTTGCATTTGATGGAGGCGACGGAAAAACCAACTACGTTGCGGAGCTAAGAGTACATGGAGATAAAGTATTCGGTCCAGCTGGATGGAAAAGTATTAAAACTGTCATAGACGGCAAGGAGTACCGCGGAAAGATAGATGTGAATATTTTCAAGATAGCAGCTGATGGTACAAGATATTCAATTGCTACGCTTACCCCTACTTTAAACAAGAATTCTACATATAGCGATGGACTTTTGTATTTTATCAGAAGATACCAGCAGGAGCTGGATGCGATGTTTGAGATCGAAAAGGCCGATCTGAATGGAGATGGCTTTGAAGATCTTCTCGTATACTGTGGAACTTACGAGGATAGAAATATAAACGATCAGAACATACGCTATGCCATAGTCGATGTATATTATGGCAAGGGAAACGGCAGGTTCACAAAGGGAAATAATATAAGCATACCGGGCGGGCTTGCATCTAATTATGAAAGTGGAACGGATGGATCGTGGTGTGATTATGGAATAGGAAGAGCTCCTGTGGTAACTCTGGCCGGCGGTGATCTGGAGCAGGACGGCCGGGATGAGGCCGCGGTTGCCGTATCTGGATCAGTTCTGAATTACAACATGGCAAAGGCAGGTCATATGACCGTCTATACATATAAAGACGGCAGACTTGTCCCTATAGAAGGTCTGAATGAAGTGTCACTTGGAGACACAGATGACAAAAAACAGAACTACGGAATGTATGCTGCAAACTGTGCATTTGGCCGGTTTAAGTATCCTGGATCAGGAGCCATGGTCACAGGACTTATAGTTGGAGGATATTATTCGAGCAATTCTCAATATTCGCAGATGGAATATGAAGCCACGCAGGCTGCATACAGATACGTATACTACGATAGTCTGACGGATAATTATGTGTTGTCAGATTATCATACGAGAAGCCTGGGGACTAAGAGTAAAGAAATCGTGAAATATCACAAGGTTAAAGATAATGAATATTACAGACCTGTGAATGCACCTATGGCGCTTGCGTGTGCAGACCTTAAGGGTATGAACGGCAATAATGAAAATGACAGTGTGCTTTTTGGCGCAGAGGTATATGCTTTCTCACTGGAAGATGGCGGAATAACAGGTTCGGAGATAGGAAGCATGAGTATATGTACCGACCAGCGCAATCAGGGCAACGACAAGAAGAAAAAAGATCAGGTGTGGATCGGCGATGTCAGGGTTGGCTGTGTCGATAAGGATGCCAAGGGGAACAATTACAGACAGAGTTTTGTATGCGTTGTGGGAGTGCACAGAGAGAAGAAACTCAATGATAAAGATGATTATTACTGGCTGGACATAGCGACATTTTCTATGGATGGCGGCAGCCCATACAGCAGTCAGGAGGGTGTAGTATGCCAGTCGAACAGCAGACAGGATATGTATGGAACATTTGTTTCACTGTGTCTTCCGGATATTGATAATGACAGTGTGCGGTTAAAGTACGAGGGAGAGTATCCGGTATACACAAATCCAGAGGTCTATGCAATCCTTCAGGCAAGTCCGTATTTTGATGATGTTCAGGAAGTATATGAATATGTAAATAACGGTGGAACATCATATTCAACAAGCAAAGGTTCATCGAACACGGTATCAGCTAACTTGTCAATATCAGTTGGCGCGTATGTGTCGTCGGAGATCCAGCTCATCGGAGCAGGTGAGGTAGAGGTTGAACTTTCGTATGGAGCAAGCTTTGAATATGCAAATACACAGACAACGGAATATGAGATAACATATAATGCCGCAGGTGGAGGTTCTGATCAGGTTGTTCTGTACTGTTTGAAATATATGTATTACGAATACTCCATATATGATCCGATTGCGAGAAAATGGGAGCCGGTGGTTATGCCGGTATGTCTCGGACCTTCAACTTCAATCATAGATGTGGCAGATTACGACAAGGTTGCAAGAAGGAGCAAGGGGCTCAACGAGATATATAATAATATTCTGAATAACACAGCGGGAGACCCTGCTACATACCAGACTCTTGGAGGTAAATTAAAGTACGCCTATCAGTCAGGTGGAAATAACAATTATTCTTCTGTAAATGCCAGCTCTGGTGCAGATCAGACTCAGACGATATCTGTGACTGATGAGAATGAGTATTCAACTGAAGTGTTCCTTGAGGCGAACGAAAAGCTTGGTGCTGGAGGCGGAGGACTCGGTAATAAGGTCATCGTCGGTGTAACATCAAGCCAGCATGCGGGTCTTGGTCACACCCGTGTAAGCTCGAATGGTGTTACATACAGTGGAACGGTGGACAATGTTCCGGCAGACTGCACAGGCTTCTCATTTGACTGGCAGCTGCGAGTGAACACTGCAAAGCTGAACAGCGACAGTGATTCAGTGTTCGTCATTGGCTATGATGTTAAGAATGTTGTTCGTCCGGCGCGTATGCCGATGGGACTTTCTGTTGTCGACACAACGAGAAAAAGTGTCAGTCTTGAGTGGTCACCGTCCAATGATGCAGATTACTATGAGGTCTGTATCGTTGATGCAGGGGGTAATTACAACAGCAAGGCAGTTGTGCCATATACAGTTACTGACTATGAAGTGAAGGGACTATATTCCAACAGGACTTACACATTTGCAGTGAGGGCTCTTCAGGCAAATGGTTCAAAGAGTCTGTTCAGCCGTCCGGCAACCGCGACGACACTTCAGGACAGTTCTAATTTCCATATAACAAAGAACCCTGATGATACAAATACGTTTGCGGGTGGAAATGCAGAATTTGCGGCAAATGCGGTTTATTATGATGGGGATGGAGTAAACCAGAGCGTTGGATACAACTGGCAGGTTAATACAGATAATGGATGGAGAAGCGTATCGACAGGAGGCAGCAATCCTACGCTCAGACTTACTGATGTAAGTGATGAAATGGATGGAAACGAATATCGATGCAGAGTTTATTACAACGACATCACACTCTACACCAAGACTGCGACACTCACTGTAAATAAGGCAGACAGCAAGGTCATGCTTCTGGCGCACAACGATACCGAGAATAAAGATCTGTCGGATGGCAGCGTAGTCAGGGCATCGGGCTCAGAGACTACAAAGGTGGAGAACGTGACTAAGGAGAGAAATCTTATAACAGTAACATCCGGAGTCAGGGAATATATTCTTGTCAGCGACGGAACAAACTATATGTGGAAAGATAGTGACGAGAATTACTATCCATGCAGCGTAAGCGTCAAAAAGGACAGCGATGGTTACGTGGATGAATCACAGACATTTAAAGCATCTGATGTGGGCGGCGCGGCATATGGTGTGAGTGAATCAGATTTCATCGCAGATATTGATGGCAATACTTATAAGCTGACCAGCGTAAATGCAGATGACTATGCAGGTGAAAAGGTGTCATATGCATCTGATGATGTTACATATGACAGGATACTCGCAAAATGGGTATCAGAGGATGGCAGCAAGAACTTCTATCTCCTCGGAAACACATCGGGAAGTGAAGACAGTACGGTGTACTATTATGTGGCAGATAGTGAAAGCGGAAGTTTTACGATGACTTCAAAGAAGACTCTGAATGTGTCAGATACTGTCAAGGTGGTCCAGACTGATCTCAAATCAGTATATCAGACCAAGACGGTGAGATCTGAGACCACAGGAGCAGAGGTCACATATACAGGAGACAAGATCACACTCAGCTGTCAGCCAAAATCACTGTCAGGTGAGAATGTACAGGGAGATGTGGAATTTGTCATCACAGGGCCTGAGAGCAGGCGCATAGCTGGTAAGTACGACAGAGCAAATGGCTGCTATACTGCACAGTGGGAGCCATCCGGACAGGGAATATACAACGTATATGTATACTTTGCAGGAAACAAACAGTACAACGACAGTATATCTGACTCGATGGCTATATATACCTCATTTGAGGGAAAGACGAACATGAATCTGACCATGCAGGATAATGTAAGATATGGAGATTCAGTGAAGATGTCTCTGGAGAGAGTGTCATACGACAATACAGGAAAGCTTCAGGATATCACGGACGATTCAGAATACACAGTTAAGATAAAGAATAATAAGACAGGAAAATTTGAGGACACAGACAAATACGAACTTGCAAACGGTGTGTTTATACCGAAGTCTATTGGAATGTTCCAGATAACGGCATCAAATGGCGGAGACAAGACCCAGAAGAATATAAATGTTGGAAGGGCACAGCTTGAGATAGCTGCCCAGGATACAGAGAAAAGTGTAAATGATTCTGTAAGAGAGTGCGAGGATGCGGTGATAACAGGTCTCAAGGCATGGGATACCGACATAATGCCTCAGAGAGACAGGGATTACGAGCTCGGATCAGATGGAGTAAGTGGGCTGTTGCCGGGTATATATGATATAGATGTTGCATACGTCAAGGTGGGCGATCAGCATTCACAGGTTATGAATGAACTTGAGAAGAACTATATAATAAACCTGGTTAAAGCATCATACACACTGACAGGAAACGTGTACACCGTTACTGCCAGACCGGCAAATACACATGGTACAGTTTCAATCAAGTACCAGCAGCCTGGAAATGAAAACAGTGACGGACTCACAGTTGACAGTGGAACAAGACTCCCTGAGAACTCAACGATCACTTTAGCTGCTACTCCTCATAAGGGATATAAGGTTAAGAGCTGGTCGTTAAATGGAAAGACAGTTACGGATCCACAGTGTGGAACATCTGGTGGCAAGGCGTGCAGCGATGACCAGATCCAGATGGATAAGTTGAAAGCAAACATGAATGTAGCAGTAAACTTTGAGCCTGTATATCACAAGCTGACATACAAGCCTGACAATGAGGCTCATGGAACACTCAAGGCAAACTATGTGACGGATGGAACAATTGGAAAATCGTTCGGTTCAGGTGCAAACATTCATATAGAACAGAAGGTGAGACTCACTGCGGTTCCGGCAGCAGGATATGTTCTGGATCATTGGACTGTTACGGGAGAAGATGGAGTTCCAGAGACCGTTCTCGCGGAAGATGGAGTGACAAATAACACATCTCTCACATATGATGCAGAGGAGATCAGCGAGGATACACTTATCACGGCATATTTTGCAGAGGCACAGAATTTCAAAATATCAGTCGCACCTGTAACTGTTGGAAGCGATGGAAAGACTACAGTGACAACAGGTGTGGATGTCACAGTCAAGGCTCAGCGAGTTGACGGCACAGTGATTATAGAGAGCGGTGAAGACGGTATATATGAAGTCAGCCGAGGCGACAACGTAACCATTCAGGTTACAGTTCCGTCAGGACTTCTTCTCGACGGATGGTCAGCAGCAGATGGACAGGAACTTGGAACTGTATCAGCGGATCTCAGGACGATGACAGTGTATGATATAGCTTCAGACCTCGATTATACAGTTAAGTACACTGCGCCGAACAGATACAAGGTGACATATGGTGCGGATGATGATGCAGCTGGTGTGGTAGATGCTGTGGCTGCAGGAAGTGCAGACGCACTTGTATCCGGTGACAAGCAGCTTCAGGGAAGTGACATAGTATTTACAGCAACTCCAAATGAAGGCTATGAGATAGCATACTGGGAGGTAAATGGCGAGAAGGTTGATGCTGAGGCAGAAGGTGCTGATGCCCAGAGGTATGAACTAGAATATCTCGGCAAGGATACAAAGGTTGTCGTATACTTCTACAAACAGCCGGTTGTGTCGTGGACATCAGGAAATGACACAGAGATGACTGCAAAGTCAGGAGATTCTGATCTGGCAAATGGCGGATGTATCGCATATGCAAGTAAGGATGATCTGAAATTCACATTTGCGGTGAAGAGAAATTATGAGATAGCTGACATAAAGGTAAATTACGCAGGAGAGGATGTATTCAGTCTTGCGGAGAACAGCGGAGAAGGAAAGCTGGCTGAGACTGCGGATGCTGAGTCCGGAACAGAGAGATACACATTTACGTGGAGTGCTCCGGCAGATGGATTTACAGGTGATGTGACAGTAAATGTCACATACAGAAAGATCACACCATCCGTGAAGGCTGAGTATTCTCTGAAAGTGATAGAGAAGGCTTCTGCTGGAGAAGCGTCAGGAAAGACACACGGCTCTATAAGTGCAGATGTGTCAAGAAAAAATCTCCCTTCATACATACAGATAGGAGATACCATAAGTGATGCGACGGAGAGCAAATCTGCGCAGATCACAGACATATACAGAGATTCTGTCATCACATTCAAGGTTGTGCCTGATGATGGATACAATGTAAAAGAATGGATTATAAATGGACATAAGCTGACAAGCGAGACAGAGAATATAAAGTTATATTCAGACAAGAAAGTAAATGATACCCTTAAGATCACGGTTGACGGAGATTCATCTGATGTGACAGTTATGGCTGGTCTTGAGCTGGTTGGTGATGTACTCACATTTGGTCCTGAGACAGAGGGAACAGGTGAGGTGAGCGCCATGATCACATCTACAAAGCTGGTGCTCGAATCAGGAGATATGATAGGTGCTGCTTCATATGTGGAATTCACAGCGACGGCTGCAGAAGGATATGAAGTTGCAGACTGGCTTGTAAATGGAATCAGCCAGGGTGTGGCAGAGAAGATATTTGCATACAAAGTGCCAAAGGATACGAGAGTTGATGTGAGGGCGGTGTTTGACAGACCTGTGTATAAGATAACATGGTCGGCGGACGGAGCCGGACAGATAGAGGCAGAGAACGTGACATCAGGAGAAACACTTGATGGAGAGTCTGCGGATATCAGAGGCGACAGAATGCTTAAGTTTACGGCTATTCCGGATCAGTATATGGAGTGTACGGGATACACAGTAAAGACAGCAGAGGGAACAAAGGATTACACAGCAGAGGAGCTTGGCAGCAACGTATTTGTGGTTGACAAGGTGGCATCTGACATAGATGTTGTTGCTCACTTTGCTAAGCAGGAGCTGAAGTCAGTTATAACCTTTGAGGCAAATGATGCTGCTCTTGGAACTGTGACAGCGGTATATGGACTGGACGAGAAGGCTGAGATCACAAGTGGCGATAGCCAGGTATCCGGCGGAGATGCAGTATTTACGGCAGCTCCTGCAGATGGCCAGATGATCGAGGGCTGGTATCTTGATCCTGAGTGTACACAGGCTATAGAAGGCACTGAACTGGAGCAGCGCGTCACCTACGCTCCCGTCACTTCCGCTCCCCGCACCACCTGCACTCCCACCTCTTTCTCCAACGGACATCCGCCTGCGATGCCGGGTAACCGGATTTCCGCCGCTCCCTTCGTACAGTCCTACCTCACCCTCTACCCTGCCGCAACGGGCGACCGGAACGGAACCGTTTTCCGGCTCAGCTGCGCTGCCTGCAAACGCGGCATCGACCGTAACGAACTGACCACCGAATTGGTTCGCACCTTGGAAGAAGACAACTTCCGTGAGCCCGAAATCGCACGTACTGTAAAATCAGCTTACCAGAATGTAATGACTGCGGCAGAGACGGAAAGCTTCGAAAATCCTCCTTCAAATTCCAGTAAAGTCCAAAAGTCCGTTATAGGATTTTCAGAAAACGAAAATCCGGCAGAAAAGGAGGATGAAATCATCGGAGAAGAGCTCAGAGAGCAGACTCCGACCTTTCCTGACGAAATTTACGATCTCATTCCCGCCATCTTCAAGGAGTGCGTCTCCATCGCAAGAGACGAGCGTGAAAGGGACGGACTCTTGTTGTCATGTATTACCACGATAAGCAGCATGCTCCCCAGTGTAAGCATCCGCTACAACCGACGGAATTATCAGCCCAATATCTACTGTATCGTCGTAGCTTCCTCCGGTGCCAACAAGAACCTCATCGGCTATGGCATACGCCTGCACAAGCACTATTGTGAGTATTGGGAGAAGCAGAGTCTGAAGATCGAAAAGGAATACAAGAAAGCACTCAGGGACTATACCCTCTCCTTGCAGGCGATACGCAAAAAGAATACTGCCGCCACCAACCTGCCGGACGAACCGGAGGAGCCGAAGCTGGCATTTCCGCTGATCCCTGCCGACATCAGCCGTGCACAGCTCATCACTCACCTCATCAACAACCAAAGTTGTTCTTCCTTGCTCACCAGTACCGAAGCCAGCAGCGTCAGCACAGCCCGCAACCAAGATTACGGACACTTCGACGATATCCTCTGCAAGGCATTCGAGCACGAACTGATCAGTTCGTCCTACAAGATCAACGGACGACATCCGCTGAAAGTGGAATATCCCTCCCTGTCGGCTTTTCTCACCGGTACTCCATCCAGCCTCATTTTATTCATCCCGACCATGGAGACATATCCTGGTTTCGCCAGCGAAATTTACCGAAATTGAATT
>OKRY01000773.1_pt1 | contig 26294 bp, 20 predicted proteins | sample 1601121 | NCBI WGS metagenome assembly OKRY01 (sample SAMEA3541546, study PRJEB24748) | human gut metagenome | biome: human gut; feature: human-associated habitat; material: faeces | place: China | collected 2012
GATGAGGGCAAATGAAGCCGTAACCCATATCCATTTCCCGGATACGGAGGATCACTTAAGAGCTGCGATCAAGCGGGTTGCCTTTGATGAATTTTATGAATTTATAGAGAATATGCATAGTTTGAAAGAAAATGATACGGTGAAATACAATCATGCGAAGATACCATTTACGGAGCAGGTGACAGGGTTTATCGAGAGCCTTCCGTATCGTCTGACTGGGGCACAGATGGATGCGGTTCGAGATATCATGGCAGATATGAATTCAGAGCATGTGATGAACCGTCTTGTGCAGGGGGATGTCGGTTCCGGTAAAACGATCGTTGCTGCGATCGCTTTATTTGCCTGTGCGACGCAGGGTTATCAGGGTGTGATCATGGCGCCGACCGAGGTACTTGCAAATCAGCATTTTAAAGAACTGACCGGCTTATTTGAGCCATATGGAATCCATGTTACGCTGTTGACCGGTTCGATGACGGCAAAGGAGAAACGGGAAGCGTATCAGGAGATTGCAGAGCATCGTGCGGATGTGATCGTAGGAACGCATGCGTTGATACAGGACAAGGTGGAATATGATAATCTGGCGCTTGTTGTGACGGATGAGCAGCATCGGTTTGGCGTAAGACAGAGAGAAAAATTATCGTTAAAAGGGGGAATGCCACATGTTCTTGTTATGAGTGCGACACCGATTCCGAGAACCCTTGCGATCATTATGTACGGAGATCTTGATATTTCGGTAATTAATGAACTGCCGGCAGGACGGATTCCGATCAAAAACTGTGTAGTGGATGAGAGCTACCGCCCGAAAGCACAGGCGTTTATCCGGGCAGAGGTTAAAAAAGGACATCAGGTCTATGTGGTATGCCCGATGGTGGAGGAAAGCGAAGCCTTAGATGATGTGGCAAATGTAGTTGAGTATTCGGAAGATCTGTCACAGAAGCTTGACAGTAGCATACATGTGGCCTATTTGCATGGCAAGATGACAGGGGATGAGAAGAACCGTATCCTGACGGATTTTTATGAAAAAAAGGTTGATGTACTGGTATCTACAACGGTTATCGAGGTAGGAATCAATAATCCGAATGCCACGGTTATGATGGTAGAAAATGCAGAACGGTTTGGACTGGCAGCCCTGCATCAGCTCCGTGGGCGTGTGGGACGTGGAAATCTGCAGTCTTATTGTATCTTTATCAGTGGAAAGAAAAATAAAGAAGTGATGGAACGGTTAAATGTACTTGCAGATTCAAACGATGGCTTTTATATTGCGGGAGAAGATCTGAAACGGAGAGGACCGGGAGATTTCTTTGGTATCAGACAGAGCGGAGATGTGCTGTTTAAGATGGGAGATATCTATAAACATGCCGACATGTTAAAGGCAGCATCGGATGTCTATGAGAAATATGGTAGTCGTATACGGACGGAATTTGACCGAAGTGTCGCAGCAAGAAATGAGATGTATGGAAAAACGATATTATAAGGAGATTAGAACGATGGAGATAACAGAGGTAAAAGAACAGGCAGATAAGATCTGTGAGAATATATCGAGAGTACTGATCGGCAGAGAGAAGGAGATACGTGTGATACTGGCGGCACTTTTTGCGGGAGGTCATGTACTGGTGGAGGACAGACCGGGAACCGGTAAGACACTTTTAGCAAAGACATTTGCCAAAAGCATCGGAGGGCAGTTTAAGAGAGTTCAGTTCATTATGGCCTATCTTCAGCTTCCCGGAGAAGGGTATCTCGCCCATGATACATTTCACGAGCGTGGACTTACCCTCGCCGTTCTTACCCACGAAGGCGACCTTCTCCCCGCGCTTGATGGTCATGTCGACACCGGAGAAGATGACGTGGTCGCCATAGGCCTTCTCCACACCGTCGCAGATGACGGGGTAGTCGCCGGAGCGCAGACACGGCGGGAACTTCAGGTGCATGACCTTGTTGTCGACATCGTCGACCTCCACGGGGACGATCTTCTCCAGCTGTCTGACCTTCTGCTGCACCTGTACGGCTTTTGTCGCCTGGTAGCGGAAGCGCTCGATGAAGGCCTTGGCGTCGGCAATCTCCTTCTGCTGGTTCTGCCAGGCGCGGATCTGCTGCTCGCGGCGCTCCTTGCGGAGCTCCACATATTCGTTGTACTTGACTTTGTAGTCTTCGACATGTCCGCACGTTATCTCCAAGGTGCGGTTGGTGACGTTGTTGATGAAGGCCCTGTCATGGCTGACGAGGACGAGGGCTGCGGAGCTCTGCTGGATGAACTGCTCCAGCCACTGGATGGACTCGATGTCGAGGTGGTTGGTGGGCTCGTCGAGGAGGAGGACGTCGGGCTTGCGGAGCAATATCTTCGCCAGCTCGATGCGCATACGCCAGCCACCGGAGAACTCCCGCGTGGGGCGGTCGAAATCGGTGCGCTCGAAGCCCAGGCCCGTCAGCGTGCGCTCCATCTCGGCCTCATACTGATCGCCTCCCATCATCTGGAAGCGTTCCTGCTCCTGGGTGAAGCGGGTGACGAGCTGCATATAGCTGTCGCTCTCGTAGTCGGTGCGCTCAGCCATCTCCTGCTCCATACGGCGCAGCTCAGCCTGAATCTTCGTCCGACCGGCAAAGGCCTTGCGCGTCTCCTCCAAGACAGTGGTGTCATCGGAGAGCTTCATGACCTGTGGCAGATAGCCTATCTCGCAGTCGTTGGGGATGGAGATGGTGCCGGAGGTGGGATGAAGAAGTCCGCAGAGCATCTTCAGCATCGTCGACTTCCCGGCGCCGTTCTTGCCCACGAGGGCGATGCGGTCGTGATCGTTGATGACGAAGCTGACGTCGTGGAAGAGGGGCTGGGTGCCAAACTCTACGGTGAGGTTGTCTATAGAAATCATGTGTTGTTTATTTTAACTTACCGTACCATTCCTTCAGTGCTGCCTTGGGGGTGCCGAGGCTGACGAGGCGGTCGAGGTCGGCCCGGGCAGCATCACGGCGCCCTAAGGCGATGCGGACATCGGCGCGCGCCAAGAGCCAGTCTTTGTTGTCGGGCTCACGCTTCAGGGCCTCGGAGTAGTCGTACTCGGCGAGCTCCTTCATGTCGCGCTCGCGCTCAATACCGGCACGTGCCGCCCACGCCACAGCGGAGTCGGGGAAGGCGGCGACGAGCTGGTTGATGCCGTCCATAGCCTCGGTATAGTGCTGGTCTTCCTCGTTGAGGAGGGCCAACCCGAGCCGGGCCTCGAAGTTGCCGGGAACGATGGTGAGGAGGTTCTCGTAGTCGAGGCGTGCGAAATGGAAACGGCGCAGCCGGTCGTTGCAGTAGGCACGGTAGTAGAGGGCCGCGATATTGCGGGGGTCGCGACCTAAGATATAGTCATATTCTGTCTTGGCATAGGCCCACTCCTCCAGCTCCATGTTCCAGCGTGCCTTGCGCAGGCGCAGGTCGATGGAGTCGGGGTGGTATGCCAAGCGCTCCGTGGCGGCCTTGAGACTGTCACGGAGCACGCTGCCGCCGCTCTGGGCCCGCGAGGTCAGGGCAACGGCAAGGAGGAAACTGAGGGTGAGGAAGCGCACGGACTACTGGTTCTTCTGCTGGTTGTAGTCAGCGAAGGCCTTGTCGAAAGCCGTGAGCTGCTCGTTGTTCTTGCCCTGCTTCTTCAGCACGCGGCGCAGACCTTTGTAATAGGTGGCCACCTTCTTGCGGATGGTGGCAGCGTCGGCACCGGAGTTATAGATTTTGTCGAGGTCGGCCTGCATCTGTGGCACGAGGTCGTTGAGGTAGGCGTCATCACCCGTGAAGGACTGACCCGTCGTGGTGCCCTGGGGCTGTGTCTGCGGCTGTGTCTTCTGCGTGCTGTCCATATCGGGCTGCTCGCTGGCAGTGGACGTGGTGTCGCTGTCTGACGTTTTCGACTCGGCGGGCTGCTCCTGCTGGGCCGGAGCCTGCGCCTGCGTGTCGTCGCTGTTGCTCTGGGCCACGAAGATGGCGATGGCGACACCGACGAGGACGACGATGATGGCGACGATGACGGCCATCTTCTTGTTCGACGAGATGGTGGGGGCGTCATTGGTGAGCTCGTCGTTAGAACGGGTGTAGTGGCGCTTGTCGGAGGCGTCGAGGAACTCGTCGACACTCTCGAAGCGCTCGTTGCGACCGAAACGGCAGCAGTGCTCAACAACGGTGTGGAGCTCGGCATCCAAGCCCATGTCCTTGAGCATGACACCCAACGAATAGATGTCGGCGCGGGCGTCGAGACCCACGGTGCCGTCCTTGGCCTCGGGAGCAACATACTTCAGCGTCTCCAACGGCTGGCTCATGCTGTCGGCATAGCGCAGGGCTACGGTGAGGATCTTCACGGCGTCGTCGCGGCGTGTGAGGAAGATGTTACGGCAGTTCAGACATCCGAAGATGAAACCCTGGCTGTGCATGTAGCCCACGGCCTGGGCCACCTCGCGGGCCACGCGCTTCTTCTCGTCGTCGCTATGACCCTCCTGGAGCCATTCGGCCAGCGTGCGGCTGTCCTCCCACTCCGTCTTGATGCAGAGGCCATGGTCCTCACTCTCGTCTATGCTGATGTACTTGAAAATGCTGGCATTGTCAAGGTCCTTGCCGCGCTCAAACTCGCGGCGCAGATAACGCTGATACTGCGGCTTGGAGCGATAGGCGTCCTTGAGTCCTACTACTAACACGTCCTTGCCTCCTTCTGTGGCGGTGGCAATGAGGTTGATACTTGTAGTCTTTATCTCCATAATGTATAATGAATAATGTGTAGTGTATAATGGATAATGGATAATGGATAATAGAAATGTGCTGTCTATTTCTTGTTTTCTTCGGCAGGCTTGTTCTTCCCGATGGGGAAGAGTCCGTAGAGGCGTGCGTCGATCATGTCGGTGACCTTACGGAAGTCCTCGGCGCTCTCCTCAAAGTGTATCTTGTCGCCGTCGATGATGATGACCTCACCGTCGTAGCCCGCTATCCACTCCTCATAGCGTTTCTGCAAGCCCGTGAGGTAGTCGATGCGGATGGACTTCTCGTAGTCGCGGCCCCGCTTCTCGATGTGCTTGACGAGGGTGGGGATGGACGACCGGATGTAGATCATCAGCTCCGGCTTGTTGACGAGCGACATCATCAGGTTGAAGAGGTCGGTATAGTTGTCGAAGTCGCGGTCGCTCATATACCCCTGGTCGTGGAGGTTCGGGGCGAAGATGCAGGCATCCTCAAAGATGGTGCGGTCCTGGACGATGGTGTCCTCACTCTTGGATATCTCCACAACCTCCTTGAAGCGCTTGTTGAGGAAGTATATCTGGAGGTTGAAGGACCAGCGGTTCATGTCACCGTAGAAGTCCTCCAAATAGGGGTTGTTGTCCACGGGCTCAAACTTGGGTTTCCACCCGTATCGCTTGGCAAGCATCTTCGTGAGCGTCGTCTTGCCACTGCCGATGTTACCGGCTATTGCTATGTGCATATCTTAATTCTTTGAAATCTGTTATACAGCTCATTCCTCCGTTTCGAAGAGTGTCGTGGGGCGGAGGTTGAGTTTCTTGTTGATAGTCTTGGTGATGGCGGCAAAGTCGGCGCGACGGTGCAGGAAGTCCATGCCCTCGACGTCGATGGTGATGCTCTTGCCCTTATACTGCCGTGCGAAGAACTTGTCGTAGCGGTCGTTGAGGTTCTTGAGGTAGTCGAGGCGCATGTTCTGCTCGTAGCGGCGGCCCCGGAGGTTGATATTATCGACGAGGTGTGGCACCGACGACTTCAGGTAGACCATGAGGTCGGGCTTCTTGATGGCCATCATCATCGACTTGAAGAGGCCCATGAAGGTGTCGAAGTCGCGGTCGCTCATATTGCCCATGTCGTGGTTGTTGGCGGCGAAGATATACACGCCCTCGAAGATGCTGCGGTCCTGGATGACGCCCTGCTCGGAGTGCTGGATGTCCAACAGGTCACGGAATCGCTCCTTGAGGAAGTAGACCTCAAGGTTCAGCGCCCACCGTTTCATGTCAGAGTAGTAGTCGCTGAGGTAGGGGTTGTCGATGACGCTCTCTAAGCGCATCTCAAGGCCGTAGTGGCGGGCGAGCATCTTTGTCAGCGTGGTCTTGCCACTGCCGATATTGCCGGAAATTACTATATGCATGTCTTTCGTGCCTCACGCTGAGCGTTATCTCAGGCTGAGGTTGTAGTTATAAAAGTCTTTGTTGCCTGTTATGTCGCGTACCTCCTGGATGAAGGGCGGGAACTTCACCTCTTCGCCGCCGGTGATACCCTTTGTCTCCAGGATGACGAGGCCTTTGAGGCGTCCGAGGTATTCGTCGAGTTCGAAATACTGTCCCTCCCAGACGAAGCTGTGGCGTATCTTGTGGATGGTGTGGCGGTAGGGGTCGGCCTGGGTCATCAGCGACTCATAGAGGGCGTCGCTGACCTGGCGCTCCGTCTCCACCTCCTCGTCATGGCTGACGCGCTGTTTCGTGGTGTGCACATTGGTCGTCTTGCTGCCACTCCAGATACGGCGGCGCAGGCGCACCTCGCAGTCGGGGTCGGCGACGAGGTAGGTCTGGATAATCTCACTCTCCACGGCGTTGGGGATGTCGTGACTCGTGATACGCACGATGTACTTCCGCTCCTCGGTGATAGCCTGGGGCAGACCTAACACGCTGTCTATCTCACGGATGACGCGGTTGAGCTTGGTGTCGAAGTTGTCGTGGTTGTTGATGACGCGGTGGTGGGGATGTCCGGCCCACGCCTGGATGACCTTACGGTCCAGCATACGGGCTTTGGCCAGACCCTCGGCGTCGGCAGCCTCCTGGCGCACCTTGTTTGTCGTGGTGTTGTAGTATTTCTCAGCACCGTCGGCGGCGGAGACAAGGTGCAGGACGGCATCGTAGCGGGCAAGGAGCTGCTCACTGGTGACATGGCACAGCGACGTGATCTTCGCCCACATCTCTGGAGGGAGGTAGGTGGAGATGTCGAGGGCACCACGGTCACAGACGATGAGAACGGGGTCGTCGAGGGTCTCGGCCATGGCCGAGAAAGAATCCTCAAGGGACAGCTGCGTCGTCAGCGTGGCCTTCTCGCCCTCATAGAACCAACGCTGGTTCTTCGTCAGGTAGTCCATACCGGCCTGAAGGAAGATGGTGGGAACCTCTGGGATGGTGAAGACCTTATAGCCGCGGCTGGAGTAGTGCTCCATAATCCTCACCAGCGCCGTGGTCTTACCAGCGCAGGGACCGCCCGTGAGGACTATCTTCTTTATGTCGTTCATTTGTGCACAATTGGATATTTTACGCAAAGTTAGTCATTTATGCCGTGACAAGGAAGAGAATAAAGAGTTTTTTGAAATATTTTTTAGGTGGTAGGTGACCATCCCCCACTGCATTCCCCCTCTCAGGGCTAAGTAGGCGATGAAGGCCAGCCAGAGGAAGTGGTTGCTGAAACCTGTGGCCAGGGCTACGGCGATGATGAGGAAGAAGGACAGCGACGCCACAAACGACGACAGGAGCATGCCGCGTGTCGCCGTGATACCGACGAAGATGCCGTCGTAGACGAAGGCCGCGAAGCCCGCTATCGGGATGAGCCATGTCCACGGCGCATAGGTCGCCGCGGCGGCGATGACGGCAGCGTCGTCGGTGAGGACATGGAGGAGCAGACGACCGCCGACGACATACAACAGGGTGAAGAGCAGGGCCAACGGCAGACCCCAGTGCACGAGGAGGGCTCTGACGACGGCCTTCAGCCCTACCCTGTCGCCGGCACCAAAGCTCTTCCCCGCCAAGGCCTCGCCGGCAAAGGCAAAGCCGTCCATGACATAGCTGAAGAGGGTGTAGAAGGTCATCAGCAGCGTGTTGACAGCCAACAGCAGGTCGCCCTCACGGGCTCCCACCGACGTGAAAGCGAGGTTCACAGCCACCAGGCACAGCGTCCGCAGGAAGATGTCGCGGTTCACGGTGAAGAAACGGCCCCAGGAATACAGCGTTTTGTCGCCATGGACGTCGACGTCGCCCCCATCAACCCCATTCCCCCCATCAGATACCTTCCGCCTTGCCAGCCACGCCGCTACGACGACGCCGCTCCACTGTGCCACTAAGGTCCCCAAGGCCACTCCCTCTATCTTCATCCCTAAGCCGAAGACAAAGGTCAGCGACGCCACGATGTTCACGACATTCTGCAGGATGGCCACGACCATCGGCACACGCGTGTCCTGCATGCCGATGAACCAGCCGTTGAGACTGTACAACGTCAGCATGGCGGGAGCACCCCAGATGACGATATTGAAATACGTCGCTGCCAAAGGGCGCACCACCGCCGAGGGGTGGATGATGGCCAGCGCGGCCTCACGCAGCGGCCACTGCAACACAAGGAAGGTCCCGGCGATGACGAGGGCCACGGTGACGGAACGACGCAGCAGCAGGCGCACACCCCCGCCGTCGCGGGCGCCATAGGCCTGACCCGTCATACCACTCGTACCCATCCGCAGAAAGCCCATGAGCCAGTAGATGATGTTGAAAATCATCGTACCAACGCTGATGGCGGCGATATACGCCTGACGACCACCGTCACCGAGATGGCCCGTGATGGCTAAGTCAACAAGTCCCAACAGGGGAACGGTGATATTACTGATGATGGAGGGAACGGCCAACTGGAGGATGGCCTTGTCTGTCGTTATCATGAGATTATTCTTAAATACCGTGCAAAGGTACGGAAAGAATTTGTAATTTTGCAGTCCGAGAACGCAGAAGGCCCCTCCCCTACCCTATCTGCTAAAAACAAACACTATGCGTCACAGATTTCTACAACATAAGCTCATCACCATCCTCGCCCTCCTCGCCGTCATCGCCGTCGTCTTCCTCGCCGTCCGTGCCACCCCGGCCACGGAGAGCGACATCCGCAGCGCCGCCTGCCTGGTCCGCGGCACCGACTTCCTCTGCCTCGTCAGCGGCAAGGACACCGTGACCCTGCGCGCCGACAGCGTCAACAAGGAGGGTGTGTGGATCAACCGCCACTGGTGGTGGCCGAGCTGCGACGGCCGCGTCCTCACCGTCAACGTCCCCGAGGCCGCCAGCTTCCTGCCTATCGACAACGCCGACAGCCTCCGCCACCTCGTGGCCCTGCGCGCCGACTCCCTCACCGCCCTCCTCCACAGGAAGGACATCGAGCACAAGGAGCTGCAATACTATATGCGGTCGCACGGCGTCATCGACGAGGGCTACACGCAGATTGCCACCTATGCCGCCGCCCAGGTCCGCGAGACGGCGGAGCTGGCAAAGATACACGCACGGTTGCACGCAATGCTGCAACACGACTCCGTGGCCCACAAGCCCATGCACCTCATCCGCCGAAGCGTCTATACCGTGACCTGGTACGACGGCGACACGGTGAAGTCGGTGGCCTGCAAGCCCCTCATCACCAAGCTCTCACGCCACGGTGACCCGATGATTGTCCACACCCGCCGCCTTATCAAGCCCTGGGGCGTCTATGCCGTACGCAACGTGCCTTGGGGAGCCACAGCACATAAGAAGGTGATCGTGGTGAAGGTGATATCAGAAGGACGGAAGGCCGGAAGTCCGGAAGTCCAGTCAAATGCAAGCGGGAAGAAAGGACAGAAGGGAGAAGGTCAGAGCACAGCAAAGTCGGGAACGACGATTCTCACCAAAGGCAACTACTGGCAGGGACACAGCCACGACATCCCGCACCTCTTCGCCCCCGACGGTGCCCCCGTCTTCACCATCCACGGCCGCTTCCTCGGCGTCATCTACGGCCGCGCCGTCATCTAAGGCCCCGTAAAAAAACGCCCGTATCTTTGCCCATGTCATTATTTTGGCGTATTTTTGCACTTCAAAAGACAACAACATCATAAATATACACAATTATGGGATTATTACAAGGTAAGACTGCCCTCATCACAGGTGCAGCACGTGGCATCGGAAAAGCCATCGCTATGAAGTTCGCCGCCGAAGGCGCCAACATCGCATTCACCGACCTCGCCATTGACGAGGAGCACGGCGGACTGGCTACAGAGCGCGAGCTCCAGGCCCTCGGCGTCAAAGCAAAAGGCTATGCCTCCAATGCTGCGGACTTCAACCAGACTGCTGAGGTCGTCGACGCCGTCGTCAAAGAGTTCGGAAGCGTGGACATCCTCGTCAACAACGCGGGTATCACCAAGGACGGACTCATGCTCAAGATGACGGAGCAGCAGTGGGACGCCGTCATCAACGTCAACCTGAAGAGCGCCTTCAACTTCATCCATGCCTGCACACCCGTGATGATGCACCAGAAGGGTGGCTCCATCATCAACATGGCTTCCGTCGTCGGTGTACACGGCAACGCCGGACAGTGCAACTACGCTGCCTCGAAGGCCGGACTCATCGCACTGGCGAAGAGCATCGGACAGGAGATAGGCCGCCGCGGTGTTCGCGCCAACGCCATCGCTCCGGGATTCATCGACACGGCCATGACACAGGCACTCCCCGATGACATCCGCAAGCAGTGGATTCAGAACATCCCACTCCGTCGCGCCGGCTCTGTGGAAGACATCGCCAACGTGGCACTCTTCCTGGCCTCCGACCTCTCCAGCTATGTCACAGGACAGGTTATCCAGGTCGACGGCGGCATGAACATGTAAGCACGATGAAGGTTCTCTACGAAGACAACCACGTCATCATCGTCTATAAAGAGAGCGGCGAGATCGTACAGGGCGACAAGACCGGCGACCGACCACTCTCCGAGACGGTGAAAGACTATATCAAAGAGAAGTATAACAAGCCCGGCAACGTCTTTCTCGGCGTGACACATCGTCTCGACCGTCCCGTTGCCGGGATTGTCATCTTTGCACGTACCTCCAAGGCCCTCTCCAGACTCAACGACATGTTCCGCAACGGTGACATACACAAGACCTACTGGGCCATCGTACACGACAAGCCACAACAGCCGGAGGGAACACTCACCAACTGGCTCACACGCAACGAGAAGCAGAACAAGAGCTATGCCTACGACCACGAGGTGCCGGGAGCGAAGAAGGCCGTGCTGAAATATAAGCTCCTCGCCAGCTCCATCAACTACCACCTCCTGGAGGTCCACCTCCTCACAGGCCGCCACCACCAGATACGCTGCCAGCTCGCCGCCATGGGCTGCCCCATCAAGGGCGACCTGAAATACGGTGCACGCCGTTCCAACCCCGACGGCAGCATCTCTCTCCTCTCCCATGAGGTCTCCTTCATCCACCCCGTCTCCAAACAGCCCATACACATCATCTCTCCCCTCCCCGACGACAAGCTGTGGAAGGAGTTGGGGAATGAAAGGTGTTAAGTGTTAAGTGTTAAGTGTTAAGTGATAGGTGTTTGGTGTTGGGTGTTAGGTGTTAGCTGTTAGGTGATAGGTGCCGCGGTGGTAGCTGCCGGTATGCTCCGTTCTGTGCCGCGGCTTACAAGCCGCGGGTCCCGTTCTGTAGGCTGCCGCTGTGCGGCAGCGCAAAATGTGCTGCCCCGCAAAAAAAATGAAAAAACAGCCACTTTCCCTTGGCAGTTAGCCGAAAAAGCTGTAATTTTGCACGCTGTTTGGGGATATTGTACCCTGACGACAGAATTATGAACTTTAAAATAGTTGGATGAAGAAAGACAATTTGAAGAATCAGTACCGTATCAATGGCCAGATCCATGTGCGGGAAGTTCGTGTGGTGACTGATGATGGCTCCGAAGTGATGCCCACCCGTAAAGCCCTGGACCTGGCACGCCAGCAGGAGCTTGACCTCGTGGAGATATCTCCTAACGCTCAGCCACCCGTATGCCGTATCATCGACTATAGCAAGTTCCTCTACCAGCAGAAGAAGCGGCAGAAAGAGATGAAGCAGAAACAGGTCAAGGTGGAAGTCAAGGAGATTCGTTTCGGACCCCAGACCGACGACCACGACTACCAGTTCAAGCTCAAGCACGCCCAGGAGTTCCTCGAAGAGGGTAACAAGGTGCGCGCCTACGTCTTCTTCCGCGGACGCTCCATCCTCTTCAAAGAGCAGGGTGAGGTCCTCCTCCTCCGTTTCGCCAACGACCTCGAGGAGTACGCCAAGGTTGAGCAGATGCCGAAACTCGAAGGCAAGAAGATGTTCCTCTTCCTCGCTCCGAAGAAAGCCGGCGTCGCCAAGCAGAGCCAGCAGAAACGCGACCGTCTCGCTGCTGAAGCCAAGCAGAAGGAGATGGACAAGATAAAGGCTGAAGAGGAAGCGAAGAAGCGCGGACTCCTCGGCAATGCCAAAGGCGCCGACGCTCTCCTCAGCGCCATCAACGACAAAGCGTAAACCGAAAAACTGTGTGGTACCGCCGGGTATATGCGTTGCCACCTTTTATAATAACAAATTAAATTTCAAAAAAATGCCAAAGCAGAAAACAAACTCCGGTGCTAAGAAGAGATTCACATTCACCGGAACAGGTAAGATCAAGCGTCATCACGCTTATCACAGTCACATTCTGACTAAGAAGACGAAGAAGCAGAAGAGAAATCTGGACCACCAGACACTCGTAGACCGCACCAACCTCAAGCAGGTGCGTGACCTCCTGAATCTCCGCTAACTTAACAGGCGTGTTAAAGAAAACTTAGTCGAACGAAAAAAAGAACAAAATTATGCCAAGATCAGTAAATCATGTAGCTTCCAAAGCTAAGAGAACCCGCATACTGAAGAAGACAAAGGGCTATTTCGGTGCCCGTAAGAATGTCTGGACAGTAGCTAAGAACACCTACGAGAAGGGTCTCACCTATGCCTACCGCGACCGTCGTACCAAGAAGCGCAACTTCCGCGCCCTCTGGATCCAGCGTATCAACGCTGCCGCTCGCCTCTATGACCTGAGCTACAGCTCTCTCATGGGTGCACTCCACAAGGCTGGCATCGAGATCAACCGCAAGGTCCTCGCTGACCTCGCCCTCAACAACCCCGAGGCTTTCAAGGCCATCGTAGAGAAGGTGAAGTAAATTTCCACCCCCTTACATAAAAAAAGCCGGACCTTTCGGTCCGGCTTTTTTTATGTAAGGGGGTGGAAGGTGTTAGGTGTTAGGTGTTAATGATATGTCCCTTGGAGTAAAGCAGACATGTAGAGCCGCCGGGTAGTAGGTAGTAGGTAGGTGCCGGGTGGTGCAGTTCCGTGCCAGGTGGTGCAGTTCCGTGCCGCGGCTTATAAGCCGCGGTCTCTCCGTAAGAGGACACATCATTAACACCTAACACCTAACACCTTCCCCTTATATCCTCTCCACGCTCTTCACGCCTTTCACTGCCCTGAGCTTCTTCATCAGCGCCGTGAGGTGGGCGGTGTCGTCAATCTGGATGGTGAGGTTCCCGGAGAAGAGGTCGTCATGGGAGTCGATATTGATAGACCGCATGACAATCTTCTCGTCCTTGGAGATGATATTCGTGATATTCGACACGATACCGATGTCGTCATGGCCCACGATACGCAGGGTGATGCCGTATTTCGACGTACCCTTCCCGGACCACCGCGCCCTGACGATACGGTAGCCGAAGCGACGACGCATCTCAGGAGCATTGGGGCAGTCCATACGGTGAATCTTGATACCCCCGCCCGTGGTCACAAAACCGAAGATACGGTCGCCGTAGATAGGATGGCAGCACTGGGCAAGCTGGTAGTCGATGCCCTTGAGGTTCTGGTCGATGGTCAGCACATCGTCGTTGTCCTTCAAGATTTCCTCGTCAGGACCCTCGTAGTTAAAGTTCTCCGCCGACACCGTCTCCTTGTCCTTACCGCTATTCTCAAGGTGCTCACGGACCTCTAAGTAGCGCGTGATGATGTCGTTGGCGTCGAGCTTGCCGTCGGAGATCTGACGGTAGAAGTCGGAGACCTCCTTGAAGCCCATCTTCTTCACCAGATGCCCCATGACGCTCTCCTCCATGTCGATATGGCGGTTCTTAAACCGGCGCTCCAGGAGCTCCTTGGCATAGAGGCCGTCCTTGACCTGCGTCTCCTTCAGCGCTAAGCGTATCTTCGACTTCGCCTTCGGTGTCACGGCGATGTTCAGCCAGTCCTGTTTCGGACGCTGGTTGGCCTGTGTCAGCACCTCCACGGTGTCGCCGGAGTGCAGCTCACAGCGCATCGGCACGGCCTTACCGTTGACACGACCGCCAACGCAGGTGTTGCCTATCTTAGAGTGGATACGGTAGGCAAAATCCAGGACCGTGGCATGGGCCGGGAACTTGAACAGGTCGCCACGGGGCGTGAAGACGTAGATGTCCTCGGGAGCCAGCGACATCTTGAACTGGTCCATGACCTGCATGTTGTCGCCAGCCTCCAGGGCCGCACGGATGTTCGCCAGCCAGTCGTCCATCTGGCCGCCGCTCTTGATACCTTTATAGCGCCAGTGGGAAGCGAGACCGTGCTCGGCGATGTCGTCCATGCGCTCGGTGCGGATCTGCACCTCCACCCATTTCTGCTCAGGACCTAACACGGTGATATGCAGCGACTCATAGCCGTTGCTCTTAGGCACCGACAGCCAGTCGCGCAAACGCTTAGGGTTGGGCTGGTACATGTCGGTGATGATGGAGTAGACCTGCCAGCACTGCTGCTTCTCCTTGTCCACAGGACTGTCAAGGATGATACGGATGGCGAAGAGGTCGTAGATACCCTCAAAGCCGCATTTCTGCTTCTTCATCTTCTGCCAGATGGAGTGGATGGACTTCGTGCGGCCTTTGATATGGAACTTCAGCCCCGCCTGCTCCAGGCGCTCCTTGATAGGTCCGATGAAGCGGTCGATATACGCGTCACGCGTGGCCTTGGTGGCGTTGAGCTTCTCCTTTATCATGTAGTAGGCATCGTGCTCAAGGTATTTCAAGGAGAGGTCCTCAAGCTCCGATTTCAGTGTATACAGGCCGAGCTTATGGGCTAAGGGGGCATAGAGATAGCTGGCTTCCTCGGAGACCTCGTGGCGCGCCGTCTCGTTCCCGGTGTCACGGATGAGACGCATGAGGTTCACCCTGTCGGCGATCATGATGAGGATGACGCGCATGTCCTCGGCAAAGGACAGCAGGAGGTTGCGGAAGTTGTCGCTCTCGATGACGGGGTTCTTGTCATAGAGGTGCTGGATCTTCTCCAACCCGTGGACGATATGCTCCACGGTGTCACCGTATTTGGCACGAATCTCGTCGTAGTCGGTGAACTGGCAACCGTAGAGGAGGGTGGCGATGACGCTGTCACGGCGCAGACCAATCTCGTCGACACAGATCTTCGCCGTCTCCAAGGCCGTGACGATGGGGTTCAGACCAAAGACGTCACGGTGCACAGTGCCATTGGCGATGGCCTTATGCAGACTCTGCCGCAGCTTCTCGGCATCGGCGCGGCTGAAGGCGTCGCCAACCTTGTCGATGAGGTAACGGCGCAGCTCCCAGCTCTCGTGAAGCTCGGCAGGAGTAAAGGTGAAAGGCTCCCCTACCCCACCCTCCTGGTGAGGCTCGGCGGGAGCCACAGCTTTCTTGTCTTTGATATTCTCTTTCTCCATATCCAATCGTTTTATTGCCTGTTCTGTGCCGCGCATTACAATGCGCGGTCTGCCTGTTCTGTGCCGCGCATTTCAATGCGCGGTCTGTCCACTACTCCGCCAGGCAGCTGTCGAGCTCTTTCTCGATGGCCTCCCTGTCGAGGTTCTGACCGATGAAGACGATCTTCTGCATGCGGTCGCCGACCTCAGGATCCCAGTCCTTCTTGACGTCCGGGTTCTTGGCCAGGAAGTCCTTCAGCTCCTCCTCCGGCATCGTGGCATACCACTGACCGGCATTGGTGATGTTAAACTGCTTACCGCTCTGCTCAAAGAGGTAACAAGTCTCTTTTTCGTCGTCGAAATAGCACATACCCTTGGCGCGGACGACGCCCTTCGGCCATTTCGTCGACACAAACTCGTCGAAGTCGCCGAGGATCATAGGCTTGCGACGCTTCCACACAAAGGTCTCGATGCCATACTCCAGGGCCTCGCCGCTCTCCTCGTTCTCCAAGCCCTCGTCCTCATCCTCCATGGCCTCGATCCAGCGCGCCGACGTGGCGACCTTGTCGAAGTCGAAGAGATGGGTGTTCAGGATTTTGTCGAAGCTGACATCTCCGTAGTCGCACTCGTAGATGGCGGCCTTGGGCTGGATGGCACGGATGACAGCCTTGAGGTGCTTGAGGTCCTCAGGAGATATCTCCGAGGCTTTGTTCAGCAGGATGATGTTGCAGAACTCTATCTGCTGGATGACGAGGCTGGCGAGGTCGTCCTCACCAAGGTCCTGGCGCTGCAGCTCGTCGCCGAGGCCGAACTCGTCACGCATGCGAAGGGCGTCGACAACGGTGACGATGGCATCGAGACGCGCCTTGCCGTTCTTCAGCATCTTCTCCGGAATCATCTGGGGATAGGTGGAGATGGTCTGGGCGATAGGTGCGGGTTCGCAGATACCACTGGCCTCGATGACGATATAGTCGAAGCTGCCGGTGTTGATGATGTCGTTGAGCTGCTTGACAAGGTCCATCTTCAGCGTGCAGCAGATACAGCCGTTCTGAAGGGCTACGAGGCTGTCATCGCCCTGACCCACGACACCGCCCTGCTGGATGAGGGACGCGTCGATATTCACCTCGCCGATGTCATTGACGATGACGGCGAAGCGGATGCCTTTCTCATTCTTCAATATGCGGTTCAGGAGTGTCGTCTTACCGCTGCCTAAATAGCCGGTAAGTAAAAGTACTGGTGTCTCTTTCATTTTGTTCGTATTTTGTCTGATGCAAAATTACAAATTTAGTGCCAAAAAGGACGTTTTAACCACAAATAATAATATTAATAAAGAAAAATTCAGCCACGCCTTCAAAGAAATAATAGTAACTTTGCAACAAAGAAACATAACTATCCATGAAAAAGAATATCGCTGTAGCCGGTACCGGCTACGTGGGTCTGAGCATCGCCACGCTCCTTGCACAGCACCAGCATGTCACCGCCGTGGATGTCGTCGCCGAGAAGATCGACATGCTGCGGCGACATATCTCACCTATCCAGGACGACTATATCGAGCGCTACCTCAAGGAGAAGGACCTCGACATCGACTTCACCACCGACGGCGCCGAGGCTTACCGCAACGCCGACTTCGTCGTCATCGCCACACCCACCAACTACGACGCGGTGAAGAACTTCTTCGACACCTCCCATGTCGAGGAGGTCATAGAGCTCGTCATGCAGGTCAACCCTAACGCCATCATGGTCATCAAGTCCACCATCCCCGTGGGATATACCGAGAGCGTCAGAGCACGCTACCACTCCGACAACATCCTCTTCGCCCCGGAGTTCCTGCGCGAGAGCAAAGCCCTCTACGACAACCTCTACCCCTCCCGGATCATCGTGGGACGACCTGAGGGCGACGACCGCCTCGACAAGGCCGCTCACACCTTCGCCGACATGCTCCAGGAGGGTGCCATCAAGGAGGACATCCCGACACTCATCATGGGTACCACAGAGGCCGAGGCCGTGAAGCTCTTCGCCAACACCTACCTCGCACTGCGTGTGAGCTATTTCAACGAGCTCGACACCTACGCCGAGGTCAAGGGTCTGTCGACAAAGGCCATCATCGACGGCGTTTGCCTCGACCCGCGCATCGGCTCGTTCTATAACAACCCGTCCTTCGGCTACGGTGGCTACTGCCTGCCGAAGGACACCAAACAGCTGCTCGCCAACTACCGCGACGTCCCCGAGAACCTCATCCAGGCTATCGTGGACAGCAACAGGACACGCAAGGACTTCATCGCCGACCAGGTGCTGCGACGGGCCGGCTACTACAGCTACAACGATGACAACGCCTACAACGCTGCCGGCGAGCACCCCTGTGTCATCGGTGTCTACCGCCTGACGATGAAGAGCCATTCCGACAACTTCCGGCAGTCGAGTATCCAGGGCGTGATGAAGCGCATCAAAGCCAAGGGGGCCACCGTCATCATCTACGAGCCTACGCTCCAGGACGGCTCCACATTCTTCGGCTCACGCATCGTCAACGACCTCGCCGCCTTCAAGCGCCAGGCTCACGCCATCATCGCCAACCGCTACGACGCCTCCCTCGACGACGTCAAGGACAAGGTCTACACCCGCGACCTCTTCCGCCGCGACTGACGTCTCTTCCGCCGCGACTGACGCCCCTTCCGCCCCGCATGGCCGCTGTGCGGCCCGCTCCGTCCTGTGCGGTGCCCTTATAAGGCGCCGTTCTGTGCGGCCTCCTTTATAAGGCTCCGTCCTGTGCGGCCCGCTCCGTCCTGTGCGGCGCCCTTATAAGGCGCCGTCCTCCTCCGCCCCCTATTACATTACCCATTACTCATTACCCATTATCCATTATTCATTATTATGCTCTCTGACATAGAAATAGCACAAAGCACAAAGCTCCGTCCCATCTCCGACATCGCCGCCGACCTCGGCCTCCACGACGACTGCGTCCAGCCTTACGGCCGTTACATCGCCAAGATCTCCCTCCGCGCCATCGACGAGGAGCGCATGAAACGCCACCACCTCGTCCTCGTCACTGCCATCTCCCCGACAAAAGCGGGAATTGGTAAGACAACAGTCTCCGTAGGCCTTGCCCTCGGACTGAACAGCATCGGCAAGAAGGCTGTCGTGGCGCTACGCGAGCCCTCCCTGGGACCCTGCTACGGACAGAAGGGTGGCGCCTGCGGCGGTGGCTACGCTCAGGTCCTGCCCATGGACAAGATCAACCTCCACTTCACCGGCGACTTCCACGCTATCACCTCGGCTAACAACATGATCGCCGCGCTCCTCGACAACTACCTCTACCAGCACGCCAAAGACGGCTTCCGACTGAAGACCATCGTCTGGAAACGTGTCTTGGACATCAACGACCGCTCCCTCCGACAGATCGTCACGGGCCTCGGTCCCCTCACCAACGGCATCCCCACACAGACGGGCTTCGACATCACGCCGGCCTCGGAGATAATGGCCATCATGTGCTTCGCCACGTCCGTCGACGACCTGAAACGCAGGCTCGGCGACATCATCCTCGGCTTCGACTATAACGACAAACCCTTCCGCGTCAAGGACATGGGCGTAGAGGGCTCTATCGCCGTCCTCCTCCTCGACGCTCTGAAGCCGAACCTCGTCCAGACAACGGAGGGCACGCCGGCTATCATCCACTGCGGTCCGTTCGCTAACATCGCACACGGCTGTAACAGCGTCGTAGCCACGAAGATGGCACTGACACTCGGCGACTACGCCATCACAGAGGCGGGCTTCGGTGCGGACCTCGGTGCGGAGAAGTTCTACGACATCAAATGCCGGAAGGCAGGGCTACAGCCTGACCTCACCGTCCTCGTCGTCACCCTCCAGGCGCTGAAGATGCACGGTGGCGTGGCCTACGAGAATATCAAGGCAACCGATGTCGAGGGCGCCAAACGGGGATTCTGGAACCTCGACAAGCACGTGGAGAACATCCGCCGCTTCGGACAGCATATCGTCGTGGCCTTCAACCGCTACGGTGAGGATACCGAGGAGGAGATAGAGGCTGTCCGCCGTCACTGTATCGACGACCTCCATGTCGGCTTCGCCGTCAACAGCGCCTTCGCCGAGGGTGGCAAGGGAGCCCGCGAGCTCGCCAACGCCGTCGTCGCCGCCATCGACAAAGACCCGTCAGAGCCCCTGAAGCTCCTCTACGACGACGACATGTCCGTAAAAGACAAGATCACCGCCGTGGCTAAGAACATCTACGGTGCGGGCACCATCAGCTTCTCTCGCAAGAGCCAGGCACAGATCAAGCATATCTACGAGCTGGGCTTGGAGAAGCTCCCCGTCTGCATCGCCAAGACGCAGTATTCCTTCTCCACCGACGCCCACGCCTATGGTCCCACCGACGGCTTCCACCTCGATGTCGCCGATGTCGTCATCAACGCCGGTGCCGGCATGATCGTCGCCATAGCCGGTAACATCCTCCGCATGCCCGGTCTCCCCGCCTCTCCCCAGGCTAACAACATCGACTACGTCGATGGCGAGATCGTCGGCCTGAGCTAACAGGAGCGCCCCGCGCTCCCCCGCCGGTCCCCGGTCCCCGCCGTTCTGTGCGGCGCCCTTATAAGGCGCCGTCCCCGCAGTCCCCGCCGTCCCCTCCGTTCCGTGCGGCCGTTCCGTGCGGCGCCCTTATAAGGCGCCGTCTCCCCGTTCTGTACGGCGCCTTTCTAAGGCGCCGTCCCCGCCGTCCCCTTTTTCCTTTTTATCATGACTGAATATTTCATCCTTATCGACAACAAGCAGCTCGGTCCTTATACCCTTGACGAGCTGCGCCAGCGTGCCATCTCCTCCTCCACCCTTGTCTGGGCCGAGGGCATGGCACAGTGGACACCGGCATGGCAAGTCCCTGCTCTCCGTCCCCTCTTCAACACCGCCCCGGGCTCTGAAAGCCCCGCTCCAGGCACCACCGCCCCCGGCTCTGAGAACAGCAGCGCCACCCCCGCTTCTGAAAGCCCCGCCGGTGGGCTGGGTTCGGTAGGCCGCTGCTGTGCAGCGGCGCCCGAAAGCGGCGCCCCCGAGAGTGCAGCCCCCGAGAGCGCGGCGCAAGCCGCGCCCTGCGCGCCCCCTGCCTCCCCCGCCTCCCCTAAGAAGCGCAGGAAGGCGCTCTACATCGTCCTCGCCGTCCTGGCAGCCATGCTCTTCATCCTGGCCCTGACAAACCCCAGCAAGGCCGAGCACAGGCAGGCCATCCTCGACAAGCTCGACGAGGCAAAGGCGCAGATAGACAGCATCCAGGACCCCATGACGCGCACCATCGCACAGGTCATGCTCAACACCGGCGGCGACCTCGCCACAGAGGTCACCAGAGAGCTCATCGACAAAGACCTCGAGTACCATGACTACGTCTTCTTCTCCACAACGACGCTCCATACCGACCTCCTCCCCGATGACATCCGCACGTCAAAGGGTATCCTCGGACATGTCAGTGCCGTGAGCTTCAACGACATCATCCCACAGATCATCATGGGACAGATCCGCGCCAACGGCTTCGGCGACAGCGACAGCACCATCGACAACGCCGTCAACGGTGCTCAGCAGGCCTCTGACGCCGCACAGGGCACGTCATCTGATGCCGACCCTATCATCTCACAGGTCGTCTCCACCGTCACCCAGACCATCCAGGACGCCAACGGCAACACGACAACGAAGTCCACAAAGACCGTACAGCACAACGGCGTCACCGTCGACAGTCTGACAAAGGTCGTCACGAACCGCCTCGCCGGTGAGATCTCCCGCCACCTCACGAAAGGGAACACGTCCCGCCTGGCTCAGGACGTCGCCGGGCAGGTGAAGCAAGAGATTCGCCAGAATACCGACAGCGCCACGGCTCACGGCCTCAATGCCATCATCAACGATGTCCTGAAGTTCTTAGGGCTGAGATAAAAGGGGTGATAGAGGTGATAGAGGTGATAGGGGTGATAGGGTTGATAGCGCAATAGGGTAGGGGAGCCCCATCCTCCCCATCAACCCCATCAACCCCATAACCCCCATCAACCCCACTCCAAAAGAAAAAAATCCCTTTTTCTCTTGGTGCTCTGAGAAAATCTCTGTACCTTTGCAGGCACATTTAGAGTTAGGGGCATAGCCCAGTTGGTTTAGAGCGCTGCAGTCACATTGCAGAGGTCATCGGTTCGAGCCCGATTGTCCCTACCACATTTACCAAAAATCCCGGAAGACACCGTCTCCCGGGATTTTTTTGTATTATAGTTCCTATAGCCTCTACAGCCTCTATAGTTCCTATAGCCTCTATAGTTTCTATAGCTTCTATAAAAATAAACAAAGGAAGAAATAAATATATATTTATATATTTACTCGCCCCTTTTCAAAAAAGAGCGAGCAAACCAAAGACAGACCGGAGATAGACCCAGGTTTCTTGAGACAAATCTTCCCCTCCCCTTTAGGGGGAGGGTGTCTCGGCCTCCGGCCGAGACGGGTGGGGCTTCGGGGGGTGTGGGTCGGGTTGTGCTGGTGGGGCTAAATTAGCTCCCCCGAGAACAGTGCCTTTCTGATCTCGTCCTCGTGGTCGTAGATGAACCTGGCGACGATAGACGAGAGCATGGCTGAGGTCGGCAACTTCTCCTCGCCGACATACTTCATCCTGTCGAGGACATTCTTCAGCGTACCGTCGATATAGATCGTCGCAAGCTTTCCGCCACCATCCTTATACTGCTTTGCCATATCGAGGAACAGGTCCCAAGAATCCTTGGAGTCGTCCTTGACGATATGGTACTCCTTCATGGTGTTCTGCTTTGCCGGACGGCCCGGGGAATAGCTTCTCCCGCTGTTCGCCGCATCGCCGAGCGGACGGTTCGTGTCGCTATGGGCACCAGCAGCACCGTTCTGTGAGTCAGAAGCAGCATTCTGCGCGTTGTTACCCTCCGTGTGGCTGGCGTATTCCGACCCGTTGGCGGGGTTGTAGGATTGCGCGCGATTCTCAGATGGGGTAGGGGAGGGGCTTACGGCAGCCGACGTCCCACGTCCATCCTGCTCATTATCAGCCTGCTGCGTAGCGACAGCGGCTCCGTTGGCGGCAGCGGGAGCCGGAGATGGGGTAGGGGAGTTATCGGGCTGACTGACAACGGGTTGAGAGTTGTCGGCGGGGTGATATGTAGTGTCAGCGTTCTGTCTGCTTTCTGTATCGTTTTCGTCGTCTTTGAGCACCTTCGGGGCATTCATGTTCCCGCCATTCTGCAGGTCATGGACGAGACCCTGGATACCGCCGGGGAGCAAGACGCGTGTTTTCTTCTTGGGCATGGTAATGAGTAATGAGTAATGGGTAATGGGTAATGAGTAATGTGTAATGTGTAATGTGTAGTGTATAGTGTATAATGTAGGCGCCTATCATGCTCCCTGGTTGATTCTCCGGATCATGAAGTCGAAGGCCTGCTTGACGGCGTCGCGCTGCGGGGGCGTTATCTCCAAGGTGTTGATACGCTTCAGGGAGGCGCGGGCAGTGATGCGCGGGGTGACGGCACCGAGCTGCTTGAAGATGGCGTCCGTCTGCTTCCACATCCTAAGCTCGTCGGCAGTACCGATACGCACGTCGATACGGTTCGGGACGAAGAAGAGCTTTGCCGTCATCTCCGGTGTGGCCTGACGCAGGGCGTGGACGACCTGCACGAAGGTGCCCGTGGAGTCGAGGGTCTTCTCCTCGTACTCGTAAGGACAGATGATATAGTCGGCATTGGTGAAGAGAGGCACGAGACCGTCCTCAGAGACATTACCCGGAGAGTCGAAGAGCACGAAGCCTTCCGTCTGAGAGGCTGAGTCCATGAGCTGCTGCATGAGCTCAGGCTCCTGGACGTCGAAGTCCTGCACCTCGTAAGGTTCCTCGGCGTCGGGGTAGAGCTCGAGGTCTTTCTTGCGCTGCATCTTTATCGTCTTCTGCAGGTCGGTATCGATGACGCACACATCCTGCTTCTTCCACGCCAGGTAGTTGGCAAAGAGGATACACAGTGTAGACTTGCCGACACCACCTTTCTGGTTTGCGAAAACTATCTTTCTGTTCTTCACGTCGATATACATTTATATATTTACAGCTGCAAATATACAGCTTTTTATTTAACGCGGCAAACAAATAGGAAAATATTTAATGAAAGATATGAAAAAATAGACTTATATTAATATATGTGTATCATTATTTATCTATTTCCACCATTCTTTATATATTTCATTGTTTCAATAAAGCATTATTCCATTTTATCTTTGTTTCTATATTTATATGTAAGCGTTTATCTTTGTTTCTATATTTATATGTAAGCGTTTATCTTTATTTCTTTGTTTATATATAATATTGTATCATTGTTTATCTTTATATACTTAAGTATTATTGTTTCTTTATATATTTATATAAAGATACATCTATATTTCCACATACCATCTTCGGCAGATAAATATCCACAAATTTAGTTATGGGAATATTTATATATTTATATATACAAACACAGGCATGAAGGGGTAGGATGCCTGTCTATCCCATTTTCCAATAATCTCTACAGTGGAATGAGTAACAAAAACAGATAAAACCGCTTTGTGTCAGCGCCAAGGGCTTAGGCCCTTTGCCATTTGTGGGTTGAGGGCTTGTGAGAGGCGTTGCCTCTCCCCGCCCTCACCCCGCAAATGTCAGATTCTCCTTCGTCGAATCTTGGCGCTGACACAAAGAAAACCTTTAAAACCTGCATACCACCATGTCTATCAGAGAGATAGCGATCAGCCTCAGGACTAATGTAAGTAATTCCCCAAAGGGATCACACCAGGCAAAGCTCAGCGTGAGCACTGACCCCAGAGGGTAACCATGATGGCTCAGCGTGAGCACTGACCCCGGAGGTACACCATGATGGCACAGGGTGAGCACTGACCCCAGAGGGGTCACACCGTGAATGACCCCAGGTCGTCGAACGGTAGTGGTGGCGCAGCGAAGCAAACCACCACGGACGTGAGCGACCTGGGGTAGCAGGATGGCGGCAAGCAAAGACCTCGGAGAGGTCTCACGTGGACAGCAGGACAAATATCGAATCATCTTGTTAAAAAAGAGGAAAATGGTCATGTTCAGGCCGATTTTCCCACAAACTCTCAGGCTAATAGCGCTATACCTGCTTTCCACGTGAGACCTCTCCGAGGTCTTTCCACTCTCATCGCTCTATACCCCAGGTCGCTCGGTGCCGTGAGGTCGCGCTGCGCGCCGCCCTCCCGGCACCTCGACAACCTGGGGTCATTCACGGTGTGACCCCTCCGGGGTCAGTGCTCATTCCATCCTTCTCGCTTTCTTCTCCTTTTACCGCGCCAGCCTGTTTTTAAGGTTTTCCTTGCTGTGATGCAAGCCTGAGGAACGAAGGCGGTTTCTTCTCCGGGGTCGGCATGCCGAAGCTTGCTTCGGAGCAGGCCGGCACCGGAGAAGAAACATAGGGCGCAGCCCTTACATCACAGCAAGGGTTTTCCTTTGTTTTTGTTAAAGGAGCACCATTCTGAAAGTTAAAAGGAAATGGTCAGGGCTTTTTCTTTCTACCTCGCAAACTCGGATATATAAATGTTTATATATTTATATACACAAATGAATCACAGAGAAAAGTGAGGTAAAAAGGTAATTATATTTCTTTATATAAATATATACTATAAGAAAATAGTTATTTATATATTTAAATACAATAGAAGAAAACACAAATATATTTGTTTATATATTTATATGTATCTATTTATATTTATATAATATTGCAACAATGTAGTTATTTATATATTTATATAAAAGCTAAAAGCCAATCATTATTTATAAATGTAAATATATAAATGTATAATCAATCCCGAAAATAGCATGGATAAATAAAAAACCACATATTCCCGCATTTAAATAAAAATATAAATATTCCCACTCGAAAGCACAAATCTGCACCCTAACCTGCACCTCCGCCCAAATTCAGCCCAAATAACGACAAAAATCGTGAAAAGTCAGGCTCAAAATGCCCTTAACTGCGACAAAAAAAATGAAATGTCAAGCCTAAACAGCCCCTAACTGCGACAAGAATCGTGAAAAGTGCTCGGTAAAAGCAGGTAGGGCTGGGTTCTGTAGGCCGCTGCTTTGCAGCGGCGAGAAATCTCGCTCATTCTCGCCCATTCTTGGGCCCAAAAGCCCTCTGGCACCGCCAATCCGCCACCATAACGCTCATCCCCGCCCTTAAACCCCTAAAAATCGGCGGCCTAAGGGCCGCCTTCCTTCTCAATACCCCTTAAAATTTTAATTATTTCCTTTCAAAGAGTTTGAAGTCTTTTTCGGTAATCATTACTCTCATAGATTATTTAGGGCCTCGTAACTCACTGAGTGTCAACAGCCCCGAGCCCCCTTCGGCGACAAAAAAGTAACATGCCGCGACAAATAGGGAAGATTGGTGCGACAAATTAGGAACATCTCGGCGACAGATAGGGAAGATGTTTCACGCAACTGCGACAAATTAGGAACTTCTGCGGCGACAAATAGGGAAGTTCCACGTTTTTTGGTAGTTTTTCTTGACGAAAACGGCCTTTTCCGCGCTTTTCAATGTTTCACGCACGTTTTCCCGCTTTACAAAGTCATTTTTTTGTCGCGTCGGGAACGCTTTAATTACAGATATTTACAAACTTCTGCGACAAAATAGGAACATTTCATTCTTTTGTCGCCGAACTTCCCGCGACAGATAAGGAATTTGCTGTGCTTTCTTGACAAAACCTGTAACCATGTGGTCTTGTTTGAGATAAAATCCTGTGAGTATGTGGTCTTGTTTGAGACAAAAACAGATAAAACCGCTTTGTGTCAGCGCCAAGGGCTTAGGCCCTTTGCCATTTGTGGGTTGAGGGCTTG
>OKRY01000810.1_pt1 | contig 25852 bp, 26 predicted proteins | sample 1601121 | NCBI WGS metagenome assembly OKRY01 (sample SAMEA3541546, study PRJEB24748) | human gut metagenome | biome: human gut; feature: human-associated habitat; material: faeces | place: China | collected 2012
ACGCTAAACCCAAACAGCTTTTAATGATTTTATAGCCTTTTTATGCCATAGACGGCCAGCCCGGTCAGTCTTGCTCTTCTTTTATATAATGTGGATGCTGTTCATCGCCAAGGTCTGCCCGATAATAGAAGTCATCGATGGAGAAGTCCCGCAAGTCTTGTGGTAAGGAGATTCTGTTCTTGACGACAAATCTGGTCATGGCACCTCGGCAGCCTTTCGCGTACATGGATACGGTCTTAAACTCAATGCCTTTGTCAACGAGGAACAGCGGTTTGATGACTGTGACCTGCTCTTCGACTTTTTTCCAGTCGCACATACGTTCAAACTCCGTTGTGGCCAAGTCGAGGAGGATACTGTCGTCGTCTCTCACCCGCTTGATGAGGATGTCGGTGAGACGGCTCCGCCACCAGGTCTGTAGCGGTTTGCCATCAGTGAAGTCCAGTCGCACGTTGGCAGGCATGCGGTAGAGGTGGATGAGGTCAAGGGGACGGAGCAAACCGTAGAGAAAGGACATCGTCAGAACATGGTCCTGGGCGAAGGAAAAGTCGTCCTGCGAGAAGTCGTCGGCTTGCAGATATTTATAAGCCTGCCCAAAGTAGGCTAACAAGGCGGGCTGGGCAGTGGCGCCGGAGAAAGACAGAAAGCGCTGATGGTTCTCCACCGCTATCGCCGGACTGCAGCTGAAGAGCTTGGCAATGTCAGCGACGCTCTTCTTTGCCATCTCTTCGGCAATGGCAGTAGCCTCGGACTGAAAGAGTGGGGTAGTGGTGCACAAAGGCGGTATCGTCACTTCCGCCCGCATGATTTTGGCATCGGCAAGGATTATCTGCATAGAATGATTTGTTGGTGGCTACAAAATTACAGTAATGTGGAAATAAAACAAAAAAAACAAGCCTCAAATTCTTGTCTCGTCTTGATCTTTTTCTTAAATTTGCAAAAACTATAAAGGAAGGATTCTGTTATGAATGCAATTTCTATGAATAATTTGTGGTCTTATTTGCAGGGCTTGTCTTTGACAGCTGATAATTGGCAATGGTTAGCCGAGAAAACTTCTAAAATGTCTATGTCAATGGAACGTACGGCTCATGCTACTGCAAAGAAGAAATACCGGTTGTCACCGCGAATGGAGAAATTAATGGGCAGTGTTAAAATCAATCCTAAGGATATAGAGGATGACGAGAGACTGCAATATATTTTAAGCAGATGAAGAAAATATTTCTTGATACTAACAAGCAATGAGAAGCATTTTAAGTTTTGTAAGGACATAAAAATTATATCTACACTGAACTTTGCCGACCAGTTTGTTGAGAGTGTGGAGGGATGATACTAATACTTGTTTGAGGTTAAGTTCATAGGTAAGCCAAATATCGTTTATGATGAAGCATATCGAAGTGGTGGCCGCCGTCATCGTGCGTGACGGCCGGTATTTTGCTACACAGCGTGGCTATGGCGAATATAAGGACAAATGGGAGTTTCCTGGTGGCAAGGTGGAGCCGGGCGAGAGCCGTGAGGAAGCCCTGATAAGGGAGATTCGTGAAGAGCTTGCTACTACCATTGGGATAGACCGGTTTATCTGTACGGTAGACTGTGACTATCCGGACTTTCACCTTACCATGCACTGCTATCTCTGCCATGTCGTATCCGGACATCTTCAGCTCTTGGAAGCCGAGGATGCCCGTTGGCTGGACAACAGTCATCTGCAGACCGTGGACTGGCTGCCAGCAGACAAGGAGGTAGTGACGAACATGATGCGGACTGGTTTATGAGCAATAATAATTGTTGATTTGGGAATCAATATGGTTAAGTCTTTGTATCTTTGCAGCCGATATGAATGACAAAGCAATGTTGGAAGAACAGCAAGACAGAGACCTTCGCTTCATGCGACTTGCCTTGGCTGAGGCCGAACAGGCTTATGCTGAGGGCGAGATACCCGTTGGCGCCGTCATCGTGGCCGGCGGGCGTGTCATTGCTCGTGCCCATAACCAGACGGAAACGCTCCATGATGTCACAGCCCATGCCGAGATGTTAGCGATCACGGCAGCTGCCGACCTGCTCGGCGGAAAATATCTCAAGGATTGTACGCTCTATGTCACCGTGGAACCTTGCGTGATGTGTGCCGGTGCTATTGGCTGGGCTCAGATCGGCCGTATCGTCTATGGAACGGGCGATGACAAGCGGGGCTACACCCTTTTGGCTCCTCGGGCCTTCCACCCGAAAGCAAAGGTGACTACAGGTGTGCTTGAGGCAGACTGCCGCCAACTGATGCAGCGGTTTTTCAAAGACAGAAGATAGGTTGTCCTCTTGAAATCTCACATAAACTTACTGATATGACAAAGCAAACATTTATTGCACTGCTTGCAGTTATCCTGACACTGATGCCGGGAGTGGTTTCTGCAAAGGAGAAAATTGTGAACTATACGGAGGTAAGGCATTATTTCCATATCAATGGTACAACGTTGCCTTACAATCCGTTGATCACCTCTCAGGCCGACTTCGACAAATACTTCTCTCCGGCTGCCGTGATGGGCAAGAACGGTGAGCCTACGAAGATAGACTTCCGCAAAGAGGCTGTCGTAGCTATCGTGCTCTCTGAGACCGATAGGGCTGCCGAGATAAAAGACTTGAAGATTGTCGACACCGGGAAGGGAGAATATTCCGGAAAGAACGAGTTGCACCTAAGATATACGGTGAACTACGGTCCCCGCCAGTCGTATGTCGTGGAGCCTATGTATCTCGTGGCCATCAATGCGAAGTATCGTGACTACACGGTCTATGACGAGGGTGTCGTGACACAGGCCGACGAGCGTTCATCATCTGATTTCCGTAATGTGCACTACGTAGGCTATAACAGCCATATCGACCTCAGTATCGACTATCCCACTGCTCCGGGTAGTCTTCGCAATGCCGTTCTTGGCTATGAGTCACGCCTTCTCAAGGGCGCTTCCGACTTCTTCACCTTTCAGGATGGTTCTTCCACGCTGAGCTATTCCGGTGAGCAGGGAGATGCCGACAAGATGTTCAACTATTATATCGGTCAGATGACGGCGAACATGAAGGAGCTTGACAAGGCCAATGGCATGCCCTACCGTCCCTGCTCCATGCAGTACAAGATACTCCGCACTGACGAGACAGACCGCTACCTCACTTTAGAGGCCAGCGGCTACGGCTATACCGGTGGCGCTCACGGGCAGAGCCTGAACAAGGGTGTGACCTTCAATAAGGCGACCGGTAAGAAGGCTGAGCTGGTGAAGAAGACGATGGAACTGCAAAAGCTTATCACCGCACGTCTGCCGAAAGACTTAGTCGAAGGCTACACGCAGGACAACCCTGTGCCATTCCCTGCCAACGACATCTTCTTTAAGAATGGTACTATCGTATTCCTCTACGAGTCGGACGAGATAGCCTGCCATGCTGCGGGCCAAATCATAGTGACATTCTATCCGGCTGAGATACAGGATTACCTCACCGAAGAAGGAAAGATTCTCACGGAGATGAACTAAACCAGAAGTCCGGAAGTCCGGACTTCCGGACTTCTGATACCCTCCTATTTCATCTTCACCTCGTTTTCGAGCGGTTTACCCTCATTGAAAGCTTTGATGTTGTTCAATGTTGTCAGTGCGATGTTCTTCAGTGCCTCACGTGTGAAGAAAGCTTGATGGGAGGTGATGATGACGTTGGGCATCATGAGTAGCAGGGCCAGGCAGTCATCGTTGAGCATGCTGTCGGAGTGGTCCTCGTAGAAGAACTTTGCCTCTTCCTCGTAGACATCAAGTCCTGCCGACCCCACCTTGTGCTGTCTGAGTCCTTGGATCAGGTCCTCGGTGCGGATGAGCTTGCCGCGCCCGGTGTTGATAATCATCACTCCCGGTTTCATCATGTCGATGGCGTCCTTGTCTATCATGTGCAGCGTCTCCATGGTCAGCGGGCAGTGGAGGGTGATGATGTCGCTGTTCTCATAGAGCTCGGGCAGCTCGACCATCTTCACGTTGTTCTCCTTGGCAAACTTTGTATCGGGGTATTTGTCGTAGGCCAGGATGTTCATGCCAAAGCCATGGAGAATCTTTATTAGTTCCTTGGCGATACGTCCCATACCAATGACACCGACGGTCTTGCCGTACATGTCGAAGCCAAGGAGCCCCGAGAGGCGGAAGTTGCCCTCACGGGTGCGCTGCACGGACCGGTAGACCTTACGGTTGAGGGAAAGCATCAGGGTCACGGCATATTCTGCTACAGCATGTGGCGAATAGGCTGGTACGCGCGCCACCATTATCTTGCCGTTGGCAGCCTTGAGGTCGACATTGTTGAAACCGGCACAGCGGAGCACGATGAGTTTGACGCCATAGGCTACTAACTTCTCTATGACAGGGGCGGTGAGGGCGTCGTTGACAAAGACGCAGACGACATCCTTGCCGTTGGCCAACTCGACGGTGTTCATCGTCAGGCGCTCGGTGTAATAATGGATTTCGTAGTTGAAACCCTTGTTCCACGTGTTGAAAGACTCACGGTCGTAACTGTGTGCATCGAAAAAAGCAATCTTGGTCATAGTCCTTAGTTTATCAATAGATGTATTCTGTGCGCAAAGTTACGGAATAATTTTGAAACGAAAGTAAATAGTTTCGAAATTATTTCATCTTTTGGCCGCTATCCCAAGTCTGATGTATTCGGTGTCCATTACATAACGAAGTGTAAATACAAAAGTCGACGTTGAAGTTGTATGTATCGAGGATATTATATAACTTTGCAAAAAAGTCAATATACAATGGACGACAAAATTAAAAGCCCGTGGCCTGGACCGGAAGGCCTTATTCCTGTTACAAACGGCAAGGCGGAAGATGCCAATAAAATCAACCGTCAATATCTTGATGACCTGCTCGTTGAGATGCGGGTGATTGATGCTGTAGAACCGAACCTTGAGACAGAGATATTCGGAAGAAGATTCAGTTCGCCGATAATGATGCCCGCTTTCTCTCATCTTAATAAAGTTGGCAAAGACGGCCGTAAGCCGATGGAGGAATACGCTATGGCTGCAAAAGAACTCAACGTGCTCAACTGGGTTGGAATGGAGCCTGATGATGAATTCGCCTCTATTGCGAAAGTTGGCGCGCCTACGGTCCGCATCATTAAGCCATTTGCCGACCATGACATGATTATGAAGCAGATAGCCTTTGCTGAGCACCACGGAGCTTTTGCTGTCGGCATTGATATAGACCACATTGCCGGAAAAGACGGACACTATGATATTGTTGACGGGCTGCCGCTTGGCCCAATAACGAAGAATGATCTTGCCGGATACACCCGTTCAACAAAGCTGCCCTTCATAGCCAAGGGCGTTCTCTCTGTTTCTGATGCGCTTAAAGCCCGAGACGCCGGCTGTAAGGGGATATTTGTCTCCCATCATCATGGAAGAATACCCTTCGGCATACCTCCTACTGCCATCCTGCCTCAAATCAAAAAGACACTTGAAGGCAGCAACGTGATGATATTCTGCGACTGTGGTATAGACACGGGTTATGACGCTTATAAGGCTCTTGCTCTTGGTGCAGATGCGGTTGCTGTGGGGCGTGGCATCCTGGCACCACTGCTGAAAGAAGGCATGGAAGGTGTGGTAAAGAAAGTGAGGAAGATGAACGAGCAGTTGTCGGAACTGATGATGTATACGGGTATCGTCGATACGAAGTCTTTCGACAGCAGCGTCATCCATTATAAGAAAAACAACATGTTATTCTTATAATCCCGAGCATGCAGAAGGACCGCAACGATGCAAGGAAGTACCGTGAGGCAGCCAATGAAGGCGATGTCAGGGCAATGAACAATCTCGGAGTGTGCTATCACACTGGCAAAGGGGTTGTGGAAAACCATGCCACTGCCTTCCAGTGGTATATGAAAGCTGCATTGCTCGACGATGTTTATGCCTGCTATAATGTTGCTGAATGTTACTATAAAGGTGATGGAGTGGGGCAGGACTTCGAAAAGGCCAATTATTGGTATCTGAAAGCCGCCAACAAGGGTGACATGCAGTCGCAGGTCAATCTTGCCAATGCTTACTATCTTGGCGAGGGCATTGAGAAAAACCATGAGAAAGCCAACCGATGGTGGATGGAAGCAGCATGGCAGGGTCATGTCCAGAGCATGAAGAACCTCGGTGCAGACTATTGGAACGGTGACGGACTGCCCCATGATGAGACAGAGGCGGCGTTCTGGTATGAGTTGGCGGCAAATGCTGGTGATCCATTCTCTCAGTTCTGCACAGGTTGGCTCTATATCAATGGACGGGGCGTGAAGCAGGATAAGCGTCTCGGACTAAAATGGATTCACAAGGCTACAGCGCAAGGTTATGAACAAGCCATTAATTTCTGCAAGGAGAATGGTTATAGCATCTACTAACGTATCAACTCTTCCCTTATCTCCTCTTCTGTAGCCTCTCTACTTGATATGATATAAGGTTGGCTTAGAACCGCACACGTTTTACCATCTCGGTTCTCTGCAAAGCCTATCAAGGTATAGGCACAATCAGGAAAATAAGTATTGTGAGCTTTGATTCGGTCAAAGAATGGCGTAAGATTATCGTCTGAATAACGGAAGTCATTCAGTTTATAAACAACATCATTGTCTTTGGATAGATAAACTTCGTTCTCCGAACCTCTATCAGCAAAATCGCCAAGAGATTCAGGTGAAACTATCCAGCATTTGTTATTCTTGGCAAAGTCTCTTAGGCGAGCGATTTGGACTCCCTTGCAATCCGTTGTTCCCGCAACCGCTTGAATTGATTTAAGCACTCTTTGTGCGACAGTTTCAGCTTGCTCCAGGATTCCACGGACTGGAGCTTCACCTCGTTGATTTTCTTGTGGTAGTCGTTGAGTATCGGTTTCATCCATTATTCCTTTCTTTTTTGCAAAGATAGTGCAAACGAGTGGAATGACAAAGAAAAACCCCGTTTTTCTTTTCATTCCCGAGTGCAGCCTATCTTATCCAAAGATAGTGCAAACGAGTGGAATGACAAAGGAAAACCCCGTTTTTCTTTTCATTCCCGAGTGCCGCCTATCCTATCTCGAAGCCGACCGGAGAGCGTGTTTATGTGCAAGTAGCATATATCATCGCCGACGAGGCAACGCGGCAACGGGAGTTTGGCAACCTGCGTGCCATCCATGACAACTATCCCAGATACGTCATTTCCATGACCCCTCTGGTAACCAGAAGCAACGATGGTGGTATCATACACCTCAACCTGCGGAAGTTCCTAAAAGAGGGACTGGTATAAAGAGACGTTGAGACCATAGCCAAGACGGCCGTCGAGGAGCCGCTTTCTGATCCATGAAGATTTGGAGGGGTTATATCTTCGGATTCCTTACACATTTTGCGGTTTTTTGTACACGTCGCGCTGGTCTTGTCTTCCTCCTACCCATCTTCGATGGGATATAGAGAAAATCTGAGAATATCTAAAAATATTTTCTATTATATTCTCAAATATTCTTTATATCTGCGCCCTGCGCGGTAGGAGGAAGTTCCTTACAAGGGCTTTTGGTTTGTCCTCCTACCCATCTCCGATGGGATATAAAGAAGAGAATATCTAAAAATATTTTCTATTATATTCTCAAATATTCTTTATATCCGCGCCCTCGCGGTAGGAGGAAACTCAAAACCCGAGGAATGCTTTCCCTCTGGAGATGACAGGAGTATGCAGGGGGCCAGGCTACTTAAAAGCTATACATCGGTTGGAAGCTTTGTCATAATAATATTTTTCAAAGTGCAGACCTTTATCTAAGGTAAAGTTGAGAAGGATTCCAATAGGAAAATGTGTCAGACGAAGATAGCTATACAATTGTAGCCGATGCTCTTTCTGAGTTGCTTCTGTAGCTTTGAGTTCTAATATTTTTTTTCCATTAAGGACTATGTCCATCCGGTAAGTCTTTTGCAGTCGGACACCTTTAAACCAGAGTGGGAGATCTTTCTGCTCCTCAACAACGAAGCCGTCCTTCTTAAGGAGATAGCATAATGCTGCTTCGTATGCTGACTCAAGGAGCCCACCTCTATACTCATTATAAACTTCAAAGTCATCACCTATAATGTGCCGTATAGACGCACGATAATTTTGAAGGATTGCATCGGTGTCCAAGGTAGAAGATGTTTCCATACTTTAGTTTTTTATAGATTACTACTTGCAAAGATAAGTGCTTCTATCAATTTTGTTGTCAATAATAGTGAATTTTATACATTTCCCTCTATTTTTACTCCTACCCATCTTCGATGGGATATAGAGAAAATCTAAGAAAATCTAAAAATATTATTTTTTCAAATATTCTCCGATATTCTGTATATCCGCGCTTGCGCGGTAGGAGGACAAACAAAGCGCCACGGCAGCATGGATATCCTCGTCTTCGGCAGTGCCTGCCTACGAAGTCAGTGATGACGGCGCCCTCGATGACCATAAACAGTTTCTTTGCCGACGACAGGAAGTTGATGAGACAATGTCCCTTATCCACGACTTCCATCTCTGTGCATTGGTTGTAAGACACCGTCTGCATTCAGAGGATAGGGCTGTTATACGCTATTGTAAGCGAAGGCATTGTGTCAAAATATTTCATGTTTATGTCGCTATCATTGTAAAAAAAAAGGCCGGCATAATTGCCGGCCCCTTCTATTAGGAGATAATTAGAATCAACCTATCAGTTCAACGCTCCTCTTGAGGAACTTGTCAAGTGCCTCTCCCTTGAGCATGCCGTTCTGAAGCAGTGCCAGGTCGATGAGCTGGTGAACAATCTTGTTACCCTTGGCATAGTCGGCAAGAATCTTGTTCTTCTTCTCGCGCTCGTCGTTGATGGTCTTCTCTGTCTTTTGGAGATCGTCTTTCTCCTCCTGGCTCACCTCCTCAGGCTTCTTGTTGGCCTGACTCTGATGGAGGGCAGCGAGGCGTGCCTCCTGACCCTTGATGTCGCTGACGATAGGCTTCAAAGCTTCGTCAACGCTCTTCTTGGTGTCGTCGAGAACCTCTTTGATGAGCTTGTGGTCGGAGTTGAGCACAACCATGTAGGAATCGGGCATCTGGTTGTAGAAGCTCATTCCGGGCTGGAACTGGCTCATCTCTTTCATTCGGCGCATATACTCGCTCTGTGTGATGAGGACAGGATTTGCAGTCTCACCGAGAGCCTCTACATCGACACTGAAATTGGCTTTTGCATCGGAAGGCATCTGCGAGCGGAAGACCTCTGACAATTTGTCACTGTCGTCCTTGTCAAGTGTCTCTTTCTTGACATCATCCTTGACGATGAGACGGTCGATGATGTCAGCGTCGACGCGGGAGAAACGACTCTTCTCGAACTTCTGCTCCAGCATGCTCACCATTGGCACGTCGAACTGGCCGTCAAGGAGCAACACACTATACCCCTTGTCCTGAGCAGCCTTGATATAGGTGTACTGGTCTTCCTTGTTGGTGGCATAGAGGTAGATGAGCTCTCCATTCTTATCCGTCTGGTTGTCCTTGATGAGCGTCTTGTACTCGTCGAAGGTGAAGTACTTGCCGTCGACATCTTTGAAGAGTGCAAAGTCTTTGGCACGGTCGTAGAAGTCCTCTTGTGACAGCATACCGTAGTTGATGAACAGCTTCAGACTGTCCCACTTCGACTCGTAGTCCTTGCGGTCGTCCTTGAAAGTCTGCTGCAAGCGGTCGGCGACCTTCTTGGTGATATAGGTTGAGATTTTCTTCACGTTGGCATCGCTCTGCAGATAGCTGCGGCTGACGTTCAGCGGAATATCCGGTGAGTCGATGACGCCATGGAGCAGGGTGAGGAAGTCGGGAACGATGCCCTCAACCTGGTCGGTGACGAAGACCTGGTTACAATAAAGCTGTATCTTGTTGCGCTGCAGGTCGATATTGCTGTGAATGCGCGGGAAGTAGAGAATACCAGTCAGATGGAACGGATAGTCGACATTGAGGTGGATCCAGAACATCGGCTCGTCCTGCATAGGATAGAGCTCGCGATAGAACTTCTTGTAGTCCTCGTCCTTGAGGGTAGAGGGAGTCTTGGTCCATAGTGGTTCCACATTATTAATAATGTTGTCCTCAGTGGTCTCCACCTCTTTGCCGTCCTTCCACTCTGTCTTCTTGCCGAAGGTGATAGGTACGGGCATGAACTTACAGTATTTGGAGAGCAACTGTTGAATCTTGTTGTGCTCGAGATACTCCTTGCAGTCGTCGGCAATATGCAGGATGATGTCTGTGCCGCGGTCAGCTTTCTCTGTCTCCTCAATGGAGAACTCTGGCGAGCCGTCGCAGACCCAGTGCTCGGCCGTGGCGCCATCCTTATAGCTCTTGGTGATAATCTCCACCTTGTCGCTGACCATGAAGGCAGAGTAGAAACCGAGTCCGAAGTGTCCGATAATGGCATTGGCCTCGTCTTTGTATTTAGCTAAGAAATCGGTAACGCCGGAGAACGCTATCTGATTGATGTATTTGTCTATCTCCTCCGCTGTCATACCGAGTCCGCGGTCACTGATGGTCAGAGTCTTGGCATCCTTGTCGAGCTTAACATGGATAGTGAGGTCGCCTAACTCACCTTTGAAGTCGCCCTTCTGCTGTGCCGTTTTCAATTTCTGAGTGGCGTCGACGGCATTGGAGACCATCTCGCGAAGGAAGATTTCATACAGGATGTACGGGCCGGTATTGCCCTCGAAGGAGATAAAGCGGTCGATATCGAACACATAGTCCTTCGCTGCCTGGTTGGATAAGTCACCGTATTTTAAAGCTGCACGCTTCCCAATTTTCCATCCATTCGCCGGTTCCCCAGCCATAAGAGCCAAATAATGCGACTTTCTTTCCCGGTAATTCAGGTTTGCACTCATCAAACATTGGTGCAAATTCGCTTTCTTCCAAAACTTCGTCTCCCATGGCAGGGCATCCAAATGCAATTCCATCATACTCTTTTACTTTTGCTGCACCAAAATCTGCTGCTGAAATTAATTCAGCTTCAGCACCTGCTTCTTTTATTCCTTCAACTACAGCTGTTGCCATCGTTGATGTGTTACCTGTTCCAGTCCAAAATACTACTGCGATTTTACTCATTTGTTAAAATCCTCCTTATTTATATTTGCTTATGATTATTCATAAGTTTTTTATTATATGATGCTATTATCAGTATTTAACTGACCAATCATTAAACTCTACGCATTATCACAATCATGCATCATTATATTCATTTAAGCTGCAACTGTTAATTGCATAACACTACGCCCACTAATCCAAAGATTCATATAAATATCTCTGCATTTTTTATATTTACGAAATGTCTTTGTTGCCTCTTCTTCATTGCAATATACTTTCCAATAACCTGTACATTTGCAATTGCACCCATGATTTTCAATAAAGCCTTTTACATCACCTATTGGATATCCTAAAAATATTCCTATTTCATGTGGAAACTGATTTAACTTTTCAAATTTCTTCTTTAACTGGAGTATTATGTTTTCGCAATTAACGCCTCCGACAATTTCATTGTCATCAATCAAATATCCATGATTTAATAAGAAACTTCTTATTTCATCCCTGTTTAATATTTTTTCCAAATCTGCTCTTCTGTAAACATATATAAGGGCTTTATTCACTCCCACGTTTTCTGACAAAATGTCAAATGTAATACCTTTTCTCTTCATTTTTGAATTCCAATAAGTCACTCTTACATGAAGCTCTTTTAGTGATTTATATGTATATGTAAATAGGCTTGCTGCCTTAATAGACGCTAACGTTGGAGAACAATGCTCTATTAACTCCTGTTCAAACATATTGCCTACCTCCCAAACATTTTAATTCCTGCCTTTAGTTAGTTGTAGCTAACCTGTAGGTCAAAAAAATTACGGGCTTTATCAGTCATAAGTCGTGTTTCATTGGAGGTAGAAACTTACTTATGACCTAAACACTTTCGTGTTGCATTATGCCCGATTTTATAGGTGCAGTTAGTTGTTAAAACTTTGTGTTAGTCTTAACTAACTACAATATACTTTATCAAGGGCACCGGCAAGGAGCCGTGGCGCGACACCATGCTCAAGGTGCAGGGCGGTGCTGTCTACGGCCTGCAGCGCGCCTTCCTCATCGACTGGTATTTCGTAGACCGCACGCTCATCACCGACCGCCGCTACTATCCCCCACTGCATCCGTTTCTCGACAACAACTGCCTGGCCCAGGTGGTGACGAGCAGCCCCATCTCGGAGTGGCCCGACATCATGCAGGGCTACGTCCGCGTGCTTCTCGAAGCCAAGCGCTACGTCTACATGGAGACGCCCTACTTTCTGCCTACGGAGACGGTGCTCTTCGCCATGAGGACGGCGGCGTTGGCAGGTGTCGACGTCAGGCTGATGATACCTCTGCATGGCGACTCGAAGATTGTGGAGTGGGCAGGCGTCAGCTATGTCTTGGAGACAATAGAGGCAGGCGTAAAGGTCCTCTTCTATGAGGCTGGCTTCAACCACTCCAAATTCCTCGTCAGCGACGACAGCATCTGCACATGCGGAAGTACGAACATCGACTTCCGGAGCTTCGAACATGATTTCGAGGCCAATGTCTTCTTCTATGACGAGGGCATGGCCTTGCGGATGAAGAAAGTCTTCCTCGACGATGAGACGCGCTGCCAGCCCTTCGACAAACTCTATGGCAAGGCCCGCTTCTCTTTCTGGAAACGGCTGTGGGTGAGCATCGTCCGACTGCTCAGCCCGCTGCTGTAAATGACCTTCTACTGGCGTAAGATAAAAGTCTGAGATAAAAAACTTTGGTAAAAAGACTTTGATAAAGATATAAACAACAATGAAAAAGATAAAGACATCTTATCTGCTTGTCGGCTGCGTGGCTGTCATGGCCCTGCTCTGCATTATGAGCATTGGTGGCCCCATCCATTTCGACAGTCAGCGAAAAATGCGGGAGACAGCGGTGAAGACGCGGCTCATGGCCATCCGTTCGGCCGAAGAGCATTACAGAGCCCGCCATGGCGTCTATGCTGGCAACTTCAACAGTCTGGTCAAGAACGGGTATCTCGCCGACAGCATGCGCTACATCCCTTACACCGACAAAAAATCCTTCGAGCTGCAAGCCACCACCATCACGGGCAAGGGCGGACAGGACGTGCCGCTGATGGAGTGCAGGGCGAAATACGTGGACTTTCTCGACGGACTGGACCGTAACTCCGTAGCCAACGTCATCGAGGATGCCAACAGCAGTGGCGGATTCCCCGGACTGAAGATTGGCGACATCAACACACCCAACAACAACGCCGGCAACTGGGAATAGAAACAGACATCAACAACGACTATGCAAGATAATAAAAAGGAACGTCTTACCATCCGTGCGGCAAAGAGCGCACTGTCCTTTGCCTTGCCCGACATAGACAGCAACACACAGATTGACTACTATCAGTATGTCACCAAGAGCGGTGTCTCCTTAGCCGCCAACCTCCGCGAGGCCTTCAAGACCGTCGACCTCTTGCAGCAAGCACCGCCCAAGGCAAAAGTGCTCATCGACTCGCAGTCGCTCATCGTGCCCTTGGAGGAATACGACGCCGATGAGAATGAGGCACTCTACAAACATGCCTTCCCCTATACCGAGGGTGCCGTCATCTGCTCCAATGTCATGGCCGATGTCAACGCCGTCGTGCTCTTCGCATTGAACAAGGACCTCAAGCTCGTTGTGGAAGACCATTTTCAGGATGTGAGCTATGTCTGCCTCATGCGACCCGTCTGGGACTATCTCCACCACCGCAGCTTCATCGGCAACCGCCGCAAGCTCTACGCCTATTTCCACGACGGTGTCCTCGAGCTCTTCAGCTTCGAGCGCAACCGCTTCATCTTCTGCAACAGATACGATGTCAGACATGTCAAGGATGCTGTCTACTTCATCCTCTTCGTGTGGAAGCAGTTGGCCATGGACCAGCTCCACGACGAGCTCTTCCTCGTCGGCGACCTCATCGACAAGGACGAGCTGCTCAAGGACCTCCGCACCTACGTTGCCTTCGTCGTTGTCATCAACCCGCAGGCAAGCTTCAACAGAGCACCACTGACACAGATTAAAGGCATCACCTTCGACATGATAACCAACTATTTAGGCTAAAGACCACTATGCGAGTAATCACAGGAATCTACAAAGGCCGCCACTTCGACATTCCCCGGACTTTCAAGGCGCGCCCCACTACAGACTTCGCCAAGGAGAACATCTTCAATGTCCTCAATGGCTATATCGACTTCGACGGCGCTGCCGCCCTCGACCTCTTTGCCGGTACCGGAAGTATCTCCTTGGAGATGCTCTCGCGCGGCTGCCGACCCGTCGTCAGCGTTGAGGCCGACCGCGACCACGCCCATTTCATCAGCGAGTGCATGAAGAAGATCGGCACACGCGACAACGTCCTCATCCGCGGCGACGTCTTCCGCTTCTTGAAGAAATGCCACGAGCAGTTCGACGTCATCTTCGCCGACCCACCCTACGCCCTGGAGGAGCTGCCTACAATCCCAGCCCTCGTCTTCGACAACGACCTCCTCAAGCCCGACGGCATCTTCGTCTTCGAGCATGGCAAGACCCACGACTTCTCCGACTCGCCACACTTCCTTGAGCATCGCAGCTATGGCAGCGTCAACTTCTCGCTCTTCAGATGAAGATTGCCGAGTTCATCAGCCGTATCGTAGCCCGCTTTGGTTTCACACCTACCGGTGACCAGCAGCAGGCATTAGAGACGTTTGGCCGATTCCTTGCCGACCGTGATGCGCACAGCGTGATGATTCTGCGCGGCTCGGCGGGAACCGGTAAGACATCGCTCGCCGCCGCCATGGTGCGCACGCTCTACAGCCTCGGACAGCAGCTCGTGCTCATGGCTCCCACAGGGCGCGCTGCAAAGGTCTTTGCACAGAGCAGCGGACTACCGGCTTTCACCATCCACCGCACGATCTACCGCGAGAAGTCGTTCTCAGGGCTCGACGGCAGCTTCAACATCAACTACAACAAGCACCGCAACGCCCTCTTCGTCGTCGACGAGGCCTCGATGATCAGCAGCCAGCCCGGTATGGACAGCAGCTTTGGTTCAGGGAGCCTCCTCGACGACCTCATGCAGTTTGTCTACAGCGGCGACAACTGCCGGCTGCTGCTCATCGGCGACAAGGCGCAGCTGCCACCCGTCGGTGAGGAAGAATCGCCGGCTCTCACCGCAGAAGTCTTGGAAGGCTACAACATGCATGTCTACGAATGCGACCTCAACGAGGTGCTCCGTCAGCAGAGCCGCTCCGGGATTCTCTACAACGCCACCGTCATCCGCAACATGATTACCCACGACGAGGCTACCCACCTGCCACTGATACGCTTCCATGGCTTTGCCGACATCGTTATGATGCCCGGCAACGAGCTTGTGGAGAGCATTGCCACCAGCTACGACAACGTTGGCATGGATGACACCATCGTCATCACAAGGTCGAACAAGCGCGCAAACATCTACAACCAAGGCATCAGAAGCCAGGTCTTAGACAGAGAGACCAACCTCTGCGGCGGCGACATGCTCATGGTGGTCAAGAATAAATACTTCTCCAACAACACTGCCCAAACGGGTGAGGGCACCGCAGCCCAGACAGGCGCGCCCAACAAGAGCATCTCCTTTATCGCCAATGGCGACCGCTGCCAGGTGCGCCGCGTCCGCCACGTCACCGAGCTCTTTGGCTTCCATTTCGCCGACGTCATGCTGGAGTTCCCCGACTATGACCACTATGAACTGGAGACAACCGTCCTGCTCGACACCCTCACCTCAGAGTCACCAGCCCTGACCCGTGAGGAGAATGAGCGGCTTTTTGACAAGGTCATGGCCGACTACACCGACATTCCGCTCAAGGCCGACCGCATGAAGGCTATCCGGCAAGACAAATACTACAATGCTTTGCAGATAAAGTTCGCCTATGCCGTCACCTGCCATAAAGCCCAGGGCGGGCAATGGGCCCACGTCTATGTCGACCAGGGCTATATGACCGACGACATGCTCACCCCAGACTATATCCACTGGCTCTATACCGCCTTCACGCGAGCCACGGGCAAGCTTTTCCTCGTCAACTGGCCAAAGACGCAGATAGAGCAATAAGCTTCCAAACACCATCAGCCATGCGCTTCAGCGAATACCTTCAAACCCAACCGCTGCTCAGAGTGGCCATCGCCTTGGCCACCGGCATCGTTGTGGGCGACAAGGTGACTTGTGCCTGGACAGGGATGTGGCTGGCAGCAGCTGCCGGCTGCCTTGTGGCTGAGCTGCTGGCAAAAGGCAAGGTCTATCTCCAGAGCGTACTCATCCTGCTCACCGCCTTCTTTGCGGGAGCCGGACTCATGGCTCAAACTAAGGAAGACATTCCCAACCCCTTTCCAGAAGACAGAGCGCTAAGCTTTGAGGCCGTCCTCGTCGACGAACCGCAAGTCAAAGGCAAGGTCCTCCGATGCGACCTTGCCCTGACAAATGTCAACAATCGCGCCCTTCCCCACCCTATTCTTGTGAAAGGCGCCATCCTGCGCGATACCCTCACTGACAACTACCGGCTATTGCATTTGGGCAGTGGCATCCAGGCCACGTCGGTGATGCAACCGCTCAGAAACTTCCGCGAAGGCAGCAACTTCGACTATGTCAGATGGCTGCAATGCCATGGCTTCCGCGCTCAGACGTTTATCTTCTACACACAATGGCAGCCTGCCAAAATCTCACCCGACGCCCTACCCTATCTCGACCGCCTAAAAATCAACGCCCTAAAACTTCGCCAGCGACTGATCAACCGTCTCAGCGACCTGCCGCACGACGCTTCTCCACAAACCGATAGCCAGCAGCATAGCAACAATGCGGTCGATGACAAAAACGACCAGGCAGCCGCCGTCGTGGCTGCTATGGTGTTGGGCGACAAGCATGCCTTAGACAGCACTACCAAAGACGAATACGCCATCTCCGGTGCCTCCCACATTCTCGCCCTCTCCGGGCTGCATTTAGGCATCATCTTCACCGTCCTGACCCTGCTCTTAGGCAGTGGAATTCACCGGCGGTGGCTCTCTCAAGCCGTCATCATCCTCACCATCTGGACCTATGCTGTCATGGTGGGCTTAGGCACCAGCGTAGTGCGGTCGGCCCTCATGCTCACCATATATTCTCTCTGCCTCGTGGCAGGACGCCGAAAAGCCTCCGTCAACGCCCTGGCCTTTGCCGCTGTCGTCATCATCGTCGGCAACCCGCTCTTCCTGTGGGACGTAGGCTTTCAGATGTCGTTCATGGCCGTCCTCGCCATCGTCGTCTTCTACCAGCCTCTCTACCGTCTGCTGCCGAAGGGCGGTGAGCTCACAACCCTCAGTCTGGTCAACAAACTACTGAAAACGATATGGGGCACTGCCGCTGTGTCCTTATCGGCACAGATCGGCACTGCCCCACTCGTGGCTTATTATTTCGAAAGATTTTCCTGTTATTTCCTGCTGACCAACTATATCGTCATTCCCTGCGCCACCATCATCATCTATCTTGCCATCGCTGTGGCTGCCACCGCATGGTGGACAGCCGCGAGCAGCCTGTTAACGACGGTGTTGGGTGCTGTGGCGACCTTTCTCAATATCTCGGTCAGCCGGCTGGCCGCACTGCCCGGTGCGAGTATAGAAGGTATTCAGCTCAGCACCTTGCAGTTGGCATGTATCTACATGACCATCGCCATTATATGTACGATGGCAGCTGTTTACAGCGGAGTTGTGAAGATGAACTCACGCATGACATAATAGCAAAGGATACCTGCGATATAGCCAACGAAGGCTATCCAGGACGCATGCTTCATATACCATCCGAAGGTGATCTTCTCCAAGCCCATGACGACGACGCCGGCAGCAGAACCGATGATAAGCATAGAGCCACCGACACCAGCGCAGTAAGCCAAGAGCTGCCAGAAGATGCCGTCGGTAGCAAAGTCGCCGGTAGGAGCCAGCGGATACATACCCATACATCCGGCTACGAGTGGCACATTGTCGATGATAGACGACAGCACACCGATGATACCCGTCACCATAAAGTGGTTGCCATTGAAAGCTACATTCAGGCCCTTGCCTAATGCCGTCAGTGCACCAATCTCAGAGAGGCAGGAGACAGCCATCAGAATACCGAGGAAGAAAAGGATGGTGCTCATGTCGATGTTGCGGATAAGGTTCACCACACGCTTCGAGCGCGTCGTCTTCTGCTTCTTCAGCCCGGCGTAGAAGACCTCCGTTACAATCCACACCAAGCTGAGGATGAGGAGGATGCCAACAAACGGCGGCAGATGGGTGATGCTCTTGAAGATAGGCACGAAGATAAGACCGCCAACACCAACCCAGAAGATGACCTTGCGCTGGGTGTCGCTGAAGTCGTGCTCCTCGGCATTGGCTGCCAACTCATCCTTGGAGACAGTGCCCAACTCGCCCTTGAGGCCGAACTGAAGGATGAGGGCAGGGATAACCATAGAAACGATAGAAGGTATTAGCATCTCGCTAATAACGCCTAAAGCTGTCAGCAAGCCCTTGTTCCACAGCATGATGGTGGTCACGTCGCCAATCGGCGAGAAGGCGCCACCACTGTTGGCGGCGATGATGACAAGGGCGGCATAGATGATGCGGTCTTTGTGGTCGGGTACCAACTTACGCAGAATCATTATCATCACGATAGATGTCGTCATGTTGTCAAGGATGGCAGAGAGGAAGAAAGTCATGAAGGCGATACGCCACAGCAGGGCGCGCTTCGACTTCGTATGCATGACATTGCGCACCCAGTCGAAACCGCCATTCTGGTCTACAACCTCCACAATGGTCATGGCGCCCATCAGGAAGAAGAGCGTCGTACCGGTATCGCCGAGATGATTCTGGATGACATCGGTGACAAAGGTGATGACAGGGTCCACACCTTGACCGAGCGTACCATGCTCCATCTTCAGCAGATCCATAAACTGCGGGTGCATCAAATTGACAAAGTAGCCCGGATCAAGCATGTACAGCGTCCAGACTACTACGAACATAAGCAAGGCCACGGCAGCCTTGTTGACCTTCGTCACGCTCTCAAGGGCTATAAACAGGTAGCCCACGATAAACACGACGATGATTGCGATTGATAATGTTGACATTGTCGTTGTATTTATGAATATTTGTTATCTTTTCGTACAATCAGCTGCAAAGATAAGCAAAAAATATTGCATCAATGCTACATTTTCATAAATAATACATTATCTTCTCCTCAGAAGTGAGGAAGAGCAACAACAAGGCGAAGAAATCTCTCCCTTTTCTTTGTTTTTCCATTCGTTTGCATTATCTTTGCAGTATCTTTATTCTTATTATGACACCAGAAGAAGCTAACAATATCAAGCTCAGCGAGAACTTTATACTCGCCGATGCTGACTACATCGACTATGTGGCTTTCCAGCTCTCCGTGCAGTTTGAGCGCATGATAGGCCGCCGCATCCCCAAGGCTGACCTCAGCCAGTGGGTGGTAGATATCGCTCTCGACGGCGGACTGCGCGCCGACGGCAGCGACCACGAGACGCAGGTCGTCCTCGTCCATGAGAAACAGCACGCCAAGATGGACAACTTTCAACCCTCCGTCTACGACACCGACATCGACGCCCGCGCTTTCAAAGACGAGAAGCTCGGCGAGTTCCTCGTCAACGCCATCAGCGTCGGAGATGTCGTAAGCAAGGACGACTACATCCTCGACACCATCAACATGGTGCTCAGTCATAAGGAGGTGAAGCGACTGATGATCATCCCCAACGGCGAGCAGGGCAGCATCTACGAGGAAGTGGCGGCAGCCCTCCGCGGCGCCGACGACGACAAGCGTATCACACTCTTCGCCATGCAGCCCATGCCCGGCGGCAACTTTCGACAGGAGATTCTCGGATACTCGCTCATGAACGCTCTCGGCATCAAGAGCGAGGAGATACCACAGTCGTAGACTCCTACGACATCAACCCGTCAACAATAAAAACAAAATATTATGAACAGAGTATTAATGATTGGAGCCGGAGGCGTTGCCACTGTCTGCGCCTTCAAGATAGCTCAGAACACCGACGTCTTCGGTGAGTTGATGATTGCCAGCCACCACAAGGAGAAATGTGACAAGCTCGTCGACGCCATTCATGCCAAAGGCTATAAGATGGACATCAAGACTGCCGAAGTCGACGCCGACGACGTGGAGCAGCTCAAGACGCTCTTCAGCAGCTACAAGCCCGACTTGGTCATCAACCTGGCCCTGCCCTATCAGGACCTCACGATCATGGACGCCTGCTTAGCCTGCGGCTGCAACTATCTCGACACTGCCAACTACGAGCCCAAAGACGAGGCGCATTTCGAATACTCCTGGCAGTGGGCCTACAAAGACCGCTTCGAGAAGGCAGGACTCACAGCCATCCTCGGCTGCGGCTTCGACCCGGGCGTGAGCCAGGTATTCACAGCCTACGCTGCCAAGCACTACTTCGACGAGATTCAGTATCTTGACATCGTCGACTGCAATGCCGGCAACCACCATAAAGCTTTCGCCACCAACTTCAACCCGGAGATCAACATCCGCGAGATTACCCAGAAGGGTCTCTACTACGAGGATGGCAAATGGGTGGAGACGGCTCCCCTCGCTGTACACCGCGACATCACCTACCCGAACATTGGCCCACGCGACAGCTACCTCATGCATCACGAGGAGTTGGAGTCGCTCGTGAAGAACTACCCCACCATCAAGCGCGGACGCTTCTGGATGACATTCGGACAGGAATACCTCACCCACCTGCGCGTCATCGAGGATACTGGCATGGGACGCATCGACCCCATCGTCTATGAGGCTCCCCTCGCCGATGACCCCACAAAGACCGTAAAAGTGAGCATCGTACCCTTGCAGTTTCTCAAGGCTGTGCTCCCCAACCCTCAGGACTTGGGCGAGAACTACGACGGCGAGACAAGCATCGGCTGCCGCATCAGAGGACTCAAGGACGGCAAAGAGCACACCTATTATATATATAACAACTGCAAGCACCAGGATGCCTACAAGGAGACAGGCATGCAGGGCGTGAGCTACACCACAGGCGTACCGGCCATGACGGGCGCCATGATGTTCCTCAAGGGCATCTGGAAGAAGCCCGGAGTATGGAATGTCGAAGAGTTCGACCCGGATCCATTCCTCAAAGTCCTCGCTGAACAGGGACTGCCCTGGCATGAGGAGTTTGACAAAGACATCGAATTGTAAACAGCAAAACCATCAGAGATAATGGCAAAAACAGAAGAACAACTTGCGGCTGAGAAAGCCGAGAAGGAAAAGGCGGAGAAAGAGGCCAAGATGAAGGCCCTCCAGTCCGCTATGAGCAAGATAGAGAAAGATTTCGGTAAAGGCTCCATCATGCGGATGGGCGACGAGAAGGTGGAGAATGTGGATGTCATCCCCACGGGCTCCATCGGTCTCAACGTGGCCTTGGGCGTTGGCGGCTATCCCCGCGGCAGAGTGATAGAAATCTATGGCCCGGAGTCGTCGGGTAAGACCACGTTGGCCATCCATGCCATCGCCGAGGCACAGAAGCAGGGCGGCATCGCGGCCTTCATCGACGCCGAGCATGCCTTCGACCGCTTCTATGCGGAGAAGTTGGGCGTCGACGTTGACAACCTCTGGATTTCACAGCCCGACAACGGTGAGCAGGCTCTGCAGATTGCCGACCAGCTCATCTCTTCGTCGGCCATCGACATCCTCGTTATCGACTCTGTAGCTGCACTCACGCCAAAGAAGGAGATAGAAGGCGAGATGGGCGACTCCGCCGTAGGCCTCCAGGCCCGACTCATGAGCCAGGCTCTGCGCAAACTCACGGCAACCATCGCCAAGACCAACACCTGCTGCATCTTCATCAACCAGCTGCGTGAGAAGATAGGCATCATGTTTGGCAACCCCGAGACCACAACGGGCGGTAACGCACTGAAGTTCTACGCCAGCGTCAGACTCGACATCCGTCGTGTCACCTCCATCAAGGATGGCGAGAATGTCCTCGGCAACCATGTACGCGTGAAGGTCGTGAAGAATAAGGTGGCGCCGCCTTTCCGCAAGGCGGAGTTCGACATCCTCTTCGGACAGGGCATCAACAAAGTGGGCGAGGTCCTCGACTTAGGTGTCGACTACAACATCATCAATAAGAGCGGAAGCTGGTTCAGCTACAATGGCTCCAAACTCGGACAGGGCCGCGACGCCACACTGGCCTTGCTGCGTGACAACCCTGAGCTCAGTGAGGAGATAGAGAAGCTCATCATGGAGAAAATCAAGGAGAGCGAGTGAGAACTACGGGCTTTGTACAAATTGAAGTAATATTTATCAAAAAGGAAGCTACATGCAGTAGTTTCCTTTTTTTTTCTTTCCTTTGCAGCGCAAAAACGACAAGAGCATGACAAAAGGCACCATCCTCACCATCACCGGCAGTGACGCCACGGGGGAGTCGGGTATCCAAGCCGACATCCGCACCATCAGCGCCTTAGGCTGCGTGGCCCTCTCGGCCATCACCTCGGTGACCATGCAGAACACCATCGGTATCCAGGAGTTCTACGACATCCCCGCACCTGTCGTCGGCGGGCAGATAGAGGCCATCGTCAACGATGTGCAGCCCCAGGCCGTGAAGATAGGCATGGTCAGGCGCAGCGAGACCCTCGACGTCATCGTCAAGGCTCTCAGAAGCTATCGCCCCGAATTCGTCATCTACGACCCCCTGCTCTTCTCCAGCCGCGGTGACCGACTCATGGGCGACGACATGCTCCGCCATATCCAGACGCAGCTCCTGCCTCTGTGCACCGCCATCGTCGTCAACCGTCATGACGCACGCCAAATCTTAGGCGACGACATCCGTCCAAACGTCTTCTTCATCGACGATGCCACCTGCCACGGCTTGGCCAACGGCTTCTCCTCGTCGTTGGCCGCCTACCTCTGTAAGGGTCTAAGTCTCGACGACGCCGTGGACCACGCCCACACTTTCAGCCGTCATCAGTGTGCTTCCGTCACCACCCTGCAAGGCCGTGGCAGCCAGCTCTACAATGACTTCATCCGGCTCGTCCAGCAGCATTTCGCCCTCAACAGCGACGTGGCCTTCTATGCCGATCAACTCAATGTGGGCAGCGCCTACCTCGGACAAGTCTGCCGACGCATCGCCGGACGCAATCCCAAGGCCATCATCGATGAATACATCCTCAATGATGCCCAGCGCATGCTCACCACCTCGGAGGTCAGCATCCAGGAGATAGCGGCCCGTCTCGGCTTCTCGTCCCAGGCCCATCTCTCACGCTTTTTCAAAAAATTGACGGGGCTCTCGCCGAGCGCCTATCGCGAAGAGCGACACAGCCAAGAATCAAAGGATAACAACCGCGAACACTGATTATAAGAACTTAGATAATGGAAGACAGACAACAACTCAACCGCAACCTTGCACAGATGCTCAAGGGCGGTGTCATCATGGACGTTACCACCCCCGAGCAGGCTAAGATTGCCGAGGCTGCCGGCGCCTGCGCCGTCATGGCCTTGGAGCGCATCCCCGCCGACATCCGGGCAGCCGGTGGCGTAGCACGCATGAGCGACCCGAAGATGATTAAAGACATTCAGAAAGCGGTGTCGATACCCGTCATGGCTAAATGCCGCATCGGACATATCGCCGAGGCGCAGATTCTGCAAGCCATAGAGATAGACTACATCGACGAGAGCGAGGTGCTGAGCCCCGCTGACGACGTCTACCATATCGACAAGACAAAGTTCAAGGTGCCTTTCGTCTGTGGTGCCCGCAACCTCAGCGAGGCCCTGCGGCGTATCGCCGAGGGTGCCACGATGATTCGTACCAAGGGCGAGCCCGGTACGGGCGATGTCGTCCAGGCCGTGAAGCACATGCGACTCATGCAAAGCGAGATACGCCGCCTAACTAACATGGCTGAGGACGAACTCTTCGAAGCGGCTAAAAACTTGCAGGCGCCCTACGACCTCGTGAAGTATGTCCACGACCACGGCAAGCTCCCCGTCGTCAACTTCGCCGCCGGTGGTGTGGCCACACCTGCCGACGCTGCCCTGATGATGCAACTCGGAGCGGAGGGCGTCTTCGTAGGTTCGGGAATCTTCAAGAGTGGCAACCCCGCCAAGCGCGCTGCTGCCATCGTACAGGCCGTCACCAACTATAACGACCCCGTCAAGCTCGCCGAGCTCTCCGAGGACCTCGGACCTGCCATGGTGGGCATCAATGAGGAAGAGATTAAGGTGCTCATGGCAGAGAGAGGAAAATAATATGACAGACACTTTCACATCCGTTCCTCCCGGAGCCCACACCCTGCAGATTGCCGTCATGGCGCTGCAGGGCGCTTTCATAGAACATGAGAAGATGCTCCAATGCCTTGGCGCAGAGACCTTCGAGGTCAGACAGCTCAGCGACTGGCAGCGACACAAGGATGGCGTCATCCTCCCCGGCGGCGAGTCTACGACACAGCTCAAACTCCTGCGCGCCCTCGGACTCTTAGAGCCCCTGCGCCACGACATCGAGGCCGGGCTACCCGTCTTCGGCACCTGCGCCGGACTCATCCTCCTGGCAAAGGACGTCGAGGGCGAGGACTTCGATAGAATCTCCACCATGGACATCACCGTGCGCCGCAATGCCTACGGCCGACAACTCGGCAGCTTCTACACCGAGGCACCCCTTCAGGGTGTGGGCACGGTGCCCATGGCCTTCATCCGTGCACCCTATATCGACAGTGTCCAGGGCGAAGCCGAGGCCTTGGCCGTCGTCGACAAGCATATCGTGGCCGCTCGACAGGGCCGCCAGCTCGTCACGGCTTTCCACCCCGAGCTCAACGACGACACCCGCGTCCACGACTTCTTCCTCCACATGATTACTTCTTAAGTCCCTTGCGCTCCCTGACGAGCTTCATCAGCTTGTCGTCCATTCCTACGCTGGCACCCGACGTGCGGTAGTAGGAGCGGGCGATATCGTCAGGGAGATAGTCGTCACGGAAGGAGACGATGCCGTCCATATAGGGATGCACCTGGATGCGCAGCAGGTCGTCGCCCTCGTTGTTGTGCTCGATAACGTAGTTGACGACGGTGGAGGTGACGTCGAGGCCTTCCACATTATGGTCGTCGATGAAAGCATTGTCGATGAAGGTCTTCACATACAGTCGGTAGCTGTCCATGGTCTGACTACTGATAAAGCGGTGAAGAAAGAGATAGTTCAGGTCATTCTTCAAGCCACACGCCATACCGCTGTCGTTGACACCGAGTAGCAACTCACCGCCGGAGACGGTATTGAGGAAGCCGCACACAGCCTTCAAGATAGCCCACCGCTGCTTGACGAGGTCAGCGCGCATGTTGTTGTGCGTTTTATGAAGCCAGACAGAAGAGCGTATGATAGTAGCTGCAAAGGCTTGAACAGTTACTATAAAAAATAATGATAAAAAAATATATTTACACTTGCATGGTAAAGTGATAAATTAGACTTATTGTAAAGTAACAAAGGAGAGATAAACATGTTTCAGATTAATGATAACTTTCAGAAATTACCGGGAAGCTACCTTTTCAGCACAATAGCTAAAAAGGTTGCAGCTTATCAGGAGGCAAATCCGGATAAAGAGATAATAAGGCTTGGAATCGGCGATGTAACACAGCCGCTTGCACCTGCTATCATCGATGCACTGCACAAGGCCGTTGATGAGATGGGAAATGCAGCTACATTCCACGGATATGCACCTGACCTCGGATATGAGTTCCTCAGAAAAGCAATTTCAGACAACGACTACAAGGCAAGAGGATGCGATATCTCAGCAGATGAGATTTTTGTTTCAGACGGCGATTGCTTTCTCTGTGTTGCCCTCCATATCGGTAGGATTGAAGTAACCAAC
>OKRY01000820.1_pt1 | contig 25720 bp, 24 predicted proteins | sample 1601121 | NCBI WGS metagenome assembly OKRY01 (sample SAMEA3541546, study PRJEB24748) | human gut metagenome | biome: human gut; feature: human-associated habitat; material: faeces | place: China | collected 2012
CTACCTGAACATTGTATATCTTGTCAATGCAGGGACGCTTAACGCTACACGTCCGTAGGTTAGTACATATATCTCAGGTTAGTAGCGTTTTTTGAAGGGTCAATGTTAGTGCAGTTGCACCGATACACTCACGAAATGATTAATGCCTTGTCGGTACGGAAAATGATTTCAGCGGTGCTGGCTATATATTTCACTGTGTAGCTTTAATAATAATCGGTTTTTCGACAGACTGTACGCACGTCTTTATGGTGGGCGTTGTTGTTTTATCGGTGAAAAAACGGTGAAATTGTGCTTACAGACAAAATCCGCTTGAAAAAGAGCTTGTTTTATGTTAAAATAAGATAAGTATGTTATAGGCTGTCGCAAAGGACAGCGGGAAAGAGGTACAATTTGGATACATTTGGTGAACAGCTTGTTAAAAAGGCAACAACAGGTGCAGACTGGGCAAAGAGAATAGGCATTGCGGTACTGGGACTGGTGTTAGCTACTGTGCTTATGTGGCTTTCGTTCTTTACCGGATTTATGATTCTGACAATGCTTGCTGTCGGCGCACTCTTCGGTCTTGTGTGGCTGCTTACGGGCATGAGCTATGAGTATGAATATATACTTACGAATGACGATCTTGATATAGACAAGATTACGGGCAAGAGAAAGAGAAAACGTCTTATTACGCTGAAAATGAATACAGTTGAGGAATTCGGCATTTATGACGGCAGTAACGGAACTAATGCGGACGCTACCGTAATAGCTTCAGACGGAACGAACATAAACGCTTACTATCTCATTGCAAAGCATAAGACGCACGGCAGAACAATGCTGATATTCTCTCCCGATGCAAGAATGGTTGAGATGATACTCACAACATTACCCTATAAGGTAAAGCAGGAAGCAACACAGCGTATCAACGCAATAAAAGCCGATAGCGAAAAGGAATAAGCGAACACTGTCTATCGGGAGGGTCAATGTCAACGACACGCAAAAAGAATAACATTTTCAAAGTGATACTGTCGGGCGTTACTGCGGCGGTGATCATTGCGGCAAGCGCAGGATGCGGTACTGTAGATCTGACTATGGGCAAGAACAACAAGAACAGCAGTGACAACTCTGTTGTTGAGGTGATAATGCCTGCACAGACAACCACGACCGTGACCACCACAGCGGTCACAACAGAAGCGCCGCCGCCTGTAAAATCATACGGTGACGATTTTGTCAGATGCAATGCGGCTATATGTTATGACCTTACGGACGGTAAGGTGATATACAGCAAGAATGCAGGTAAAAAGGTGTTCCCGGCAAGCACCACAAAGATACTTACCGCACTCACTGCCATTGAGTACACTGCGCCCGAATATGAGTATTATGTGGGCAGTGAGCTGGGGCTTGTCGCACAGGATTCAAGTATGTCGTGGATTGCAGAAGGCTCAAGCCTTTGCAGAAACGAGATACTGACAGCTATGCTCGCTCCTTCGGGGAACGATGCGGCATATACCATAGCGGTAAATGTGGCAAGGAAGCTGTACGGCGATGATATAAGCGATAATGACGCTGTAGCGTATTTTGCGGTGCTTATGAACGATTACGCAAAGAAGCTGGGCGCAAAAAACACGCACTTTACAGTGCCGGACGGGTACCACGATGATGAACATTATACTACGGCGGAGGATATGCTAAAGTTTGCAATTGCGGCAACGCAGAGCCAGACGATATGCGATATAACCTGTCAGCCGCTTGCTATAGTATATGACGAGCAGGGAAATGTTCACAGCTGGGATAACGGAAACAAGCTCCTTACCGACACCACAATTCCTTATGAGGTATACGGAATGAAAACGGGATTTACCGATGAGGCAGGCTTCTGCTTTATAGGATATGCAGGTATGAACGGCAAGAAGATACTGACACTGGTGTATGGCGGAGAGGTGGAAAACCGCTATGCCGACACAAAGAAGCTGATGGATCTGGGCTTTGATATTTATGACGAAAATCACGACTACTATACGGTAGAAGAATAAACAAGGATGACGAAGATGAAGATATTATCCATAGAAAGCTCGTGCGATGAAACTGCGGCGGCAATAACCGAGGACGGAAGAAAAGTTATTTCGTCGGTTATAGCCACTCAGATAGACGAACACAAGCTGTACGGCGGAGTAGTACCCGAAATAGCTTCACGCAGACATTGCGAGAATATAACCGGAGTATGTGCAGAGGCTCTTGAAAAGGCGGATATGACGCTTGACGAGATCGACGCAATAGCGGTGACGAACGCACCCGGTCTTATAGGCGCACTGCTTGTCGGGGTGAACTTTGCGAAGGGGCTTGCGCTTGCAAAAAACAAGCCGCTTATCGCTGTGCATCATATCAAGGGGCATATAGCGGCAAACTACATAACGCACCCTGAACTTGAGCCGCCGTATCTGTGTCTTGTGGTTTCGGGCGGACACAGCCATATAGTAAAGGTAAACAGCTATACGGAGCTTGAAACGGTAGGTAAGACGACCGATGATGCGGCAGGTGAGGCATTCGACAAAGCCGCAAGAGCAATGGGCTTTCAGTATCCGGGCGGAGTGCATATCGACAGAGCGGCAAAGCAGGGCGACGCAAAGAAGTATAAGCTGCCAAGACCTGCGACCAAAAATCCGTATGATTTCAGCTTTTCCGGACTTAAAACCGCTGTTATCAACCTTATACACAACAACGAACAAAAGGGCATTGAAACTGATGTAAATTCGCTTGCCGCCTGCTTTCAGGACACTATCACGTCTATACTTGCGGAAAAATTCATGGCGGCGGCAGATGAGCTTGGTTACACAAAACTCGCACTTGCAGGCGGCGTAGCGGCAAACTCTATGCTCCGTGACAAGCTGTCGGAAATGGCGAGAGCCTGCGGCAAGCAGTTCTATATGCCTGATATTTCGCTATGCGGCGATAATGCGGCTATGATAGGCTGTCAGGGATATTATGAGTATCTGGCAGGAAATACGGCTGATATGTCGCTGAATGCGTATGCTACGAAGAAGCTGCATATGCTGTAAATATAGATTTATACAAACAAAAAGCAATCCGCCGTCAACGGTTAATTCCGTGACGGCGGATAATTTGATATTAAAACGGATTTTCCGATCATACAGCGTCAAGATTCAATGTCCAGCTGTTTATCTTATATGTTCCGTTATCGAGCAGATATTCTATCTTCGCACTGCGGTGAGCCTCGTACAAGTCGAGATAAGGCACTGTTGCGGTAAAGCCTGTATCGGTAATATCGGAAATGACGCAGGCTGTAGTATCCCATATATTCTTTCCGTCGGAAACAGCGTCGGTATTTTTGTACAGCTTGCCGTTTATATCCTTGTAGAATGCGGTTTCGTCCGCAAGGTTCTTATAGAATGTGCTGTCAAGATATTCTTTTGTGAAATACTTCTCGGTATCGGCTTTAAGCGAGGCGAGAGTATCATAAACGCTTTCTACGGGAGAGTAGCAAAAGCCGTTATCATCGGTTACCGAAGCAGAATTATCTACAGGCAGGCTGCAACGGTTATAGATAGCGTAAAACTTGTCCGCTATGGGCATATTCAGCTTTACGGTTTCTTTGGCGGATTCTTCGGTCAGTGCGGCCGTTTTATTCTCAGACGATACCGCAGAACTGCTCTCCTGCTGTGATACGGCAGACGGTGTATTCTCAGCCGCACAGGCGGTAAACAGGACGGCTGTAACGGCTAAGACGATGAGTGCTATCTTCTTTTTCATATTTTCCTCCGTGTCAGTTGAATATGTAGTATTTGCCGATTTCGTTATAAGTACGCATAAAACGTGAGCTTCCCGAATAGCCCTCGTTTATAAGTATCTTTTCGATTGCGGGGTCGAATATATACGTTGTGCCTTTTATATCAATCTCTGCCCAGCTATGTTCGCCGGCGCCTCCGGCGGGATTTGTGTGATACCCGTATATCATACGGGTGTCAAAGCCAAGCGAACGTGTCATATATTTGAATGCAGAGGTAAAATCATAACATACACCATACTTGTTATCAATTATAAAGCAGGCGTAAAGCTGTTCGGCATACTGCTTTTTGTTTTGAGGTATAAGCAGAGTTCTTTCTATATAGCTCGATTGCATAAGATAATCGTATACGGCTCTCAGCTTTTGTTTATCGCTCATATTCTTTGTGATTATCTTGTCGAGTATAGGCTGTATTTTTTCGTCAAGAGGTTCATATCCCGATGAGATATATTTACCTTTCTTTATCGGGGTCTGCTTATTTGCCGTTGTAACTGCCGCAGGGACGGTCGTTTCGGGCGGCGGTGTTGTGACGGTCGTTGTCTGTATAACTGTTTTTTCGCTGCTGAGATAATCGCAGTGAATAAATCTGCCGTTTTCCAGCTTATAATAATCAGTGTCGGTTACCGCTACTATCTTTACCTTATCGTTTATCATATATAAATCGGCGGTCGGAGCTCCGAGATATGCCTTTGTCCTGCTGTATACCGATGCATTGAGGTACATTTCTGCGGATTTTTTTGTTTCCTTCCATTTCGGCTCTGCCGTTGTGGCAGGAGTTGAAGCAACGGTTGTCAAAACAGCGGTTGTTTCCTTTGCTTTTGTTGTTGTGGCGGCGGTTGTAACGCTGACGGTGGCAGGAAGCGTGCTTTCTTCACATATTGTACCGCTTGTTGCGGCGGCTGAGGAGGAAAAGCCGGGTTCACTCCGGTTGCCGTCAACATAAGCTACTCCATCGGCTGAACAGGCTGTGACGGAAAGAATGACCGACACGGCAAGAATTATCGCCGTTTTTTCATTTGTTAATCTTTTCATTTTACCCTCTTGTTTTATCTGCGTATTATGAGATATTGTACTTGTATTTTAACACAAGGGCTTCGATTAGTCAACGGTATGTGTTACAAAAATCAACGGTTTGAAATCCGATATATGCTACACTTTAGATAAATGAACTGTTTATTTTATGTTTTCAGATTGTTTATATTAATTACGGAGGCTCGGATGGTTAAATTCGGAGAAAGAGTAAAGCAGTTAAGACTAAGTGCAGGCATGACGCAGGAACAGCTGGCTGAAAGGATATGGGTGACAAAAGCGGCAATAAGCAATTACGAATTGTCGGAGCGTAACCCTTCTCCCGAAACGATAATCAAAATAGCCGGAGTATTCGGAGTTACGACCGACTATCTGTTAGGGCTTGAGGATAAGAGAAGCCGTACACTTGATATAAGCGGACTTTGCGAGGAGGATATACGCTTTTTGCAGTCTGCGGCGGCTCTGCTGAAAAAGAAAAACGCAGTGAAAAAATCCGTTGCAGAACATTGACAGCCGCTGTATTACGATGTATAATAGCTATATTGTACATTAAACAGATAGAAACGGTAGACTTAAAGGAGCGACTTATGGCAATAAGTATAACCGAAGCATCGGAGCTTAAAAGGACAATACTTGACAATTTCGGCGTAACACTGCATTTTCACGATGGCTGCGGAGGACAGTATTTCACGCTGGACGAGAGAAACGATGAGATAAAGCGGTTTATTGAGAGCTACTTCGATAAAAAGGGAATGACCGTTACATTTATAGCAAGGGGAACACAGTTCTCTGTAGGAGGTAACAATGCTTGACCGGTTTTCAAGAACACAGCTCGTTTTCGGTAAAGAGGCAATGGACAGGCTGAAAGGCTCTCGTGTTGCGGTATTCGGCGTAGGCGGAGTAGGCGGATATACCGTTGAGGCGCTTGCACGCTCGGGAGTGGGAGCGATTGATATTATAGACGATGATAAGGTGTGTCTTACCAATATAAACCGTCAGATAATAGCTACAACAAAGACGGTCGGTAAGTACAAGGTCGATGTCGCAAAGGAGCGAATCGAGGAAATAAACCCCGACTGCAAGGTGACAGCCTTCAGAACCTTCTATATGCCCGAAACGGCGGATCAGTTTGACTTTACTCAGTACGACTATGTAGTTGACGCAATAGATACGGTTACGGGAAAAATAGCACTTATTGAAAATGCAAAGAAGGCAGGAACGCCGATTATAAGCTCTATGGGAGCGGGAAACAAGGTCGATCCTACGGCATTTGAGGTTGCGGATATATATAAGACCTCTGTGTGTCCTCTTGCAAGGGTAATGCGCTATGAGCTTAAACGCAGGGGAATAAAGAAGCTCAAGGTGGTATACTCAAAGGAAAAGCCGATACCGCCCATTGCTGACGAAGAACCGAACGGTGAAAACGGTTGTCTTTCTAAGGCGGATAAGGTGCCGGGAAAAAGACAGGTGCCGGGAAGTACCGCCTTTGTACCGTCTGTGGCAGGGCTCATTATCGCAGGGGAAGTTATAAAGGATATAATCGGGTATAAAGCGGCGGACGAAATCAGATAATATGCGGATGAAGTATCTTTCGGAAGAGTATGAAGATACTTCATTTTTCTTGACTATGTTATAACGCAGTGATAGAATAAACGGTGAAATAAATCTCTCGATTGCATTATCAGCACGGAGGTGTTTGCTTGCTTTTGATATATCTGGCAATGGTTGATTCCGACGAGGAAAAAGACCTTGTCGAAAAGCTGTACAACACCTATAAAAACACTCTGTTCAATATTTGCTTTGCGATAGTACGCAACCGGACGGATGCCGAAGATGCGGTTCACGATACTTTTATACGCATTATAGACAATCTTTGTAAAATCAAAGATGTTGATTCTCCTCAGACTAAAGCGTTCTGCATAGTGATAGCAAGAAATGTGGCGGTGGATATACTCAGAAAAAGCAAGAAGAGCGTTTTTGTTACGGAGGAGGAGCTTGATTTTTATGAATCAGACATAAAAAACGAGGAAACTGCTCTTTCAAATATAGGTGTAGAGCGGCTGAAACAGGCTTTAAGACGGTTGCCGAAAGAATACTATGATGTACTTATGCTGAATGTGAAATTCGGATGCTCCCTTTCCGAAATGTCGGGCATTCTGGGTATAAGCTATCAGGCGGTAAGATATAAGCTGAGAAAAGCGAGAAGTATATTGCTGAAAGAAACGGAGGTTAAAAATGAACAACATTGAAATCGCACTGGAGGAAACCATGTATGAAATGATTTTCTCCGATATTCCAAAAACAAATTATAAGATTCGTCGTTCGTTTGACCGGAGAATGAAGAAGATGATACGCAGTTATTTAGCCGACAATACTCTTGATAAAAGTGTTCATAAGTCGAAAAAGCGTTGGCGATATATCATAATCATTGCCGTGACCCTTGTTCTTACAATCACAGCGGCGGCGGTGGTCTGCTATAATAATATCACTCTTGAAAAGCATGATACATTTTCCCTGTTACATATTGAGGACACTGAAAAAGCACCGGAAAATATAGAACAGGAATATGTAATCACGGCCGGCCTTGACGAATATATGAGAAATACGTTTTATAACAATGACGGATGTATAGTAGAAGAATATAAAGACGGCGACAGCCAAATCATATTTTCTCAGATGACATTCAGCCATTTCAACGGCACACGAATCAACACGGAAACAGCCGAAGGCACTATTACGGCTGTTGATGTCAACGGGATAACGGCATTGTATTTTGAAAACGGCATGGAAAATATGCTGGTGTGGAATAATGACGAGTATGTTTTTTCTTTTCAAACTAATAAACTCGGCAAAGATGAACTAATAGCGTTATCGGAGAGCGTAAAACCAAAGCAATGATACATCAGAATGCACAAAACAGCGTTGGGAATTTGTGCATTTGTACAAAATAAGCCGAAGCGATAAAAAAAGCAGTACGCAGTACCTCTTTCATACGTTTTATTAATAGGGACTGAAATTAAGCCCTGATAAAACAACGGAGGTATTTATACTATGAAGAAAAGAGTACTCGCATTTTTACTGGCAACGGTGTTTGTTCTTACGCTTGTTATGAGCGTATCGGCGGAGGGGGTACAGTGTGACCTGTCCGGCACCAAAAACTGTACGCTTACGGTCAAAGGCACTACTGCGCATTGTCACAGCTCGCTTACCGATTCAAGCGGTACTATCAAAAGTGTGAAGGTCGAACAATCGCTTGAGAAGTTTGCTTTCCTGTGGTTCTGGAATACAGAGGGCGGACCTTGGACAAGAACGGTAAACTCGGGCGTAGCGCAATTCGACAATTACAAGGTCGTATCGAGCGGTACATATCGTGTGAAATCTGTATTCACCGTTACTACCAAGGATGGCAAGTCCGAAACGATTACTATGTACAGCAATGAAGTAAAAGTTGCATAAAAGCACCCTCTTTACCGGTCAAGCGGTAAAGAGGTTTTTTCTGCGCCGTTTTTCTTGACCTTGCGGGGAAATTGTGATATATTATCACTGTAAATGCAGATAATAAGGCGAAGGAGTGTTGCTTAAAATGGGTGGAAATCAGGCGGAATATGATATAGCGATAATCGGAACGGGGCCTGCGGGCATATCGGCGGCTATCAACGCAAGAATACGCAACAAGAGCTTTATACTTTTCGGAAATGCCGACCTCAGCGCAAAGGTCGAACGCTCACATATAATATCGAATTATCCTGCTCTGCCAGAAATAAGCGGCAGTGAGCTGAACAGGAGATTCGCCGCTAACTTAAAGCAGATGGATATAGAGATAACCTGCGAACGTATTACCGGAGTGTATAATATCGGCAAGTATTTTATGCTCCTTGCAGGGCAGAAGGAATACAAGGCGGACGCTGTCATTCTGGCAACGGGCGCACAGACCGTAAACGAAATAAAGGGCGAGCGTGAGCTTCTCGGGAAGGGCGTAAGCTATTGCGCCACCTGTGACGGAAATTTCTATAAAGGGAAAACGATAGCCGTTATCAGCGATAACAAGGAGAGCGAAGAAGAAGTGGATTTTCTGGCGGAGCTTGCAGAGAAGGTTTATTTCTGTCCGTCATATAAGACGGATTATTCGAGAGAAAATGTTATCAGATTACCCGGCTTTGTCAAAAGCGTAAACGGAGAGCGTCACGCAGACGGGATAACGCTTTCGGACGGCAGTATAATTGCCGTTGACGGAGTGTTCTTTCTGAAGCAGACGGTTTCGGCGGATGTACTGCTTGACGGGCTTGAGATGAATAACGGCAGTGTTGCGGTAAATCGTGATATGTCAACAAGCGTAAAAGGGTGCTTTGCCTGCGGAGATTGCACAGGCAGACCGTATCAGATAGCTAAGGCTGTCGGAGAGGGGAATGTTGCACTTCACAGTGCGGTGGCGTATCTGGCGGAAAACAAGGGCAAAAAAGAATAATAAAAACAGCAGCAACGGTACGGTGATTAGTAGCGTTGCTGCTGTTTGTAGAGAAAGTCTTTTGTTTAATGTGCTTCTGTTATATCGTTCAGCTTTGACTATGATAGCAGGCTACCGATAGTTCTGTTTGTCGGACAGCACTTCTCGGGTTCGCTATTCGAATAGATACACTTGTCAATATGAAAGAGGGAGACAACCAAAGGGATCAGGACAAGGGACTTGACAGCCCCTCTCCCTGTCCCTTAGGTTTTCTCCCTCTTGCTCCCTCTTTCCTTACCCATACCCACACCCCGTCGGGGGGTTAGTGGAACTCGAATAACCACCTGTACATTGTATATCCTGTCAATTCAGGGACGCTTAACGCTACATGTCCGCAGGTTAGTACATATATTTCAGGTTAGTGGCGTTTTTTTGAAGGGTCAATGTCAGTGCAGTTGCACTGATACACTCACGAAAATATTAATGCCTTGTCAGCATGGAAAGTGATTTCAGCGGTGTTGGCGATATATTTCACAGTACAATTTAATGATAAATCGGATTATATAAACTGAAAGCAGCAACGGTACGGTGATTATTAGCGTTGCTGCTGTTTGTTATTACTGCTGTGCTTCAAGGTTTGCTTTCAGCTTGTCGGAATATTCACGGATGACCTTGCGGTCCGACTCGTTTACAATCTTATAAGTCGTCCTTGAATAGAAATGGCTGTTGGTATCCCATATAACAGGAACGATGCCAAGCTCGGTCAGCTTTCCGAGTACAATCGACAGGCACTCGGAGGAATCGGTGTGAGTTGCGTCCTTTGCCATATTGCTTGCGGGATAGGTCGATGTCGTTTCTCCCATAAATACGGGAATGTCATTATCCAGAAAAGCCTTTTTCAGCTCGGCACACTGGCTGTCGATATATTTAAGCCATTCCTCGCCGCCTATTTTATTCGACCAGTACATAGAGTTGTCGACATAGTGGACAGACACCATAAGCCTGTCGTTTACCATATCCTCAGGCATTTTAAATCTTGACGAGGTCGTTTTATCTATGTTTGTCCAGTAGCCCGAAACGATAAGCACACGCTGTGCGTTATATCCGCCTGTGCTTCTTACTGCGTCTACAAAAGCCTGATTGAGTGTGTTGGTCATCTTGTAAGCATTGGTTTCAGACTGCGCCTTGAGATTACCGTTTGAATCAAACTGATCGCCGCCGAGATATTCGTTATAACCCTCGAAAACGAGCGTGTAGGGATAATCCGCAAAATACTCGGCTATCTGCGTCCACAGATGAGTGAATATCTCCTTGCACTTGTCAAGGTCGTTTCTTCTTATGATAAATTCGTCGAAGTGGTGGATGTTTATAACGGAATATACGCCTGCCTTTTCGCAGTAATCAACAATCTCCTTAACTCTTTTAAGGTATTCCTTGTTTATCGTATATGTATTGTCATTTTCCATCATGTTGCCCCAGAACACAGGAATACGAACTGTGTTGAAACCTTCCGCCTTCATACCGTCTATTATTTCCTGCGTGGTAACATCCGCTCCCCAGCAGGTTTCATAATCCTGCGGTTCGTTTCCGCCGACAACGGGAATCCATTCATACGTTATCTTTTCGCAATCGGTCGCTTCGTATGCCTCCATCGTGTTGCCGAGACTTATGCCAAGCCCCATTTTTTCAGCCATTTCAGTTGCTGTGATTATCTCATAGCGTGATGAAGTATCACTGCTTTCGTTATCCGAAATACCGCTCTGAGCGTCCGACACCGGCTGACTTTCCGTTCCTGATGTGACATTTCCGGCACAGCCTGTCAGCAAAAGTGCCGTTACCGTAAGTATTGCCGTTAATCTCTTCTTCATAAGAATACCTCTTTAGCAAAAAGAGCCGTTACATAAATCTATGCAACGGCTCCCGAGTGTTTATGGTTTATTTTGCGTAATCTATAGCTCTGCTTTCTCTTATCAGATGTACCTTTATCTGACCGGGATATTCCATCTCGTTCTCGATACGCTGAGAAATTTCTCTTGCAAGAACTATCATCTTATCATCGTCAACCTGTTCGGGCTTTATCATGATTCTTACTTCACGGCCTGCCTGAATAGCGAATGACTTTTCAACGCCGTTGTAAGAACTGCATATCTCTTCGAGCTTCTGCAGACGCTTGATGTAGTTTTCGTAGTTTTCGCTTCTTGCGGCGGGACGTGCGGCACTTATTGCATCGGCTGCCTGTACAAGAGCGGCAATAACAGAGTGTATCTCAACATCGCCGTGGTGAGCCTCGATAGCGTGGATAACTTCGGGGCTTTCCTTATACTTACGGCAGACATCGACACCTATCTGAACGTGTGAGCCTTCAATCTCGTGGTTAAGAGCCTTGCCTATATCGTGCAGAAGACCTGCTCTTCTTGCAAGAGTTGCGTCAACGCCAAGCTCGCTTGCCATTATGCCTGCGAGGTGAGCGACCTCTATTGAGTGGTTAAGTACGTTCTGACGGTAAGAGGTACGGTAGTAAAGTCGGCCGATGAGCCTTACAAGCTCGTGGTGCAGGCCGTTGACGTTGGTTTCCATAACGGCACGCTCGCCCTCCTGCTTGATTTTAAGCTCGACCTCACGTCTTGCCTTTTCTACTGTTTCTTCAATTCTCGTGGGATGGATACGTCCGTCCTGAATGAGCTTTTCAAGCGCTATTCTTGCTATCTCACGTCTTACATGGTCATGGCAGGAAAGCGTTATAGCCTCGGGGGTATCGTCAATGATAAGGTCAACACCTGTGAGCTGTTCAAGCGCACGGATGTTTCTGCCCTCACGGCCGATTATTCTGCCCTTCATTTCGTCATTGGGCAGAGGCACTACGGATACTGCCACCTCTGATACGGTATCGGCGGCAAGTCTTGAAATAGCAAGGGAGATATACTGTCTTGCCTTTTCGTCGCATTCGTCCTTAAGACGCTGTTCGTAAGCTGTAATCTTGACTGCCTTTTCGTGCGAAAGCTCGCTGTCAAGCATACTAAGCAGGTGTTCCTTCGCCTGATCTAAAGTAAAGCCGGATATTTTTTCGAGAATATCCATCTGGCTTTTCTTGATGGATTCGGCTTCAGCCAGCTTTTCTTCAGCCTTCTTGTTCTTGTTCTGGAGCTGTTCTTCAAGACGTTCGATCTTATCGTTCTTCTTGTCGAGGTTCTCCTCTTTCTGCTGAAGTCTTCTTTCAGAGCGTGTTACCTCTGCTCTGCGTTCCTTGAGTTCTCTTTCGGTTTCGCTTTTGAGTTTCTGAATTTCTTTTTCGTTGTTTTCTTTGAGTTTAAAGATCTCGTCTTTAGCCTCAACCAGTGCGGTCTTCTTTGTTGCCTGAGCTTTTTCGTTAGCCTCGGATACTATCCTGCTTGCTTCCTTCTCGGCAGATTCTATCTGCGCTTCTGCCGTCTTTTTTCTATGCTCGATACCCATTTTGTACATAACAAAACCGAATATCGCCGCTCCGACTACGAATGCCGCCGCACAGAGTGTAACTGCAAGCCACACTTCCATGGGTTAGCGTTCCTCCTTTTCTGAATTGCCGTGTCACGCCGCCGCAAAACAGCATAAGCGCCTGCACGGCTGATTTTACATTTCAACATTTAATTGTATATATGTAAAATAAGCGGATCGCCCTGTCTTTTGTTGGTGAAAATTTACAAGACAGCTGACTTTCCTGAGTTATAATAGATATTTACTCGATATTAATTTTACGGCATTTTCAACAAATTGTCAAGGGCTTTTTATAAAAAAACACTAAATTATTTTGGAAAATAGTGAAAATCTATTGACAACATTTTACCGCTATGATATAATAATCAAACTGTGAAATCGCTATTACCGTTATGCAGTGCGGTTTTACGACACATTTTAATAAGCCGATGTGATGGAATTGGCAGACGTGACGGACTCAAAATCCGTTGGTAGCAATACCGTGCGGGTTCGACCCCCGCCATCGGCACCAAAAAAGCAGGGTTATGCCTAAACAGGCATAGCCCTGCTTTTTTTGGTGCTGGGGGGTGCGAACTCGCACTGTGCGGGTCGTGCAAGGATGCACGATGGCGGTCGCACAGAGTCGCTGCACGATGCAGCGACCCCAACGACCGCAATTCGACGCCCCGCTACACTTTCGCCCACTCAATGAGCGGGGTATTATTTTTGGTGCGGCGGGTGCGAGAACCCGCAACTTGCGGGTAAGGCACGGATGCCTTATAAAATGAACGCCCAAAGTTTTAAGCATGGATGCTTAAAGGCAGCCGCACTTAGTTGTTATGCAAGGATGCATAACGACAGCCACACAAAGCCGTTATGCAAGGATGCATAAAGACAGCCACACAGAGCCGTTGCACGATGCAACGGCACAAATGGCTGTCGATGCACAGATGCAACGGCACAAATGGCTGTCATTGCACAGATGCAACGGCACAAATGGCTGTCGATGCACAGATGCAGCGACCCAAACGGCTGACGAGGCACGGATGCGAAACCAACAGAGCAAGCACGACGTGCAAGGATGCACGATAGCGGTCGCCCAGAGTCGGCGCAAGGACGCGCCGACCCAAACGACCGCAAACGCAAGGATGCGTGATAGTGCTTGCCCAAAGTTTCGCACGATGCGAAACCAACAGAGCAAGCACGATTCGACAACCCCGCTACACTTTCGCCAACTCAACAGCGGGGTATTATTTTTGGTGATGGGGCGAAGAGATGGTGGCGTGACAATCCCTCCGTCTTGGCGGCAGAAAAGTTTGCAATATTAAAAAGGTGGGCATATCGCAAGTAAATGCAATAATGTTAAGGCTTGTGTCTTGCCGTCAAGCCACCTCCCTTTGACAAGGGAGGCAAGGATGATGGTGCAAAGCAAGGGATAGTGCGGTTTTGGAAGGGCTGTGCGGAGCGAGGGCTAATGGAGTGGCATCCCCTCCGGCAGTTGCCCGAATTTTTGTGGGCGACAGCACCTCACCTTTGGCAAGGGACGGGCACGGATGCCTTATAAAATGAACGCCCAGAGGGTTTAAGCATGGGGGCTTACAAGCAACAACTTATACAATTTTCAATGCAAAGTGTTGACAAATTACAACAATATATTGCAAAATCCGTTTAAATTTGTTATACTATACCAAAAGGACCAAAAGACTAAAAGACCGAAAGAGCCGAAGGACCGATAACATCATAAGTAATCGGCTGTCGGTTTAAGGGGAGGGCATATATGAGCGTGAAATACATACTGTATAATCCTTTATCGTGCAACGGGAAGGGAACAGAGCTTGCACAAAAGCTGACGGATATATACAAGGACGATGAACTGAAATATTGCAATATGACGCAGATAAGCGGATACGGCACATTTTTTGACAGTATTTCGCCCGAAAGCGATATTGTGCTGTGCGGCGGTGACGGTACGCTTAACCGTTTTATAAATGACAGCGACGGGTATCCTTATGAAAATCCGCTGTATTATTACGGTACGGGAAGCGGAAATGATTTTTTGCGTGATCTCGGCAAGGAGCAGGGCTGTGAGCCTGTAAGGATAAACGAATATGTCAGAAATCTGCCTATTGTAACGGTAAACGGCAAAAGCTCACGGTTTATCAATGCTATAGGCTACGGTATTGACGGATATTGCTGTGAAACGGGCGATGAGCTGAGAGAAAAATCCGACAAGCCGATAAATTATACATCTATTGCGGTTAAAGGTCTGTTGTTTCATTTCAGACCGGCGAATGCGGTTATAAACGTTGACGGCAGGGAGTACAGCTATAAGAAGGTATGGCTTGCGCCGACAATGAACGGCAGGTTTTACGGCGGCGGTATGATGACCGCTCCGAAACAGGACAGAAACAACCCGGAGGGGAAGCTGTCGGTTGTTGTGATGCACGGCAGTGGGAAGCTGAAAACGCTTATGGTGTTCCCTTCAATCTTCAAGGGGGAGCATATCAGCCATACCGAGATGGTAGAGGTGCTGACCGGAAAGGAAATCACAGTGCGGTTTGATTCACCTGCCGCATTGCAGATAGACGGCGAAACGGTAAAGAATGTCAGCGAATATTCGGTGAAGGCGTATGACAGGGAGAACGGCGACCGGCGGTATACAGACGGAGAAAAGGAAAAAGAAAGCGAAACTGTTTGAATAAGTGCATAGGCAGGAGATGTCGGGTTGTGGGGTGCTATATTTAATAGAATATATTCGTAGAGCTTGCTTATATAGGAGATAAAACGGTAAACAAAAAACCGCTTGATTTTGACAATCAAGCGGTTTTTAATTGGTCTGAGTGACAGGATTTGAACCTGCGGCCTCTACCACCCCAAGGTAGCGCGCTACCAATCTGCGCCACACCCAGATAACAGTAAACATTATACACGGTTTTCGGGTATTTGTCAAGGGATTTTTTAAAAAAATACGAAAAATTTTCGGCAGAGCTGTTCAAACGGCTTTGTTGTGCGAAATGAAGGGCTGTGGTCGATGTGGCCGTAGGGTGAAGCGAGGCGGTTGTGGCCGATGTGACCGTAGGGTGAAGCGGAGCGGTTGTGGTCGATGTGGCCGTAGGGTGAAGCAAGGCGGTTGTGGTCGATGTTGCCGTAGGGTGAAGCGGAGCGGTTGTGGTCGATGTTGCCGTAGGGTGAAGGAGGGCGGTTGTGGTCGATGTTGCCGTAGGGTGAAGCAGAGCGGTTGTGGTCGATGCGACCGTAGGGTGAAGCGGAGCGGCTGTGGTCGATGTTGCCGTAGGGTGAAGCGGAGCGGTTGAATGATATACGGAAAGGTAAGTTTTGAGAAAAAATGACGTTTGCTATTGCGAACACGGACAATTTGTGATACAATATAAAATGTGTCGGTATGTGCAGATGAAGCGCTGTATGCGCCAAAGATACAGGCGGCAGATACAGATGACACAGGAAAGTAAAAAATCCGATGAAAAGGACGGTTATTTATAATGACAAATTATGAAACTTACGAAAGCCCTTTCTGTACGAGATATGCAAGCGAGGAAATGCAGTTTACATTCTCCGCACAGAAGAAGTTTTCGACATTCCGCAGATTGTGGGTAGCGCTTGCGAGAGCGGAAATGAAACTCGGACTTGAGCAGGTAACGCAGGAAAAGGTCGACGAACTTGAGGCACATATTGATGATATTGACTTTGCTTATGCGGCTGAGGAGGAGAAGAAGCTCCGCCACGATGTTATGGCGCACGTTCATACATACGGAAAGTGCTGTCCGAAGGCCGAGGGCATAATCCATTTAGGCGCTACAAGCTGTTATGTAGGCGACAACACCGATGTTATCGTAATGCGTGACGCTATGAAGATAGTACACAGAAAGCTTGTGAACGTTCTTTCGAACTTCGCTTCTTTTGCGGATAAATATAAGGATATGCCCTGTCTTGCATATACACATTTACAACCTGCACAGCTGACTACAGTCGGCAAGCGTGCTACACTGTGGATGAACGAACTTCTGATGGATCTTGAGGATCTTGAGTATCAGATGGGTAATCTGAAACTGCTCGGTCAGAAGGGTACTACAGGCACTCAGGCAAGCTTTATGGAACTGTTCCACGGCGATGAGGAAAAGATAGAAAAGCTGGAGCAGATGATAGCTGAGGAAATGGGATTCAAGCAGTGCGTACCCGTAAGCGGTCAGACATATTCAAGAAAGGTAGACAGCAGAATAGTTAATGTACTGGGCGGTATTGCACAGAGCTGTTCGAAGTTCTCGAACGATCTGCGTATCCTTGCAAACTTCAAGGAAATCGAGGAGCCTTTTGAAAAGAATCAGATCGGTTCTTCGGCTATGCCTTATAAGAGAAACCCCATGAGAGCGGAGAGAATTACATCGCTTTCAAGATATGTTATGATAGATACTCTTAATCCTGCGTTTACGGCAGGCACACAGTGGTTTGAGAGAACGCTCGACGACAGTGCGAACAAGCGTATCGCAGTAGCGGAGGCATTCCTTGCAACAGACGCTATACTGAACATTATGCTGAATATCACAAACGGACTGGTCGTATATCCTAAGGTTATCCGTGCAAGAGTAATGAAGGAGCTTCCTTTCATGGCAACGGAAAACATTATGATGGACGCAGTTATGAAGGGCGGAAACAGACAGGAGCTTCACGAGAAGATAAGACAGCACAGCATTGCCGCAGGTAAGGTCATCAAAGAAGAGGGCGGAGAAAACGACCTCGTTGACAGAATCGCCGCAGATCCCGACTTCATGACGACAAAGGAAGAAATCGAGGCAAAGCTCATCCCCGAAAATTACACGGGCAGAAGCGCAAGCCAGGTGAGCGCATTCCTTGACAAGTGCATAAAGCCTGTCCTTGAAAAGAATAAGGACGTTCTCGGAGAAAAGGCTGAGCTTTCCGTATAATGAACGGATTGTGAAAATTGCAGAAATTCTTTACTATTTCTTGACTAATCGAAATCATTATAGTATAATACTGTAATGTATAAATTAACAGGATGTGCTGAGGCACAGAAACGGAGTGAAACATTTGAAAAGAGTGGCAAAGCCTGTGTTCTTTATAGTGCTGGCGGTTATACTGGCATTTACAGGCATAGTATTTTTCGGTGTTCATACCCAGTACGGCGATTTCACGAGCACTATTATAAGAGGTGTAAGCGATATTCGTTGGGGTATTGATATCAGAGGCGGTGTTGACGTTACATTTACGTCACCGGCAGATTACGATGCGACCAATGAAGAGGTCGATGCGGCAAAGTCGATTGTTGAAACAAGACTTGTTGCAAACAACATAACAGACTATGAGGTTTATGTTGATTATAACAGCGATAAGATAATCGTGCGTTTCCCGTGGCAGGCTGAGGATGACAGCTTTGATCCGGAAGCGGCTGTAAAGGAGCTTGGTGCTACCGCACTGCTCACCTTCAGAGAAGGCTCGGAAAAATCGCTTTCCAACGGTCAGACATACGAGGATCTGCCCCTTATCATTTCCGGCTCGGACGTTGAAAAGGCTTCTGCCGTATATCAGCTTAAGAGCGGAAACAGCAAGGAATATGAGTATATGGTATCCTTAAAGCTGAAGGACAGCGGCAAGGAGAAGTTTGCAGAGGCTACAAAGAAGCTTGCTTCATCAAAGGGATACATCTCGACATATATGGATGACAAGTGTATATCCACAGCTTCGGTCAAAGAGGAAATCAGCGGCGGTGAGGCTACGATAAGCGGTAACTTTACGGCTGATGAGGCTAAGGCGCTTGCAGACCAGATAAACGGCGGTGCGTTACCGTTCAAGCTGGAAACATCGAGCTTCAGCACTATCTCGCCCACGCTCGGTACAGGTGCCCGTGACGCTATGGCAATCGCCGGCGTTATCGCATTCGGTCTTATTATGATATTCATGATTTCACTGTACAGACTGCCCGGTGTAGTTGCCGTTATCGGTCTTATCGGACAGGTTGCAGGTACGTTCTGTGCTATAACAGGCTTCTTCCCGTTCTCAAACAGCTTTACGCTGACAATACCCGGTATCGCAGGTATCATTCTTGCGGTAGGTATGGGCGTTGACGCTAACGTTATCACGGGTGAGCGTATAAAGGAAGAAATAAACAGCGGCAAGACGATAGACACAGCGATAGCCACAGGCTATAAGAGAGCGTTCAGTGCGGTATTTGACGGTAATATCACAATGATTATCGTTGCTATCATACTTATGGGTGCTTTCGGTACTCCCGACAGCCTTGCGTCTACTATACTGAAGCCCGTATTCTTCATGTTCGGTGCTTCGACAGAGGGTACTATCTACTCATTCGGTTATACTCTGATGGTCGGCGTTATACTGAACTTCCTGTTCGGCATATTTGCGACAAGACTTATGACAATGTCGCTTTCCAGATTCAAGATATTCAGAAATCCCGCTCTCTACGGCGGAAAATCTGCAAAGAAGCGTGCCGCTGAAAAGGCTGCCGCAACGGAAGGCGGTGCTTCAAAATGAATAACAAAAAAGTATTTGATTTTATAGGATACAGAAAGATACTCTTTCTGATACCGATCGTCATTGCTGTAATTACGGTTATCTTCAACTGCGTATTCGGCGTTGAAATGGCAATTGAATTCAAGGGCGGTACAATGCTGACCTACAGCTATACCGGCGAAATTGACACAAATGCGGTAAAGAAGACGGTCGAGGGCGAAAACTACGGAGCTGTTACGGTAACTACAGGTTCTTCGATGAACAGCTCACTTGAAGTCGTTGAGATCTCATTCTCGTCTTCGGAGGGACTTACAGCAGATAAGCAGACAGCTTTATCGGATAAGCTCCAGCAGACCTTCAAGGATAACAGCCTTACGCTTGTAAACAGCCAGGATGTCAACCCCACATCAGGTGCGGAGTTCTTCCTTAAGTGCCTTGTTGCAGTATTATTCTCGTTTGTACTGCTTGTAATCTATATTGCGTTCAGATTCAAGAAGATCGGCGGCCTTTCGGCAGGTGTGTTTGCACTGGTAGCCCTTGTTCACGACTGTTTCATGGTTTATGCTGTGTTCGTGTTCTGTCGTTTCCCTATCGACGCAAACTTTATGGCGGTTGTTCTTACCGTGCTCGGTAACTCTATCAACAATACAATCGTTGTATATGACCGTATCAGAGAGAACCGTAACCTTTACGGCAACTCGCTTTCACTCAAGGAACTTGTTAATATGAGTATCACTCAGTCGATAACACGTTCTGTAAACACAACTGTTACCACAGCCTTTGCCGTACTCGCAATCTGCGTTGTATGCGCAATCTGCGGCGTAACCTCGATAATGACATTTGCTATTCCTATGATGGCAGGTCTTATCTGCGGTACCTATTCTTCACTGTGCATCTCGGGTCCCCTGTGGGTACTCTGGCAGGAGAAGCACGGCAAGAATTATACAAATGCAGGAAACGGCGAAAGCAAGAAGGATACAAAAAATCTTGCTTCAAAGGGTACGGTAGACACAAAGAAGCTCATGGTATAATCACCTGCGGCTGATAATTCAATCAAAAATAAAAGCCGCATAGCACATAAAGTCTTTGCGGCTTTTGAATTTAGACAGATATTCATAAAAACCAAATGGGAGAGATTTTTAAAAATCACGGAGGATATTTTGAAAAGAGATATTACTAAAAAAATTACAACACATTTCGGTAAACTTATACGCAGTCCGAAGCTGTTGCTGACGCTGATAATTCCGCCGATAGCGGTAATTGTCATAGGACTTGCGGTATTTGCGGGCAGTGGGCTTTATCCGTTCGGAGATAAAACGCTCGCATGGTGCGATATGCACCAGCAGGTGCTTCCTTTATTGCTCGACTTCAAGGACATACTTGAGGGCAAAGGGGATTTCTTCTTCAACTGGCAGAATGCCGGCGGAATGAATTTCCTCGGTGTGTTCCTGTTCTTTATATCAAGCCCGTTTTCGCTTCTTGTTGCATTTGTCGACAAAGCGGACATGATGCTGTTCATGAACATTATGACGCTTATGAAAATGGCTGTCTGTGCGATAACTGCAAATGCGTACTTCCGCACCTGCCATAAAAAGCTGGATGTGACATATTCGGCGCTTTTCAGCGTTATGTATGCGTTCAGCGGTTACTCTATGCTGTTCTATCAGAACACGGTATGGCTCGATGTAATGTACTTCTTCCCGCTGCTGCTGATAGCGTTCAATTCGCTCGTAAAGCGTAAACGCACAGGCGGTCTTATATTCTGCCTTGTCGGAATGCTGGTGCTGAATTATTATCTCAGCTATATGGTGGTATTGTTCACGATACTGTATTTCGGCGTTTACATTTTTCTTAACAGAAAAAAGGGCAGTACAAAGGGCATTGCGCCGAGGTTTATTATCGGATGCGGTATAGCGGCGCTGATTTCCGCTGTTGTATGGCTTCCGAGCTTTGCACAGTATCTTTCGTCTGCAAGGGGAGCGAACATACTCAAGGGTCTGTTTGATTCTGCGGTATTTGCAGGGATATATACCAATCTGCCGCTTATTTTCTGTACAGGATTTTCCGTTGCGGCTTTCATCGTGTATTTTCTGCGCAGAAAGAGCAAGAACAGCAGATTCTATGCGTTGCTTTCGTTCCTTACGCTTCTGCCGGTGGTGTTTGAGCCGATAAACAAGATGTGGCACACGGGCGACTATATGGCATTCCCTATGCGGTACGGCTATATGACTACGCTTATGATGCTGACCTTTGCGGCGGTGAAGCTGTCGCATACAAAGCCGGACGATTATGCGCAAAAGAATAAAAAGCCTTATCTTATCGGAATAACTGCCGCCGGCGTTACCTATTTCGGTTTTACGATATGGTACTACTGTAATTGCAGATACGAACTGGATTCGTATGTTTCGACACTGTGGGGAAGCTCGGAGTCATTCGTACTGCTTTTGATTATCTTCTGCGGATTTACGGCACTGTATGTTCTGACTATGGCTTTCGGCGTTTTCAAGAAGCTCACTTTCAAATCGGTTTGTTCTGTACTGGCTGTAATTGTTGTAGCGGAGAGCGTTTTCAACGCAAACGTGTATATAGGCGCATCAGCATATACTCCCGTCAAGTACAACAATGCGATAGAGCTTGAAGGAAAAATCCCTGAGGACGATGATTTTTACAGGGTGAAGCTGACGCAGTGGCCGAAGAAATATTTTGACGCAAATCTTATAGGCGGACTGGGCTATCCCACCATCGCACATTACACCTCGCTTACATCGGAGGATTATATGTTTGCGATGAAACGGCTCGGCTATTCGTCCTACTGGATGGAGGTAACCGGCAACGGAGGCACGGCTCTTACCGATGCCGTTATGAATATTAAATATTATATAGAGAAATTCAGCGCAAGAGAGCCTGTGATTTATCGTGACAAGAACTATTCGATCTATGAGAGCGAATATTATCTTCCGCTCGGAATAGTGACCGACAGCGATCTGTCACAATGTACGGAGCTGCCTAAGGCGGAACGTATAGTTATACAGGAATATCTTGCAAAGAATCTGCTTGATACGGGCAACGAACTGCTGTTTACCGAGTATGAGCATACCGGAGAAAAGAATATACGGTATGCACATCGTGATGGGATATATTATTTCACACCCAAGAGCAATACACGCATCGCAACGCTCAGCTACAAGCTGGATATAGGTGAAAAGCAGGCGTTGTATTTCGATTGCTTTGATCTTGTTGCAAGAAATATCAACGAGCATATCAACGGTTCGTTTGCAATATATGTAAACGGCATCAAGCAGGATCTGTCGTTCCCGAATAAAGACAGCAACGGACTTTTATATCTCGGTACTTTCGAAAATGAGAAGGTAAGTATAGATGTTGACGTAAACGAAAGCACTTATTGCTCAAGCTATGGTATTTACGGACTGTCGCTCGGCAAGCTGGAAAAAGCTATCAATAAAACAAAAACCGCCGATCTTAAGGTTGACGGTGGAAATATAAGCGGAACGGCAGACAACGCAAAGAGCGGTCAGTGGCTGTTTTTGTCGGTGCCGTATGACGACGGATTTTCTGCAACGATAAACGGAAAGCCTGCTGAGATATACCGTTCAATGTCGGGCTTTATGGCGGTAAAGCTGGAGGAAGGCAAAAACGATATAGCCATAAGCTTCTGCCCGAAGGGGCTTAAACCGGGTATTATGCTGAGCGTTGCAGGCTTTGCGGCACTGGTGCTGTACATTATATTCCGCAAAAAGATAACGGCAATTGCCGATAAGGCGGAAGGTCTGTGCAGGATTGGCATTTACGCATTGCTTGTTGCGGTGCTGGCGGCGGTGTATGTATTACCGCTAATCATATCAATAATAGGGAACATTTGTTCTCTGGCGGGCTGATTTTCAGAAAGGAAGTAATGAAAATGGATATTGGCGTATCAACGGCTTGTCTGTACCCTCTTGAAACAGAAAAGGCTCTTTATGAGCTTGCCGAGCGGGGTGTAAAAAATGTTGAGATATTCGTAAATTCGATAGACGAGCTTGAAGGGCAGGTGCTTGTTGAACTAAGAAGGATCATCGGTGAATACGGGATGAACGTAATATCCATGCATCCGTTTTCTTCGCCTATGGAAACGCTGTTTCTTTTCGGCGATTATCCACGCAGAACCGAATATCTGATAGATATTTACAAGAGGTATTTTGAGGTTATGGCAGAGATCGGTGCGGGTGTGTTTGTTCTGCACGGAGCTATCCTAAGTTCAAAGGTACCTGATGAAAGGTATATGGAACGTTATCTGCGTCTGTTCCGCCTCGCAAAAGAATTCGGTGTTACGGTGGCACAGGAAAACATCTGCTACTGCAAGAGCAGCAGTGTAAGATTTATCGAGGATATGATCGGACAACTCGGCGACGAGGTCAGATTTGTTGTAGATCTCAAACAGGCAAGAAGGAGCAATGTAGATCCGTTCAGGCTTATGGATATAATAGGTGACAAGGTCGTACATCTTCATGTAAGCGACGGAAACGCAGGTTGCGATTGCCTGCCGATAGGAAAGGGCAGCTTTAACTTCAACCGTCTTTTCAGCGAACTGGAAAAAATAAATTACGATAAAGCAATGATAGTCGAGCTTTACCGTGAGAACTACAGCAGCTATGACGAACTTGCTGTATGTGCGAATAATATGAAAAAGATATACGATAAGTATAAGATGGGTCTTTGATTACAGAAAATGCTTGAAAAAGCTGCGAAAGTGTGTTAAAATACATAAATACAGGAATATGGAAAAGGAAACCGTGAGGATCAGAGCGAAAGCGAGGAAAACAGATGAAATGCCCGGAATGCGGATATGAGGACAGCAAGGTAATAGACAGTCGCCCTGCGGAAAATAAAATTCGCAGAAGACGTGAATGTCTGTCGTGCAAGTGCCGTTTTACGACCTATGAAATGGTGGAAACAATACCGCTTATGGTTGTGAAAAAGGATAATACCATTGAACCTTTTGATCGTGACAAGCTGATAAACAGGCTTGCGAGAGCTACGGTGAAACGTCCGGTACAGATCGAGGACCTTGAAAAAATGGTTGAAGATATTGTACAGGAACTGAAGAACCAGTTCAGACGGGAGGTATCATCGGACGAGATCGGCGAGCTGGTACTGCGCAGGCTGAAGGATATAGATAAGGTGGCATATATCAGATTTGCTTCGGTATATCGTGACTTTAATGATATTGACAGCTTTGTCAGAATAATTTCCGAACTGAACGAGGAAAAATAGGATTTTTATCGGTGCCGTCCTTAAAGGGCGGCATTGTTTTAGCTTTACGGAAAGAATGCACGAGTTTTCAACATACAGGAACTCGGCTGTTGATAACTAAATATTGATAGCGAGAAACTGTATATTGTGGTTGTTTACATTTTGCACAATCGGAGAATATAACGGTTTAAAACCATTTGTGCAAAATTAAAATGAAAAAGATGTTGACAAAGCTCGAAAAGCGTGATATAATAGACAAGCACTCAAACGAGAGGGCATAAAAACAGAGGGTACTTGAGAAAGCCTGAAACCGCTTGAACAGTGAGAAAGATGGCAGTCGATGGTACAGAGATGAGCTTAAAAAACCGGAAGGAAGAAACGGCGGAAGCACGGTGACCGACTGGTAAAAAGTTCAAAACTCTGAAAAAAGAAATTTAAAAAATTTCAAAAAAGTGTGGGTTTCTGCGTGGATTAAGATTTTTGATATCATATTCTTCTCTCATATTGTTCACCAACCTTCTTGATAAATCTTACGTTCGTTCTTAGTCGCTTCCCTTGCGGAAATTAGACGAATAACACTATCTGAGTCTCTATAGCAATGACTTACGATACAAATTTTTGATGATTTTAACATTCCAATAATGAGAAAACGTTCTTCTCCAATGGAGTGATCTGGGTCATCAAACAATACTGCGGCTTCGTCATAAAACACCTCCTGAGCCGTTTCAAAGGATAAGCCATGCTTTTTCTTATTAACCTCATTCTTGTTTTCGTCCCACTCAAATTTTAAGCTTTCCATAATTATATTATACATATAAAATAATTATTTGTCAAGCCTTATCTACCACTCTTTATCACTTTCTAAAATTCCCCTGAGAATAAAATACGCTATATTGATAAGAAGATACATTACAAAGAGATTGAAAGTTGTGACCTTGCCTATCAAATCACCAAACCACACAAATACAATAAGTGACACATATAGCACAAATACAGTCAATCCGTCTGCCATACGCTCCTTGAAATATCCCACAAATAACTTAATACCTAAGAAAAGACAAGCGATAGCCCCTAAAGATAGCAGACCGCTGACTATTTCCCATATAAGCCCTCGTTTCACGATAAACCTAACAGCTTTAGATACACAAAAGAACAATGACTTGAACGTTGATATAAAATCGGTTCTGAAACGTACTGAGCGAGCCGCTGTGGCTATTGTCGCACCTAAACCATATAGAATAGCCAACGTAAAAGCAACC
>OKRY01000823.1_pt1 | contig 25718 bp, 26 predicted proteins | sample 1601121 | NCBI WGS metagenome assembly OKRY01 (sample SAMEA3541546, study PRJEB24748) | human gut metagenome | biome: human gut; feature: human-associated habitat; material: faeces | place: China | collected 2012
CAATCTTTTTTACAATGCTACCATAATTGTAGGAATATTTAATAAATTCGCTCAACATATTACTCCTCCAAAAATCCTGATCGCAATTATTCTTGGTAAATTATCACCAACAATTGAAATTAACGAAGAACCAGGGACATCAACCAAAAAGATAGATAATATACCCGTCGCACATGAAATAGCTGACAATATTTTTTCCGTTTTCTCATCCAAGAGACCGTTCTTAGCGCCTTCCATACCATCCGTAAAACTAATCGCCTGATAAATTAATTGAAAGCCTTTTAAACCAGCTTTTCCCATACCAATTAGCTTAGCCGATTCACCAATCTCTTCTGCGCTTTTTATCATTTTATTAAAAAGCTTTTCTGCGCCCTTAGCTGCCACAGTTGTCTTGCCATTATCAGGCTGTAAAACATTATTAGTAATAACTGTGAATGTAGTGATACCAGTTTTTAAGATTTCTTGGAAAAAGTCATTCCAACCACCTTTAATAGATTTGTTCCACAATTCATCAAGACTAAGAGATATTGATTTCAGCGCCTCATCTAAAGCATGTAAGACAATCCCGCCACCAAGTGCTTGAAATATTGCCATCCATATATTTCTATCGTCGCCCTCATTGGAATCATCAGACTGCCTATTGTCTGTATATCTTGCAATTTTTCTAATTGTTCCAGTGTCAGGTATGCTCAACAAAGCCTCCGCAACATTCCTTATTCCTTTTAGTAATTCTAACAAAGGAAAGCGCACAGTAACCTCGTGGCCTGCAATTCGACTGGCAATTTTGCTGGCAAACACATCCGGGTTCTTGAGATAATATTTTGCCTTTTCTTTTGCTTCATCGAATTTGGCTTTTAAGTTTTCTACCCGCTCTTGCAGTTTTTCTAAGAACTTTTGCTTTTTGGCTTCCAACTTTTCAACGATCTTACCGTTAACATCAACCAAGAACGCTTTAATATTTGCATAGGCCAATGCCAAATTTGGCGTGTTACCCTCGCTGTCCTTAAACGCAATCGGGTTGTTCCAGCAATAGGCATACGCATTGACACTGAAAAAGTTAGATGTAGTCAGGCAATCAAAATCATCCGCAGAAATAAAGCGACCAAGATCCGGATCATAATATCTGGACTGCAAATAATACATACCTGTTTCAGAATCGTAATAATAACCACGATAACGAAGCGGGTTTGCAGTAGCCACAGCCAGCTGGTCCGCATTGTCCGGTTCTGTTGTGTTGATTTGAAGCAATTTGCCCCAGGGATCATAGACATACTGTGCCAGCAGGTTACCCTGCGCATCAGTAATGCCAACAACATCACCATTTAGGTTGGTTAAATAATAATACTGAATATCGTCCAGTACAAAGCCGAAAGGCGTACCTCCGCTGTATTGAAAATACAGATTTCCTTCCGGACCCGCTTGCGCCAGCAGCTGGCCGCCGATGGTATCAAATGTAGTTTTGCCGTTAGCGGTCACCTTTGTAGCACGATAGCCGTCCGCGTCGTAGGTATAGGTATAACTTCCTTGCTCGTCCGTTACGGATTCCAACAACTTACCGCGGGCCCAATTATACTGACGTGCTCCATAGCCTGTCAGATTACCAACTTGGTCATAGGTTAGTGCCACACCGTCTACAGCCGTTACCTGATCCGGCCATTGGGCGTTTGTATAGGCATACTGTACAGGAATACCGTCTTCTGTTTTTGAGAGCAAATTTCCACGGCTATCATAGGTGTAACTACTCTCATCTGCACCGCTGACACGAATCAACTGACCGTGGCTGTCATAGGTATACTGATTCCTTTCATCGGCAATCACATTACCATCGGTGCCACAAAACAAGGAACCGTCCCCTGTTCTATGCGTGTGATTACTTATTGCCCCCAAATTTTACCTGCACCGGCGTTGATCATATAATCGCGCAGAGCCTCTACAAATGCCTCGGGATCGTCCACATAGAATACGAATATTTCTTCCTCATAAATCTCTGCTGTGATCCGTATATAGCGCTCTCCGGAACCGCCCATATCAAACCAACCATCGTCTTTTGAATTGAATATAGATTTCGGCGGTCGCTTACCCTTACAGATCTGAATTTTCTGAATACAGGCATACGGCACCTTGGGATTTGATTTTTCTCTATGCCGAGAATCCGGAACGCCGTGAACATCAAACTGCATATAGTCGTTATACAGCGTAACCCCTTTCGGTAATTCATAATAGCGATAGGTCGCAACGATCACAACCGCAGCGACAATAATACCGAAAACGAGTTTTACCGGCATTGTTACCGGTATGCGCAAAGCCGGTAAAACAATTAGCGTTAAAAGAAGGTACGCATTTATACCCAATACAATATAAATAAAGGCGATACCCTTGTTGATTAGTTTTTTGCATTTTGATTCTTCTGAAAAGAGAAAGAATTTAGCTTTTTTTATCATCATACCCCCACAAATGACCATTAAAACAAGGGACGGTTCCCTGTTCTATCACTTGTTTGCATACTGCTCCACCTTTGCCATAATTTCCGCGCAGCAATCCTCTGCGTCTTGGACTGAGAAAATGTATTTCTTGCCATCGCGCAGTTGCAACACCACATTATAGTTAAAGTCGCCATAAGGCACCAATTCAGAAAACATATCCTTAGTCCAATAGATACTGCTGTACTACACATAGGCGTTTTCGATCATATAGTACGGTACAGCGATCTTGTTCTTCCAGTTCAAAGCGGTAATGGTATAGCGGGCAAGCACCACTTGGTCGTCGTACAAAAAGCAGCCCTTGGGCATGACCAGCGGCAAAAGCGAATAAACAACCGACAAAATCAAAACAGCTTTTGTTATGTAATCTAAAACAGGATCCTGTAACAGGAAATCCGCCAGGCCAATGCGGCCCAATAAACCCAGGCCTAATCGACACAGCAGAAAAACAATGGCGAAATTATCTGCCGCACAAAGAAACGGCAATAAAAGCTGAAAGGTACGATTCGGCGCTTTGAATTTGTATTTTTTCATTTTCTTCTCTCCTGCCCTTCTATGCAGACAAGACCCGCATGCACTGATTTCAGTATAACACAAGGCGCATACCGTTGCAAGATAAGATAAAAAGACAAAAAGACTCTTTACAAACACGGGCAAAACGGTTATAATAATTGCACCGATAGGAAATGAAGGCGTAGCTCAGTTGGTTAGAGTACTTGCTTGACATGCAAGGGGTCGGTGGTTCAAGTCCACTCGTCTTCACCATTTGACTTTGCAGAAATGCAAAGTCTTTTTTTCTGAAAACAATGTGTTTACCTGTTCTGTGACAAGAAACCGTCACCTGTTCTAAAGCAAGTAAATTGCAGGAGAATATAAAAATGACAAAGGACGAATATTTAATAACAGACCCACCCCTAAAAGCGTTGACTCTTTTTGCAATGCCTATGATTTTAGGCAGTTTCTTTCAGCAAGTGTACAATATGGCCGATTCAATCATCGTAGGTCAATTTGTCGGTTCTTCCGCGCTTGCGGCTGTCGGCGCCTGTGCCGCGCTGACAAATGTTTTTATTTGCATAGCACTCGGTGCAGGCGTAGGGGCAGGTGTACTGGTCAGCCGTTATTTTGGCGCCCAAAATTACGGCAAGATGAAAACAATCGTTTCTACTTCGTTAATCAGTTTTTTGCTTTTAAGCATATTTCTCGGTATTTTCGGTGTTTGCAGTGCGCACTGGATGATGCGCATACTGCAAACACCTGCTGATATCATGGAGGATGCCGTGCTGTATTTGCGCATCTATTTTGCCGGCTTCCCGTTTTTATTTATGTATAACATTCTGTCTACCATGTTTACTTCCATCGGCGAATCAAAAATTCCGTTATGGCTTTTAATATTCTCGTCGGTTTTGAACATCATCATGGACCTTTGGATGGTGGGCGGTCTTAAACTGGGCGTGTTTGGCGCAGCTCTGGCCACACTCATTGCGCAGGGCATTTCAGCCGTACTTTCCCTTTTGCTATTCCTTTATCGTATGCGAAAATACGCAAATCCCTTTCGTTGGTTTGACAAAAGCGAACTGCGTTCCATGTTAAAACTCGCCATTCCCTCTATTCTTCAGCAATCCACCGTGTCCATCGGTATGATGATTGTGCAAGCCGTTGTAAATCCATTCGGCACGCAAGCCCTCGCCGGCTATGCGGCAACGATGAGAGTAGAGAATGTTTTTTCGCTGATATTTGTATCTATCGGGAATGCAGTGTCATCTTTCGTTGCCCAAAATTTCGGCGCGGGCAAAATTGACCGTATTAAAAAAGGTTACCGTGCCGCTTTACTATTAGATGTATGCTTTGCCGTATTTGCATTTATCATTATCGAAACCATGCATACGCAAATTTCTTCGCTTTTCTTAGGCAAAGACGGAACGGCTTTCGCGTATCAGGTATCCGGCGATTATATGCGCTGGATCGGCTACTTTTTCATATTTATGGGTATCAAAATGGCAACAGACGGTGTTCTTCGCGGACTTGGGAATATGCCCCCGTTTTTACTTGCAAATATGGTTAACCTTGCCATTCGCTTGTCCGTAGCATTGATTTGTGCACCGCGTTTTGGTATTGCCTTTGTCTGGCTTGCTGTACCGGCAGGCTGGCTTGCAAACTTTGTCATTTCTTATGTGGCACTAAGAAAATCCTGGCCTAAGGATACTTTGGCTTAAAATTCTTATTTCATCAAAACAGGTGCGCTCTAAATTGTAAGGCAAACAAAAACATCTTTACTTTACAAAGAACCGTCCCCTGTTCTGCGGCGTACGGAAAAAACCGTGCGCCGTACTTTTATCTATAAGAGAAAAGCAAGTAAAATCGCCGTAAAACAGCGCAAATAAAGGAAAAAAGCACCGAAAAATCGGTGCTTTTTTTGGCAGGGGCTTTATAATCAACTCAATGCGTAAACAGTCCACCGGACTGTTTACTGTCAAAAGTGCAGGCACTTTTGAATTTCGTGGTTCAAGTCCTTCTGCATTAACAACAAAACAAAAAGACACCCGCAGGTGTCTTTTTATTTTGGCAGGGGCAGAAAGACTTGAACCCTCGGCACGCGGTTTTGGAGCGAAATAAAGCACGCTTTCAGTTAAGCCGCGTGTTAAAATACAGTCCCCCTAAAATTCCGCATAAAAACAGCACTTTCAGGATTTGAAAGTGCTGTTCGTTTTTGTAATTATAGTTTTTGTTGAAAATTGATGCTTTTTTGATGCTCTTGAAAATCGAAAAATATCATAACTCAAATTTAATGCACCCCACTATAAGGGGCAGTGACAAATAATAGTAAAACCCTTTTCGTTAATGAATTTCAATTATTCAATCCACTATTCATTAATTATTTTTGCATTTTTTAAATGGCAATATAAAAACTTGCCATCTGAATAAGTATCGAATGTGCCGACAACCGTTATTTCCGTATTTTGTTCAAAGTTAGGATTAGTTTTATCTGAAAGTTCAAATTCTAATCCTTGTTGACAACAAGCAGTTGCATCAGGAATAATCACGGCATTGTATATTTTGCCTGTTTCTTCATCCGTATATTGATTAAATTGACCTTTCATTTTTATGATCTTGCCTTTATAATCATCAGGCGTAATAAGCATATTATAAACTTCAGAGTAGACTACCGTGCTGCTTAGTTCCGTCAAGTCCAAATCAACGGACTTCGCCTCGGTTGTTGTTTCAGTTGCTTTTGTTGTGGCCTTTGAGTTAGAATTCTCGTTTTTATCACTGTTTTTTGAACAAGCGACAAAACTCAAAGCCAACACTAAAGCTAATATAATTGCAATTATTTTTTTCATACTCTTACACCTCTCTTAACGCTTGATAAAGCCAAGCAAATTATAAATCCGGCTATATCGCTTGCAACAATGGTTGAGCCTACCGGCGTTCCTGCAAGAATTGAGGCAAGAAGTCCCACAACCGTACATACAACGGAAAAGGCTGCAGAAAAGATAATTACAGATTTAAAGCTATTGAAAAGTCGCATTGCCGAAAGTGCAGGAAAAATAATCAATGCAGAAATAAGAAGTGAACCTACAAGGTTCATTGCAAGCACAATGATAACCGCAATGGTAACTGCTATCAAGAAGTTATATGCCCCCACTTTTATTCCCGTTGCTTTTGCAAAGCTTTCATCAAAAGTAACGGCAAAAATCTTGTTATAAAACACGCAGAAAATAATTATTACGGCTATCGACAGTGCAACACATAGGTAAACATCCTTTATTGTAAGGGTCAATATTGATGTTGAACCGAAAAGCGTTGAACAAACATCACCCGAAACATTGCCAGAGGTTGAAAACAAATTCATAACCAAATAGCCTATTGCAAGTGCTCCTACGGAAATAACAGCTATTGCAGCATCACCTTTAATTTTTTTCTTACCACCGATTAAAAGAATAATTGCCGCAATAATTGTAACCGGCATTATTAAAAGCATATTGTTTGTTAGCTTTAATACCGTTGCAACTGCCATTGCACCGAAAGCCACATGGGAAAGTCCGTCTCCGATAAATGAAAATCTTTTAAGCACGAGCGTAACACCTAAAAGAGATGAGCAAAGAGCAATAAGAACTGCGGCGATAAGTGCATATCTTACAAACGGATATTCAAAATAAACCATAAGTTTTTCAAGCATTTTGCTCACCTCCCTTGATAAATTCAAAATATTCTTTTTGACTGCCGAAAAAGCAAGACGAGTTAAGACACAATATCTTTGTTGCATATTTCACAGCCTCATTAACATCGTGCGAAATCATAATTACGGTTGTGCCGTTTGCATTTATTTGAGCAAGCAAATTATAAAAGTCCTCGCTTGCCTTTGGGTCAAGAGCCGCAACCGGCTCGTCAAGTAAAAGAATTTTATCTGTGGCACAGAGTGCTCGTGCAAGTAATACTTTTTGCTGTTGACCTCCGGAAAGCTCACGATAACATCTTTTTTCAAGCTCTTGTATATTAAGATTTTTCATAACCTTCTTAAACTCGGCTTTTTGCTTTTTTGTGTAAAAAGGCCTCATTCCGTTTCTGTTAAGAAAGCCTGACATAACTACTTCACTTACAGACGCCGGAAAATCCCGTTGCAACTGTGTTTGTTGAGGCAGATATCCGATTTCGTTTTTCTTTACATCATCCGAAAAAACGATTTCTCCGTCAATTGTGTTTTCCAAGCCTAAAACCGTTTTCATAAGCGTACTTTTTCCGCAACCGTTTTCGCCGATTATGCAAAGGTAATCACCCTTTTCAACATTAAAATTTATATTGTTTTTTACAACTGTGTTGCCGTAGCCGACAGCTAAATTCTTGCATACAATCTGTGCCATAGCGTCCTCCTTAATTTAAAGCTTGTTTAAGCACATCAAGATTGCATTGCATTACATTCAAATATGTTTCGCCATTCTTAACATCATCGTTTGTAACCGATTGCATAGAATTGAGTGCAAGGATTTTTTGATTTTTTTCTTTTGTATTTTCAACTACCGTTTGAGCAATTTTGTGTTTTGGATCTTCGATAGTAAGCACTGTTGTTACACCGAGTTCGTCAACCTTGTTTGCAAGGAATTTAATTGTTTCAAAACTTGCCTCTGTTTCGGCAGAACAACCCACAAATGCGGCATAATATTTCAAAGAATAATCATCAACCATATATCTAAACGGAAAACGATCACCGAAAACCAAGGTGTCATATTTTGCACCGTTTACTGCTTGCTGATACTCCTTATCCAGTGCGTCCAAATTTTTGGTGTATTCATTTAAATTCTTTTTATATACATTTGCATTTTTTGAGTCAATCTCGCAAAGTGCATCAGCAATGGAAGAACAAAGAGTTTTGGCATTTTTAAGAGAAAGCCATACATGTTCATCATATTCAGGACCTTCCTCTTCTTCCTCTTCTTCAGCTTGCATACCTTCAACTTGTTCTTCTTCCTTTACAGAATTTCCAAGAACATCAAGAAGATTGATAACCTTCATATTTTTGTTTTGAGCAGACTTCAATGCATCATCAACCCATGTGTCCGATTCACCGCCCACATAAATGAACAAGTCACATTTAGAAACCTTTACCATATCATCGGCACTCGGCTGATAGCTGTGCAAATCAACGCCCTTATCAAGAAGCATCGTCAAATCTACATTGGCTTGATTTTCACCAAGTATTTGCCTAACCCAATCGTATTCGGGAAAAATTGTTGTTACAATGCTGAGCTTTGTATTATTCTCATTATTTTTTATTGTGTTTTCATTGTTGCTTCTTCCATTAGAGCAAGCAACAAAAATAATTGCAACACTTAAAACAGCGGCAATTACGCCTAAAAATTTTTTCATAAAAGTATCTCCAATCAAATATAATCTTAAAAATGGGCATAAAAATACAAGGAACTTTTGCATAGCAAAACAAAGCCTGCTAAACAGACCTATTTTTAACATATGCAAGTCCAAAAATGCAGACCTGTCCCTTGTCGATAATTATATTTAATTGGATAATTTAGTTTTTAAATCAATAAGCGTTTCCTTTGAGAATGTATAAATAACAAAAGGAATGATAAATAACGCAAAATAAAATAATACGGTTACACCTACATTATCATCCGATTTTGAACCTAAATCCGTTAAGTTTTTTATGCAAAGCTGCATTGTTTGGCAAATTTGACAATCAGTATGATTGCACTTATGATTCGCTTCTTTGATAACAAAAGCAGTTGAAAATACAGTCGCTATAACAAACAAAAATGCTATAAGCATTGTAACTATTCTTTTTTTCTTGCTTATAGCTTCCTGCTTCATCAGTGATTTCCTTTCTTAGTATTACTTTGCACAATTTTCGCATAAGCCGTAAAAAACGGTTTTTGAAGGGTCGACCTTAAAATTATGATGCGATGAAATATGATTTTCAAATTCTTCAATTTCATTGCAACTTAAATGAATGATTTTACCGCAATGCTCACATTTTAAGTGATATGTAGACTGCTTGGAGTGATTATCCTCTCCCACATATTCAAAGCATGCACTGCTGGTATTGTCGATTGTATATTTTACAACGCTGGAATTCTTAACAAGTTTTTCCAGTTGCCTATAGACAGTAGCATATCCTATTGAAATACCTTTTGCAGTCAAATCATTATAGATTTGCGACACTGTTAAATGCTCATTTTTATGTTCTTCCAAATATTTCAATAATTCATTATTGTGTTTTGTGGAATAATTTTTTCTCTCGCTCATAATTTTAACTCTTTTTATTTTTATTATAATTTAGCAAAATCAAATTGTCAATATTAAATTGATAATCATTATCATATTGTGTTGCGCACAGCTATTGTACGTTTACTCAAAAAATTTTAAAACGCATAATTTAATAACATAACCAATAGATTAGAGAAAAAGAAAATAGGCTTACCCCAAAATTTAGGGCAAACCTAAAAGCATCTTTATTTCAGCTCCCCAAAGTGACATCTTATTTGTCACTTTAATGTCACTTCGAATTTTGTTTTTTGACTCTTCAAGATTTGAAAAGTCGATAACACTATCGGATGATGAAATATCTGCCGGAACTTCGGTATCTTCTTCATCGTCATTGAACATCATATATTCGCCAGCACGACCGGCAAGCCGCCTTTTAATTTCATTATCGTTCATACAACTTCACCTCAAAAAATTACACCAATCCTCTATACTTCTCAAAGAACTTTTGAAGTATATCTATAATTTTTTGCTTGAGTTCGGAGCGATTTTTACCAGCACTACCAAAGCGTGACACAGGCGGCATAATCTTGTCAATATCCGTTCCTGTTGTTTTAAGCACACCGTCACGGAAAGAGTTATCAATAAACTTGATTGTTTCTTCAGGCTTTAACCTCTGTTCTGTGATGATAGCATCAATATCCTGCTTTTTCTGCTCCTGAACAAATTTGCCCCAATCATCGGTAACATTTGTTTCAACATTGATTGTACTGATAAAGCCATCAATAAGTTCTTTCTTTGAACGAAGCTGAAGCGATGCACTGATAGCCTTATCAATAGATGCAAGTATCTCTTTATCTTTGCAATTAGATTGATGATACTTTGCAACAAGCATCAGAATATAATCAATATTCACTTCAACTTGCTTTACAAGTTCCATTTCAAAAACAATATCATCCTTGATACTGTCTTTATCACCTTGAGGCTTTTTAAATTCTTGGTACAAGTCGTTGTATGTACCGGTATAGTCCTGAAAATCAATCGGCTTCAAGATTTCATTACCCTTAAAATCGTCAAAAGACGAAAGAATATTACGAAGTCGAAGAATATTACCAAACAAAATGATAAAATCTTTTTTTGCTGTTTCGCCGATAATTTGCTCACCGAGAGGATATTTTTGCAAAAGTTCGGCAATGCGTTCTTCATAACCTTTTTGTCTTTTACCCTTATCGTCCTCGTAGCCGTAATAATAATCGTTATACGATTTCAAAAGGACAATACCGTTTGCCTCTTTATCGCCAAAAAGAGCAATAGCATCATTTGTTTCCTGTTGCAAATCTCTAAAACAAACAATGTTGCCGTATGCCTTAACGGAATTGAGTATTCTATTTGTTCTTGAATACGCCTGAATCAAACCGTGTTGCTTTAAGTTTTTATCAACCCAAAGGGTGTTGAGTGTTGTTGCATCAAAGCCGGTAAGGAACATATTTACAACAATTAAGAGGTCAACTTCTCTGTTCTTTACACGGTCGGAAAGGTCTTTGTAATAATCTTGAAAGCCCTTTGACGAAGTGTCAAAATTGGTTTTGAATATCTTGTTATAATCATCAATGGCACTGTCAAGAAAATCACGGGATGACTTGTCAAGTGCTTCGGTATCAAAGCTTTCATCGGCAAGAATACCGTCCTCATAACTTTCCTCATTCGCAGCATAAGAGTAAATTGTAGCAACGGTTAAATCTTTATTTTTCTCTTCAAGTTGCTTTTTGAATTCAAGATAATACTTTTTAGCCATAGGAATTGAGCTGACGGCAAACATTGAGTTAAAGCCGTTTACTCTTTGCCCTTTTAGGCTGTAATAAGCATTACGCATTGTTTTAGTATCAAAGTTATCAATAATGTAGCTTACAATATTGGCAACTCTTTCGTGACCTTCAAGCACTTCTTCGGTATTGATAGCGGCAACCTGCTTATCGGTCATACCGTCTTTTTTCTTAACGGTGTTGATATAATCGATTCTAAACGGCAGAACATTACCGTCATTGATAGCGTCAACAATAGTATATGTGTGCAACTTATCACCAAAAGCCTGCTCGGTAGTACGCAAATCAGGGTGTGAGCCTGTGCCTGCATTAAGTGCAAAAATAGGTGTACCGGTAAAGCCGAAAATATGATAATTCTTAAAATATTTTACTATTCTTGTGTGCATATCGCCGAACTGTGATCGGTGGCATTCATCAAAGATAAGCACAATATGCTTGTCATAAACTTCGTGGCCCTTGTTCTTTTGAATAAACACATCAAGCTTTTGAATAGTGGTTACAATAATGCTTGAAGTATCGTCCTCAAGTTGTTTTTGAAGAATGGCGGTGTTTTTATTGCTGTTTGCGGCACCTTTTTCAAATCGGTCATATTCCTTGATTGTTTGGTAGTCAAGGTCTTTACGGTCAACTACAAAAAGCACCTTATCAATGTACGGCAATTTTGACGCAAGAAGCGCAGTTTTAAAAGAGGTTAAGGTCTTGCCCGAACCTGTGGTATGCCAAATATATCCGCCTGCTTTGATTGTGCCTGTTTGCTTGTAATTGGTTGAAACTTCAATGCGATTTAGTATTTTTTCAGTTGCTACAATCTGATAAGGTCGCATAACAAGTAATAATTGTTCACTTGTGAATATGCAATATTTAGTAAGAATGTTAAGTATCGTATGCTTTGCGAAAAACGTTTTTGTAAAGTCAACAAGGTCGGCTATAACTCTGTTGTTGCCGTCTGCCCAAAAAGAGGTAAATTCAAAGCTGTTGCTTGTTTTTTTACCCTTTGAGCGTTTGCCGTTTTGCTCTTTGATATGAGCGTTACGGGTAGTGTTAGAGTAATATTTTGTATTCGTACCGTTGGAAATAACAAACACCTGAACATACTCATACAGTCCGCAACCTGCCCAAAAGCTGTCTCTTTGGTATCTTTCGATTTGGTTAAACGCTTCCTTAATCGGAACACCTCGCCTTTTAAGTTCAATATGTACCAAAGGCAAGCCGTTTACAAGAATTGTAACATCATAGCGAGTATCGTGTGCTCCGCCTTCTTCAACATATTGGTTGATAACTTGCAAGCTGTTGTTGTGAATATTAGCCTTATCAATCAAATAAATGTTTTTGGAAGAACCGTCATCACGGCGTAAAACTTGAATATGATCCTCTTGAATTTTTCTTGTTTTTTCAACAATACCTTCGTTTGAATTTGCAATTTTATTTTCAAAAAACTGCTTCCATTCCCTATCGCTGAAACTATAGTTATTGAGTTTTTCAAGTTGATGTCGCAAATTATCAATAAGAGCAGACGGACTGTCAATCTTCAAATATTGATAGCCTTGTTGTGTAAGCATTTTTATAAAAGCGTTTTCAAGTGCAGCCTCGCTTTGATATGCGTCCGAACGGGTTTGCTGTGGTTCATATTCGGTTACAACCGTACTTTCGGCAGTACTCATTATCATATTATAATTCATAACAATTAACCCCTTGCTAATTCGTAATTCTTAATTCGTAATGCGTAATTAAAGGATAAAAAGCAATTAAGAATTACGAATTCCTAATTACGCATTTTAAATGTCAGCAGCTTATCACGATAATATTCATACTGCTTTTGTCTTGCTTCGATTTCGGCAGGAAGTCCTTCGCTTATATCGTTACAAAGTTTATCAAATCTGTCGAGTATAGACACAATGTGTTCTTGTTCTTCGAGTGGAGGAACAGGAATTTCCATATTTTCAAGTGCAATTCTCGGCAAACGAGGGATACTTGATTTACGAACATTGTTTTTTAAATATGCTTGTTTTGACATAAGTAAAAAATATAAATATCTTTGATTTAATTTATCATCACAAACAAATGTAAAACAATCATCAGCTGCCCAATAATCAACATAAGAGTATCCAATTTCTCCGGCAGCACCTGCTCCGATTACAAAGACAGAATTTGCATTTCTGTTTTTATCTGTATAATAACCTAACGGCTTTAGTGCATTTTGATATACAGGATAACCTATTTCTTGTGACAAATCATTACGAACTACTCGCTTACCTCTTTCAATAGTTACAACATCGCTTAACTTTAGCCACTTTATTGCTTTAGTGCGTGTTAGCTCTCTCTCTCTCTACTTTAACAATATGTGAACAAGCCTTATCATCAAACGACAATAAAGTATCACGATAGTATTCATATTGCTTTTTGCGTGCCTCGATCTCGGCAGGCAAACCCTCTGACATATCGTTATTTAACTTATCAAATCTATCAAGAATCTTAACAATATTTTCTTGTACCGAAAGAGGTGGTACAGGAATCGAGATTTTTTTTAATTCGCTTACTGAAGCAACATTTTTGATAGCTCCTCCTCTTGCACTATCGTTCATTATCTTGGAAATGGTATTTTCAAAATAATATTTTAAATAATGACTATCAATGTTGCTTTTAGGTGTCAATTTTAATAGTGCTTGATTTATTATACCTTTAGGGGCATTATCTGGAATTATCGCAATTTTACCCATTGTACCAGAACAACTCATAATTAAATCATTCGTTTTTACTTCAAATCTTTTTAATCGTTGAAAATCATTTTTTGAAATAAAATATCTAAATTTGAATCTATTGTATATTGCATTTTGTTGTTCATATACAGCATACCCTTCATTAATAAAGATTTCTTTCTTCAAACTTCCACCAAATGGACCTCTAACGAATTCGCATACATCGTTAAGAGTTAGATATTCAACATTAGAACAATCAATATCAGGGATTTTCTTTATTACATCTTCGTTGCTGAAATCTAAAAGATAATCTCTATAAAAAGCGTATTGCTTTTGCCTTGCTGTAAGCTCTGCTGTAAGATCTGCTGTAAGCAAAGTGAAAGAGTCCAAAATATGGACTATTTCACTTTGTATAGAGAGAGGTGGCAACGGCACACGAAACGCAGAATATATACCAATCCACAAACGCTTATGCTCACTTGATATAAAATTCAAATGTCCCATTACATGGTAAATATATCTTAAAGTTGTAACATCTTTGTTAGCTGAAATCATCTTCATAGCCGAAGATTTCACCTTAAAAGGAAAATCAACCCATTTGAAAGCTCCAGTAAAGTCATCAAAAATTATAACAGGATGTTCCTTTGACGCATTGTATATTCCATCTGTTTCATTTGTATAGCCAAGTATAAACGTTTGACCAGCAGTTAAAACAGGTGTATTGAAATCATCTCTATAATTAGTAGATTTTACAATATATTTAGTTGGTTGTTCAAATTTAGTTATTTCTTTAATCGGTACATACTCTACACCATCAGGGCAAAGTTCGTTTATAAGTTCTTCTAATTTAGTCATCTTTATCTTCCTCAAAATTCTGTATTGGTATAAAAGTATCAACTCTTATTTTCCCAATAGCCCCTGCAATACAGAAATCCCACGGTAATAATTTGATTAGTTCAGGTATATTGCATACATTTATAACTTCAATGCCTTTGTCAAAAACATAAATAACATATTTGATATTTTCACAGTAAGTGTTTATGAAATTCAAAATATTTTTATCATGACATAAGCTATAATTTTCAATAATTATTGGTTTTCTTATATCCCCATAGCAAATATTTTCTTTTGATTCAGCAAAAATATTTTCACGCATTTCTATACAAGAATCTTGATATTCAATCATAAAAATGCCGATTTGCTTATTACCAGAGTATTTATCGGCACTTAAAATATGTGATTCCCATGATTTTTTAAATGAGTTTTCAAGATATTTATAGCTGTGCTCAGAATATTTCATTGTAGAATAAACAGGAGAAAGATCTCCATTATTTATATTCGAAAATAAAGTTTTTTTATTTTCATTTTGATACTTATTAAATTCTTCTAAATGTTTTGAACCTTTTCTTGTAACTTTCCCTGAAGTTATTTGAAAATGTTCTATAAATCCGTTTTCAAAAACGAAGTCAGGAAATGAATTACTTTGCGGATTTGCCTGTGCAGATTCCAAGCATTTTCTAAATTTTTCTATTTCAAATTTGGAAAAGCCATAATAATTTTCATGCTTCAAATGAGTTTTTACAAAGTCTAAGCATTTTTGTTCTTTTTCTCCTCGCATTTATCCCTCGATTTCTGCAATGATCTTATCAATCTCTGCACGGAGTGTATTTTCTTTTGCTACAATCTCGGCAATTTGAGCATTGAGTTCAGTAATATCTATCTTTTCGGAAGTGTCCTCTTGCTCAACATAGGTTGAAACGGAAAGGTTATAATCTTCCTCGGCGATAGCGTCATTTGGAACAAGTTTTGAAAAGTATTCCGTTTCGATTCTTTCATAGCAGGTTGAAACAATTTTTTCAATATTCTCGTCAGTCAGCTTATTGTTATTTGTCACCTTAACAAACTCTTTTGATGCGTCGATAAAAAGGGTGCTGTTTTCGCTTTTTGACTTTTTAAGCACCATAATGCAAGTTGCTATTGAAGTGCCGTAAAAAAGATTATCGGGAAGTTGAATAATTGCATCAATAAAGTTGTTATCAACAAGGTATTTTCTGATTTTCTTTTCTGCACCGCCACGGTACATAATGCCGGGAAAACAAACGATAGCGGCAGTACCGTTAGTTGCAAGCCAAGAAAGCGAGTGCATAACAAAAGCAAGGTCAGCCTTTGACTTTGGCGCAAGCACACCGGCAGGAGAAAAACGAGGGTCATTGATAAGCACAGGGTTATCGTCGCCCTCCCACTTAATGGAATAAGGCGGATTAGACACGATAGCTTCAAAAGGCTCATCATCCCAATGTTGTGGATTAATAAGCGTATCTTCGTTAGCAATATTAAATTTATCGTAATCAATATCGTGCAAAAACATATTGATACGGCAAAGGTTATATGTAGTTATATTGATTTCCTGACCGTAAAAGCCTTGACGAACAGCGTCTTTGCCAAGGACTTTAGCAGCCTTTAGCAAAAGAGAACCTGAACCGCAAGCAGGGTCATAAACCTTATTAACCTCGGTTTTGCCTGCAACTGCAATTCGGGTAAGAAGTTCGCTGACTTCTTGAGGAGTAAAGTATTCGCCACCGCTTTTACCGGCATTAGATGCGTACATACCCATAAGGAACTCATAAGCGTCACCAAATGCGTCAATGGTATTATCCTGATAATCGCCAAGTTGCAAATCGCCGACACCGTTAATGATTTTAACAAGCCTTTCATTACGCTTGATAACAGTACCGCCGAGTTTATTGCTATTCACATCAATATCATCAAACAAACCTGCAAAATCATCTTCACTGTCAGCACCCTGCGCAGATTCCTCGATATGGCGGAACACCTTTTCAAGCGTTTCGTTAAGGTTATCATCATTAGGTGCTTTCTTTCTGATATTACAAAAAAGCTCCGACGGTTTGATGAAAAAGCCTTTTTCATTTACAAGGTCTTCCCTTGCAAACTCGGCTTCTTCGTCCGACAAAGCGATATAATCAAAATCGGTATTGCCTGCAGCATGCTCGCCTTTATTGATATAGTTCGTAAGATTTTCACTTATATAGCGATAGAACATAAATCCCAAAACATAAGACTTGAAATCCCATCCGTCAACAGAACCACGCAAGTCATCTGCGATTGCCCATATAGCACGGTGAAGCTCGTCACGCTCTTGTTCCTTTTTAGTGTCCATTTTCATTCTCCTGATTGTATATTAATATAAACTAAATATACCATATTTACAGAACAAATACAAACTTTTTTGTTAATTGTACAAATAATGGTACAGGTAATGAACCCTCATCTACAAAACGATGAGGATTTTTGTTTTTATAAAATAATTTGTAAATTTTTTTCAAAACAAATCAACAAAACTTGAATTTTTATCTGTATTATAGAGGGATATTTTTTCTGTGGCGAAATTAAATGTAAACAAGGTGTAAAGAATTTTGAAAAACACACGAACAAAATTGAAATTTTTCTCCGTATAGTAGAGGGACTTTTTTATGGGTGAATTTTTGTTTTCAAATTTACTTATACTTTTTTCTTTTTGAAAAAGTATCTCTCGAATAATACGAAAGGAGGCAGCGCAATGAAAGAAAGCTATAAAAGTTTTGATGAGCTGCCGATGATGATATCGGTGTCGCAGGTTGCAAAGGTGCTTGGAATTTCTCGCACAAGGTCGTATGAACTTGTCAATAAAAAAGGTTTTCCAAAAATAAAAATCGGTACAAGAATTGTTGTACCGAAAGATGAATTCAAGTTGTGGATTCAAAAACAAATTAAGAAAGGATAAAAATTATGTACGCAAACAAAAATTATAAAACCGACGGCAAGGTTTACTATATGCCAAACAAAATCTTTGACGAGAACTTTTCACCGTATGAATTTATGATTTATTGTTTTCTTGTTTCGGTTGGCGACAGCAAAGGAGTAAGTTATTGGTCTGTTCCGAAGATGGCAAGAACGACATCCGGGTGACCTTAAAGGATGGCACCGAAATCAAGGCATAATCCCATAGATGCAGCAACGCCTCTGAACCACATCGGCTCGGAGGCGTTTTTCGTTATTCGATCATATCGGAAGTGATTATTTCAGTAGACACTAAACAGTCTACAGAAGCATTATCATCGTCCTTAAGTCGAAGTATCGGATTATCGTGATCGTAAAGATAACGTGAATCTCCGCTGTACTGGTAGAGACGATATGCAACTTGATTTAATAAATGAAGTTGTTTTTCCTCAACGGTCAAGTCATCTTTTCCATCAAAAATCACACACCCTATAGGGAATCTATACATGAAGCAGTAGTATTCGCTCTTTTCCGCATATTCTTTTGCGAGCCCCTTTATTCGTAAATAGCTTTCAAGGCGTTCAAGTATTTCTGGACAGTCTTGTAACTGGCGAGTGTATTGATTCTTCATCAGCAAATCACGAAAAGCAAAACCGTTAAAGCAAAAATCTTCTCGACCTGAGTTATAGCCCAACCTGCTACGCAGATAACACACATCCGTACTCATTGTGTTTTCCAAACTAATCTGTCTATCTCTATAGCAAAGAATTATTCTGTTTCCAGCCCCTTTTCTAAAGGTGATCTGATGTGCGTTCAGGAACTCTGAAAAACTATTATTTGACGTGAGCAGTTCTTGTAAATTATAGCTGATTTCGTTTTCAGAGCCTTTAAGCCTCCGCGATAGATGGAAAAACAGTATTTCGTCTGGTAACTTTTGCTCAATCATATCAGAATAAAAGTCTTCCATAGCTTTATCAAAAAGGTCCTGATTAAAACACCATTGACCTTCTACGGCTGAATCCGCTGCCGCTTCGATGTATTGATAAAGTTCTGGTACAGAAACACCCATCAAATGAGCAAGTGAGCTTTCCATTCCCTTCCGAGATGTAGTATCAATTACCATGCGAACTCCTCATTCCTCTTTCGGGCAGATCTTCGGGAGTATTTCAAGAAAGTGCTGACCGATCTTTTCTGCGTCATAGCCGTTGGCCTCGCAGATGAACCGGACGGCATCCGGCAGCAGGATGTGGTCCTTCGCTTTCTCCGCTTTGTATTTCTGCCACTCTTCGTATTCCTTGTTTGTGATTTGCTTCATGGCGGTTACCTCGCATTTTGGTCAATAGATTGAAGGCGGCAGTTCAGTTCATACAGAGCCGTTTTATTTGAATCCCATGTCAGCCGTTGCATCGCATCATCATAGCTCAACCATTCAATTCCTGAATGCTCATCTGAAAGCACAACATCCTTTTTGCACTCAAAAGAGAATGCATATTCCGGGATCACAAAAGTGTCTTCTGGCCAGAGTTTTCGATGTCTTTGGGCTATCACATTTGCGGGAACATAAGCCATCGACGTGAGTTGTATTACGCTATCTGTGTTGATTGACGTCTCTTCACAAATCTCACGAATTGCTGTATCAACAGGTTTTTCATCATTTTCGCCACCACCAGCGACAAACTGGTACTGGTCTATATCAGCACGGTGAAACACACAAAACTGCAATTCCGGCGTCACTCTATACGGAATGGCTAATATTTGAAAAGGTGCTCGCATACACATGTCCTCCGAAAAACTCAATTTTTTCGCCGTCTATTATACCGGCGATGTATGAACATTTCTACCGATAAAAACAGCCGGAACACCCCGACTTCCACAACTTACCCCTCAAATGCCAACTTACCCCTCAAGCGGCAAAATCGGCGGAGAAATAATTAAATTGTATCAATCTCGGTGTTTTTATATCTATGTAAATCATCTTGATTTTTCCAAGATAAGTTTTCTGCAACAGTTTCAACACTTCAAGGTTGTCGCCCTCGATATAAAAATTTTCTGTATTATCAAAATCAACGCTTTCTTCTCTGCATGGACGGAGGGTTTTATTTATCGGTGCATTGGCAAGAAGAACAGACTTCTTCTTGTCAGGCCAAGTAAACTGATAGCGTTCCTCATTGCCGTCAACAACCTTGCAAGAAATTTCCTGCATAAGCACATCCTTGTCTATTGCTCGCTCTATAATAGCCTTGCCGTTTTCATCATAACCGGTAATAGTTTCAGTAACAGCATTAGGAAACATCTCCGCTAACTTCTTAAAATTTTCATCAGCCTTATTCACCGTCTGCATTCTCAGTTTATTCATTATCTTTTTCCTCCGTTTTCCAAAAATGATATATTGGATATTTTTTAAATTCCTCTTTTATAGTATCGTCTAAACGTTCAAAACAAATTTCAGCCATAGGTTGCTGGTCTATTAACAAATATCCACCAGCACGAATATCATCAGTCGATGTACCATCTTCGATTATAGAATAAATTTCTCTAACCTCTTCAATAGTAAAATCTCTCATTCGTTTAATCACCTGAAATTTATTTAGTTCCTTTATAGCATATGGTAATTCTTCTTCCGAGAAATCGCAAAGCCAAAGTGAAAACTCTTTTGCAGTTTCAATAAGGTGTTGATTTCCACTTTCGTCATAAGCTGAAAGCAACTCCAAGAAAAACCAGTTTGCACGACTTATCGACTCGCAATGTCGTTGGGACTTTTGGAACGATGGCAACAACACTTCATATCTTATATTATCCAAATTATTCAAGTCATTCTTTTTCAAGATAAGATACTGAGATACTGAAATGATTTCTCCGGATTCTAATTTAATGCAAGTTGGTAACTCTGTCTTAAAGAAGTCAGAAAGATAATAAGTGCCTTTTTCTTTATCATTCAACGTTAAACAAATAGCAAATCTCAATTTCCCTACATTAAAAATTTGAACAGGCGAAAAATTTTCTAATTTTATTTTAATTGGCTTCTTATGTATCAAACCTCTAACCAATCTGTCCAAATTTAGCCAATCACTATTTGATAAGTCGTTTATATCGATGTCTTTATCGCAACCAAGTATATCCAATAATTGAACAATTTCTTTTGCACTTTGCAAATGCTTTTTCTGTTCATCAATATTAAAATTAGATATATTAGCATTATCATAATCAAATTTCATTTGATGTCCATTGAGTGAAAAGTACCCTTCTTCAATATAGGTAATTATGAAATCCAAATCCTTTGCTAATACTCTAATATTATCTGAATTTTTGTAATTGATTTTACACGTTGTATCATTTTTGTTTAACGTTATAGAAAAACTTTCCCCAAAAATACATTTTGTTTGCTTTGCACTTCTTATTCTATTTAACGAATGATAAAATTTCTTGTCACCAATAGAAATATTTGCTGGTTCTTTTTCTTGTGTGCACATATTTGTCGGAATAATTTCCAAAGGTTGTGGTATTGAACTGCCTTTTAATTCAGCATAAACATACACTTCATTCTTCAACAAAGCCGTTAAAGGGTCGATTCCACCAACTGCAGAAACTGGAATATTTATACCTTTCAACACACCTTGTTTCTCAAGTTCTTCAAGAGACAATAATTGTACATTTGAAAAACTCGCTTGCTTTTGACAATTTTCAAAGCATTGGAAAAATATTGTCGCTTTTTCATTAGAATCTGATGGAAACTTTTTCAATTTGATACTTTTTGTCTTTTGTCCTTTGGCTTCTGCAAGATACATTTTCAGTTTAATTGGCGGTAATTCAGAATAATATATCTGTTTTCTTAATCCTTTCTGCCCGATATAAACAACAAAAAATACCGCACCGCCATCATTCAAATAGTTTTTTAAATCCACAGTTGAAACGGGAAAGGATATTTCTTCTTTACTAAAATCATCTTTTTCAGTACCTTTGACCTGAACTGGAATTCTTCCTTTAAGTTTGTCTTTCGTCTTGCTTTTATCTGTATATATATAAACTGAGCCATCCCAGGAAGGCTCTTTGTCATTATCTGGAATATACTGATCAAGAAAATCAGAACACACAATACTATCTCTAACAGCATTTACAGAAATTGTTTCAACCGCTTTTTTGTTCATTAACAATTACCTCCAATTCTGCATTATATTTTTTATTTCTTGCACTAATTCAAACTTCTTTTTTGGTTGTTTTTCTGCCCTTGCCAGCTTTTCAAGTTTTGCAATTTCTTTTTCAAGTTTAGCTTTTTTTCGTGAAGTGCAATATTTTCGTCGAGAGTGAGAGTTGCGTTTGTGATATAAAAATTTATTTTATTATATCATATTTGATAATAACATTCAATAAAATCCAAATTGTGAACAAATTCTTACTTAACACGGTGAGGATTTTTGTTTTTATAAAATAATTTGTAAATTTTATTTCAAAACACATCAACAAAACTCAAATTTTTCTCCGTATTATAGAGGGATATTTTTTCTATGGTGAAATGAAATGTAAAGAAAGTGTAAAGATTTTTGAAAAACACCCGAACAAAATTGAAATTTTTCTCTGTATAGTAGAGGGACTTTTTTTCATAGGTGAATTTTTTTTCAAATTTGGTTTTACTCACTTTGCTTTTCAAAAAAGTATCTCTCGAATAATACGAAAGGAGGCAGCGCAATGAAAGAAAGCTATAAAAGTTTTGATGAGCTGCCGATGATGATATCGGTGTCGCAGGTTGCAAAGGTGCTTGGAATTTCTCGCACAAGGTCGTATGAACTTGTCAATAAAAAAGGTTTTCCAAAAATAAAAATCGGTACAAGAATTGTTGTACCGAAAGATGAATTCAAGTTGTGGATTCAAAAACAAATTAAGAAAGGATAAAAATTATGTACGCAAACAAAAATTATAAAACCGACGGCAAGGTTTACTATATGCCGAACAAAATCTTTGATGAAAACTTTTCGCCGCACGAATTTATGATTTACTGTTTTCTTGTTTCGGTTGGCGACAGCAAAGGGATAAGTTTTTGGTCTGTTACGAAGATGGCGAAGAAGTGTAATATGTGTCCGACCACTTGCAGAAACACGCTCAAGTCACGCAAAGAAAAAGGTTACATAGATATTACTCAAAGATTTTTTGAAAACGCACAGCAAAGTAATATCTACACAGTTCATCAAATATAGTGTACCCCACTGTATGTTCATTTTCTTTTTCCCCTTCATGTTGTGCACAATCACCAGCATTTTTGCGGTGACAGCAGCACATTGTATCTACATTATACAAAGCCCGTCACACAAAAGCAACAACAAAAACCGCGCAAAAAAGAAAGCACCATTTGCAATCAGCCCTGCAAATGGCACCCTTTTCTCCTTATTATTCACTCCGTTAAGCTATCGTTCAATCGCCGTTCTCCGTCTGCGTACAGCGTCCGCAAATCACCCAGCAGCCGATCATAAAAATCTTCCGCCTCCGCACGATACCGCACGGCAATGGCGCGCCCGGTATCGGTGAGCATTTTGTCATAGACTTTTTGCAGCTTATAGCGGTATTCTGTAAAGAAACTGGCCGCTCCGCCAGTGCCGTCCGCCACCTTGCCGTCTTGCACCGTATAGATCGGCTGACCCAGCAGGCCCTTATATTCCAGCGTGCGGGCAATGCCGATCAGCCCGGCAGCATCGATCTTGTCCGCGTCATAAAGGATCTTGGCTTCCGTGGTACGGGGCACATTGTCCCCTCTGTACCGATGGCAACGAATACAATCCGCCACCCTTTTCGCAAAATCCGTGTCAAAGCCATTCTCATGTAGCCACGCCAGCGCCCGCTCTGCACCCAGCTGCGCATGGTCTATGGTGCCATTCATTCGCTGGTCCTCTCGGGCAATATCGTGCAGCAAACAGGCAGCAATGACCACATCTCGGTCACCGCCCTCTTGCCGGTTGATCTCCAGTGCGTGGAAAAGCACTCGATATATGTGCTGCTGATCATGCACCGACTCACCGCAATATGCCAGCATATACTTTTCTATTTTATCAAAATCAGATTTTTTCATTTGCTTTCACCATCTGCCAGGCGCATATACAGCAGCGCTCTTTGCTCCGGCCAGCCGGGTGCGGTGCGGCCCTGATGATTGACCACTCGGTGGCATGGGTAGTCGCCATAGTATTCGGCCCTGCTCAGCACGCGGCCCACCAAGCGCGCGTTTTTATCCCGCCCGATCAGCCGCGCGATCTGGCCATATGTAGCCACCCGCCCATAAGGTATCTCGCCCACCGCGGACAAAATCTCGTAAATTAAATCTTCATCAAGTTTCATATTCTTCAAACAAATCAGTCTCGCCAGCGTTCAACCATACGCATTGCCAAAAACTCATCGCCTATATTTGTCCATAATATAGGTATAAATCGCCTGTGTTTTTTGCATCAGTTCATAAGTTCTGAATTCATCATAGTGCAAACGCTCAGCAATTCTTTGAAACGCGCGTTCTCGCTCAGAGTCGTTTTGAATATATGCAAAATCCAAATAACATTGATGGCACCAATAATTCCTGATCATTCTGATCTCATCAATGGTTTTATAATTCATGTCCGTCAATTCTGGGCAGCCATCACTATGATCCAGTCGCTTTAATTCCCGAACGATTTTTCCCAAATTAGCATTATCTAAAGAATGGAAATTATCGTCAAAATCTCCCTGACACATCGCTGCGTAAATCCTTTTCAGATTAAATTCCACACACTGAACTTGCTGTATGAGTTCGCTATGTATCAACTTAAATGTATTGCGTTCCAAATCGACCACCTCAAAAAGCCTTTCAATCATGGCGACTCTTGTACCTACATACTTATAATCGTATTATAACATTCTGCTTAAAAGATGACAATAGACCACATGGGGCAGAAATGGTCAAATTGCTGAACCATCTGATATTTATTTGGCAGGGGCTTTATAATCAACTCAATGCGTAAACAGTCCACCGGACTGTTTACTGTCAAAAGTGCAAGCACTTTTGAATTTCGTGGTTCAAGTCCTTCTGCTTTAACAATAAAACAAAAAGACATGACCGTGCATCCGCCAAAGCCCGCACCCGTCATGCGGGAACCGATCACACCGTCGATCTTCCATGCTTCCTCAACCAGGGTATCCAGCTCGATTCCCGTTACCTCGTAATCATCACGCAAAGATACGTGGGAGTCATTCATCAGCTTTCCGAACAGCGCGACATCGTTGTTCTGCAGTGCCTCCACCGCCTTGATCGTTCTCTGGTTCTCATATACGGCATGTTTTGCACGCTTTTGGCACACCGGACTTGTGATGGCATCCTGATACTGCTCAAACTGCGCTTCTGTCAGATCGCCGAGCGCGTTGATCTTTACCACTTTCTGCAGTTCGGCAAGCGCTGTCTCACACTCACTGCGTCTCTCGTTGTATTTGGAATCACCGAGTCCGCGCTTTTTGTTGCTGCAGGAGATCACAATCTTCGCATTCTCGAGCCTGATCGGCGCATACTCATACTTTAAGGTCGCCGTATCCAGGAAAATCGCATGTCCTGCCTTGCCCATCGCAATGGCGAACTGATCCATAATACCGCAGTTGACGCCGTTGTAATTGTTCTCGGAAAACTGGCCGTACAGAGCGATGTCGATCATGGAGATGGTGTCGTAGCCGAACATGTCACGCAGCATTACGCCGGTTACGGTCTCAACGGATGCGGAAGAGGAAAGGCCGGAGCCGTTCGGAATGTTTCCGTAGAGCACGATATCGAAGCCCTGCTCTACCGGGAAGCCCTTCTGGCAAAATGCCCACATCATTCCCTTCGGATATGCGGTCCAGTTGCCTTCTTTTCCCATCAGGAATTCATCGAGAGAAGATTCTACCACGCCGAGTTTTTCAAAGTTCATAGAGTAAAAACGAAGCTTTCTGTCGTCACGTTTTCTTGCTGCCATGTAGGTTCCGATGGTCAGTGCGCATGGAAATACGTGGCCTCCGTTGTAATCCGTGTGCTCACCGATCAGGTTCACACGTCCAGGTGCGAAGTAGGTGCGGATGTCGCCCTCTCCCCCGAACAGTTTTGCAAAACAATCCAGTACCTGCTGTTTCATTTTGTTGTCTCCTTTTCTTTTTGGTGTGTTGTTTTCGTGGTTTCGTTTTGTGTGTTGTGTGTGTTTGTGTGTTTGTGTGTTTTTTCTTATCTTCTTAAGTATCATTATAGTGAGCCATACGCC
>OKRY01000825.1_pt1 | contig 25663 bp, 7 predicted proteins | sample 1601121 | NCBI WGS metagenome assembly OKRY01 (sample SAMEA3541546, study PRJEB24748) | human gut metagenome | biome: human gut; feature: human-associated habitat; material: faeces | place: China | collected 2012
AACCGGGGATCAGAGTTTTGCAGACTCGTGCCTTACCACTTGGCTATATCGCCATATAAAATATTATATGTTTATAATATTTATATGTTAATTAAATTTAATATATTAAATATATATTATAAAAAATAAAATTTATTACTTTTTCGCAATAAATTTTTTGGAGCGGGAAACGGGGCTCAAACCCGCGACCTCCGCCTTGGCAAGGCGGCGCTCTATCAACTGAGCTATTCCCGCATCAACAGTGTTTTTATAATATCAAAATATATTATAAAAGTCAATACTTCTTTAATTATTTTTTTCTATATTTTTTTATAAATGGTAAAATTAAATTACCGTTTTTAGGAAAAAAAGACACATAATTAAAACTTATGATACAATGTTGGTGTCGAATCAAACATTGAAAGAAGGTAATAATTATGTGTCAACAAAATAATAACACAAAAAGTAAAAAAGGTAAACACTTAGAATATAGCGAAAGACAATCAATTGAAAGATGGTTTAATAGAGATAAACGTACGAAGGTTGAAATAGCGGAGCTTTTAGATAGAACAGAAAAAACAATAAGAAATGAAATAAAAAGAGGATTAGTAAAAAATTTAACGACAGAATTAATAGAAATATGGGTATATAGTGCAGATGTAGCGCAACAAAAATACGAATATTATTTAAAAGCAAAAGGACCAAAATTAAAAATAGATAATGATTACGAATTAAAGGAATACGTGGAGAAATCAATAAAAGAAGATAAAAAATCACCCGAAGTAATAGCAAAAGAAATAAAGAAAATGAATTTTAAAACAAAAATGTGTGCAAGAACAATAAGAAATAATATATATGCAGAAGATATATATGATATAAAATCAACAGATATGATTTATAATAAAGAATATAAAGATAAAAATAAAGAAAAGAGAGTATGTGAAAAAGTACCACCAGAAAAAAGCATAGATTACCGCCCAGATGAAGCAAATACAAGAGAAGCATATGGACATTGGGAAGGAGATTTAGTAATAGGAACGAAGAAAAGAGGAGCAGTATTATTTACATTGACAGAAAGAAAGACAAGAGAAGAAATAATAGTGAAAATACCAGGAAAGAAAGCGGAATATGTAGCTCAAGCATTAGATTTAATAGAAAGAAGATATAAAAAAATATTTTATACAAAATTTAAGACAATAACTTTTGATAATGGTGGAGAATTTAGAAATTGGAAGTCATTGGAAAAATCATATGATAATCGAAGAAAAACAGCAAGAACACAAGTATATTATGCACATCCATATCGTTCAGGTGAACGAGGAAGCAATGAAAATGCGAACAGATTAATAAGACGATTTATTCCAAAAGGAATTGATATAACGCCAATATCAGAAGAATATATACAAAAAATAGAAGATTGGATAAATAATTATCCAAGAGCTATGTTTAATTATAAAAGTACCAACGAAATCTTAAGCGAATTATGTGCATAATAAACCGGAAATTTATTATTGCCATTTATATTTTCTATATTTTTTTATTTTTTTACTTGACATTTATATATGTGTTGTGCTAATATATTAATTGTTCCACACGGAGAGGTGGTCGAGTTGGTTTATGGCACCAGTCTTGAAAATTGGCGTAGGTTAATAGCCTACCGTGGGTTCGAATCCCACCCTCTCCGCCAACGTAGCAATAAAAGACCTTGAATTTAATTCAAGGTCTTTTACTTTCAAAAAAAATCCTAACAAATATTTGTTAGGATTTTAAATTAATAATATAAAGAATTTAAAGTATTTACAGCATTTACTATGTTTTGTGTATTATTTTTTATTGCATTAACAGCTGTAACAGCTATAATTATACCAATTATACCAACTATAATTCCTATTATACTACAAACTATACCTGCTATAGCTAAACTTTTTGATTTTCCAGTTTCCTTTGACTTTTTCAATCCCAAAATAGATAATATAAGCCCTACAACACCAGTTATGCAATAAAAATTTAAGAATATTGATACTAAACCAACTACAAATCCAGCTATTGCTAAGCCATTATTTGGTTGATTTTCTAAGTTTTGTGTATTATTTTCCATATTTTCGTCCATACTTTTCCCCCCTTTTTTATTAAACTCAAACATAGTATAACATTAGTCAAAAAAAAAATCTACAAAAATATTAAATTTTTTCTTGACTGTTAAAAAAATGTATATTATAATGAACAAAGTTCAGTAACGGAGGATTACCCAAGTGGTTGAAGGGGACAGTTTGCTAAACTGTTAGGGTTCGTAAGGGCCGCGAGGGTTCAAATCCCTCATCTTCCGCCAAAAGAAACATACAAATTTTTAGTATGTTTCTTTTATTTTTTGCATAAAAATTATAATTCATTATATAAAAAAAATAAAACAATAATATCCTTCTTTTATATTCAAAAAACGGATAAGCTATTTTCGCTCATCCGTTTTTAATTATATTAATTATTATCATTTTTTACACCTTGTTTACTTGTTGAAAATAATTTTGATATACAGTTTACAAAATTATTAAATGTTTTTTTAATTAACTCTCCCCATGTTGGAGTAACATTGCACAAACTTGTTACATTTTCTTGTTTGTCTGTAGTAGTTACGTTTTCTATATTTTCATTTTGATCACATTCATTTTTTTCTATTTTAAATGCATAATTTGAACCATTGTTATTATCCCATTCTCCTTTTGCATTTTTAAAACAGAAATTTAGTTTTGTATTTGGTTGAACATGAATATCAGCTTGGAATCCAAGCTCTGATTTTTGCATTTGAATATCTTGTGCATTTTCCCAATTTTCTCCGAATCCATAATGTACTGTAACATCTTCTGAACCATTTTGGAATAATTTTCCTGCGTATGTTACCTTAACATCTGTATTTTCTATTACCTTATCTGTATTAAAAAATATATTTCTAAATAACTCCATATAAATCTCTCCTTAATTTTATCTTTTGCTACAAGAATTATATTATTAAAAAATATAATTTTCAAGTATTTTTTTACATTTTTTTTATTTTTTTGTTTTTGTGTCATTTTTTATTGTAATTTGTTGAATTTTATACTTTATAATTAGTTATATATTTTTAGCTTTTACTATTGTTTATATATTTTATCTTTGTAATATCTAATTTTTTTAAAATTTTACTTCAATTAAATATTCTTTTTGTGCTCTTTTTATTTTTAATATAATACTTTTTTTGTACATTTTTTCATATATTTTTACTTTAAAGTCCATTAATGTTCCAACTTTTTCCTCTTCAATACTTAAAATAATGTCACCAGATTTTATGCCAGCTAGCTCTGATATACTATTTTGTTCAACATTTGTAACATAAATTCCTTCTTTTAAATTTGCGTTACTATCTATTTCTGCTATAGAATACTTATCATATCCCCATATTCCCAGTTGTACTTCTTCTATTTTGTTTTCCTTTTCTAATATCTTTAATATTGGTATGACTATATCTATCGGTACAGCAAAGTTCATTGATTCTACAGATGAAATTTTTATTGTATTTATACCTATTAAGTTTCCATTTATATCTATAAGAGCCCCTCCACTACTTCCAGAATTTATTGTTGCATCTGTTTGAATTAAATTATTTAAATACATTTTCTGCCCATTTTCTTCAAATTCTAAACTTCTATTTAATCCTCCTATTATTCCTTCTGTTACGCTCCTACTAAAACTAATTGACACTGGATTACCTATTGAATATACTTTTTGTCCCAATCTTAAATTTTGGCTATTTCCTAAAACTTCACATTTTTCAAATTCATGTTTTACTTTTAATATTGCCAAATCAATTTGATTATCGGACCATATAACCTTTGCTTTAATTTTTTTATTATTATCTACATACACATAACAATTTTCATTTTTTCTCCCTACTATATGCTCATTTGTTAATATATATCCTTTTTTTGATACTACTACACCACTTCCCCATATTGTGTTACCACTTATATCATTTTTTAATATTCCTACCACATTTTCACTAGTATTTTGAATTATTTCCTCTATATTAATTTGTTCAGTTACGTTACTTTCAGTTTTGCTATCTATGTTTACCCAAATTATATATATTATAAAAATAGCTACAATAATTTCAAATATATACCTAACTTTTATTTTACTTTCTTTCTTTTTATATTTTTTTAAATAGTTCATACAATCTCCTTGTAAATTTAAAATTTATGTATAAAGAATTACACTTTTTCACTTCTATAAACATATTTTTTACATTATTCATTTTTTTATGATACTTTGATTGAAAAAATGCTTTTTTTATGGTACTTTATAATTGTAAATTTATAAAAAGGAGATTTATTATGAGAAGTAACAGACCTAACTTTAATATGAAAAAAATATTTTGTGCATTACTATTTTTATTTTTAATCGTTCTAGTAATTTCAAATATATCACACGCACCTAATAAATTTGGAATAACAAAAACTTCTAATCAACCATCATCTGAAAATTCAACTCAACAAGAAGAGCAAAAAGACACTAGTATTAGTATGGCCGTAGTTGGTGACATTATGTGCCACGGACCTAATTACAAAGATGCTTATAATGCATCAACAAAAACATATGACTTTTCAACATTTTTTCCACAAATAAAATCATATATATCAAATGCCGATATAGCTGTTGGAAACTTGGAAACAACATTTGCTGGAGGAAATAAAGCATATAGTGGATATCCAACATTCAATTCACCACCTCAACTTGCAAAAGACATTCAAGATTTGGGAATAGATGTTTTAACTACATCAAACAATCACAGTATGGATAGTGGCTACAATGGTTTAATTAATACAATTGATACATTAGATAATTTAGGAATCAGTCATACAGGAACATTTAAATCAGAAGAAGATAAAAACAAAATTCTTATTAAAGATGTTAACGGTGTAAAAATTGCATTTTTATCTTATACTTATGGAACAAATGGAATTTCAATTCCTAAAGGAAAAGAATATTGTATTAATTTAATTAACAAAGATTTAATAAAAAAACAATTGGAATCTGCAAAAGCCCAAAATCCAGATGTTATTTGTGTAAGTATGCATTGGGGAATTGAATACAAATTACAACCTAATACAGAGCAAAAAGATTTAGCTGATTATCTTTTTGAAAATGGTGCAGATATAATATTAGGAAGTCATCCTCATGTATTAGAACCTATGGAAAAAAGAACTGTTACATTAAGTGATGGTACGAAAAAAGATGGTTTTGTAATTTACTCTCTAGGTAATTTCATATCAGCTCAAAAAGATAAGTATACAAAAGATTCTATCATATTAAACTTAAAAATAACAAAACATTCCCAAGGAAATATCACCATAGATTCATATGACTACACACCAATTTATATGCAAGATAATGGTGCTAATGCTAAAAATAGATATGAGCTTGTAGATTTAGAAAAGAAAATAAAAGACTACGAAAACGGAGATAAGTCTATAACAGCAACAGCTTATAAAACTTATGTTGCTGAATTAAAAAATGTAAAAACAGCACTCGGTGAAGATAAGCAATAAAAATAATTCAATTTAGTTCGGAGCAGTTTTCACTGCTCTGTTTTTTTGTCAATGGGGACGGTTCTTCTTGACAACTTTAGGCATACATTTTTGACGTAGCTTCAAAGTTGTCAAGAAGAACCGTCCCCATTGACAACCAAGAAGAACCGTCTCCATTGACAACCCATCGCACCAAAAAAAAAGATAGTGTAAAAACACTATCTCTTTTGGTGCGCCATCGCGGGATCGAACCGCGGACCTTCTGATTAAGAGTCAGCTGCTCTACCAGCTGAGCTAATAGCGCATATGAAACTTTATTTATTATATTCTACTTGTTTGTCATTGTCAATACAATTTTTTCAATTTTTTGCTCTTTCTTTTTCTATATATTTATGATATAGTATATAGTACCTTTTGGGCAAAAATTTAATATATTATATTAATTACCAAAAATTACTCGTTTATTTTTTACAAAATTAATTGTATAATATTATTAAAAGATATGGAGGCGCGCCTATGAAATTCGAGAAACTAAACGAAAATAAAATTAGAATAATTTTAAGTAATCAAGATTTAGCAGATAAAAATATAGATTTTAATTCATTTATGTCCAATTCGGCTGAAACTCAAACTTTATTTTTAGATATGTTAGAAGAAGCTGAAGAAAAAGTTGGATTTATAACAAAGGATCACAAAATAAAAATTGAAGCTTTAGCCATGGCTGATGGCGATTTTGTAGTAACAGTAACAAGATTTGGAAAAAAAGATGAAAATGATGTTGTTATTCCAAATAAAAATAAAAAAATAAAAGTACGAAGAAAGACAAATACTTTAAATTCTGAAAATTTAGTATATGAATTTAAAGATTTTGATGATTTTTGTTTATTTTCTTCATATGTTTTAAAAATAAAAAATTACAACACTATTTCAAAAAGTGCAATATTGTATACATACAACAATAAATATTACTTAGTATTTTCAAAGTTAAATTCAAACCATCCATACATAAAAAAATTCTATACATTAATAACAGAATTTGGAACATATATACACAATTCAGATTTATTTTCATATAAATTATCTGAAAGAGGCAAAATTGTTTTAAAAAATAATGCTATAAAACTTTGTAATAAATTTTTTAAGACTGTATAATCGCCATAATAATATATTTTTTTAGAAATAATAAGCAAATAACTATATTATATAAAATATAATAATAAAAAGGATGCTAATATAAAATAAGATTTGAGTTTTTAGTCAAAACACAAATCTTATTTTTATTATATATTTATGTAATTTTATTTATATAAGTAATTTCGCGGATTTTGTGCAACACCATTTATTCTAACTTCCCAATGTAAATGCGAACCTGTTGAAATTCCTGTAGAGCCCATTGCCGAAATTACTTCTCCCTGTGAAACAGTTTGTCCTTGTGTAACATATAATTTGCTACAATGTCCATAATATGTTTGTACACCATTTCCATGAGAAATTATAACAAGATTTCCGTAACCTCCACTATTATATTGCGCATATGTAACTGTTCCTGCTGCTGCCGCTCTTATTGGTGTTCCCATTGAGTTAGCAATGTCTAAACCTTTGTGGTTGTCCCTTCTACGAACACCAAATCCTGATGTTAGCATTCCTTGAACTGGTTCAACAAATGAAATTCCTAAACTTGCTATATATGTTGAACTATTATTTGTACCTGTGTAGGCTGGTTTTACGCTCTTTTTTTCTTCATATAATGCAGATACGCACTCATCAGTATTTGTAAAACTTGCAAGCTCTGTATTATATTTTTCCATTATTTTTATATTATCTATATTATTACTATTTTTTTCTTTCAACTTATTTACAACATCTTCGGCTTCTGAATATGTTGATACAAAATATTTATCTTCACCATTTAATTGTATTGCAAAATAATTATAATATGTAACACCTGTAGATGTGATAGCTTTATATATATCATCATTATTTGTTGAAATGTTTCTTTTTAAAAAAGTTAATTCATATTTTGGCATTGAAGTAATTTGTACATATGCAATATTTGAACTATTTCCATCTCCATTTTCGATAAAGTCATTAATTTTTTCTTGTAATTTACTTTTACTATCACTATAACCAATAAAATCACCATTATATGTAACCATATATGCTGGTTTATAAAAGAATGCTAATATTCCAATTATTATAAAACAAGCAATACTTATTAAAATTACAATTCTTATTGATGATCTTAGGTGTATTATTCCTTTTTTTATAATACTTATATTTAACACTCCTTTCAATTATCACTTATTTGATTTTACTACAAAAAAATATATAAAACAAGTAAAAAAATGCACTAAACTTTAATTAAAGTTTAGTGCATAATTTTAATATGTAAATTTAATTATATTTCAAAGCTAAAATTTTGTTATTGCTTTAAAATTTAATATATTCTGTAGGGTCTACATCATTTTTAGATCCACTTGCTGTTCTAATTTCAAAATGTAAATGATGACCTGTACTGCTTCCTGGGTTTGGATCTGTTTTAGGATCTCCACCCTCAAGACCAATTACTTGACCTTGCACAACCTTGTCTCCTACTTTAACATCTATTTCAGATAAGTGTGCATAAAAACTATATATTGTTTTTCCATTTACTGTATGTTTTATTTCTATGCAATTTCCATATCCATTTTGAACTCCTGCAAATGTTACTTGACCATCTGCAATAGCCAAAACTTGTGCATGGTGTGTTCCACTTATATCAATTCCAGAATGTTTTTTTGTTTTCCCAGTTATAGGATGAACTCTGGTTCCGTAATTTGAAGTAATTGTGTACTTGCAATTTAAAGGTAATATAAATTGTTGTTCATTACTACTTGCTAAGCTTAATGTTTTAACACTATTTGGATCTACCCATTTTACTGTTTGAGATTGTTTAGAATAATTTTTCTTTAAGATATTTCTATCTAATTTATCAATTACTCCATCCTCATTTAGGTCATATATTGATTTTTCATCTTTATTTTCATCAGTAATAACTACCCCAATGTTATCATTTAATGAAACTAAATCTTCAATTTCAATTTCGCCTGATTTAACAATATCACCTGCATAAATATTTATATCATCTATAGTAACAATTTCCCCATCTTTTACTACTATATTTGTTAATCTATGCTCTAAGTAAGATGTCTTTTTAACAATTATGTCATACTCATCTGGTACTAAATCTAAAGAGAATGTTCCGTCTAGATTTATTTGAATTTCTTGAATTACCTTTCTTGGATCCTCAAGATCATCTTCTTTTCTTGTATCATTAGAGTTATATACTACAATTGTTGCAGATTGTTTACTTAAATCTTTAGCTTGAGTAATTACTTTACCTGAAATTGCAGATAATCTATGAATTTTTACAGTATATTCTTTCTTATCGCCACTTAAAGAAGTTACAATTACTTTTACTTCTTTTATGGTTTTATCAGTCATATCAATTTCTTTTATATTGCTTCCTCTTGTTTCTTTATTACCATCAACTGATACAAATGCTAATTCTTGTGTAGCAATAGCTTCTAAGTTAACTTTAGTTTCTGATGCTTTTACTTCAACTTCATATGTTCCATCATCTTTTAATGTTGCCTGTTTTTCATTTGCTTTTACTTCTTTTAAGCTAAAGTCATTATCTTCTTTGCTACCTTCTTTTACAATATACAATTTATATTCAACTTGATTTCCTGCTCCGTTTTTTGCACAAATTGTTACTTCTGTAATATCTTCAGGTAATTCAACTTTTTCTTTAGTTGTTTTTGCTCTAAATTGCTTATCATTTATTTTTACTTGTGTTGTAATTGATGTAGAGGTTGCTTCTACAATACTACTTGTGTTTTCTTTATTTACTTTAGCAATATATATTCCATCATCTTGTTTTTGTACTTCTTTATTATCAACCTTAATTGTTAATTGTAAATCTTTTAAATCTTCTTCTTTGTCAACTTGTGTTAATGTTAATATATATTCCTTTTGAATATAATCATCTGCTGTATTATCTAGTTTATTAGAAGCAATTATTTTTATTTTAAGTCCATTTGCAATATCATAATTATTTAATGTATTTTCTTGTAATTCAAAATCGTTATTTGCAATTGATACATATTCAGTATCACTATATAAAATTGCTTTTATATCAACAGTCTTTGTACCTTTTACAATATCAATTGTATAATTTGTATCATCAACTTTAGTTGCCTGTCTATTATCCACAAATACAGATTTTAAATCTAATTCACTTGGCTCACGATAAATATTAACAATATATTGCTCTGTTGTTCCATCAATAGATGTTATTTTTACAATAACTTGTTTTTCTGATAGATCACCCATATTAATATTATTTGTATTTGTTCCTCTTGTTTCTTGGTTTCCATCAATACTTACTTTTGAATATGGATATTCTGATTTTGCTGTTAATTCAATTGTTGTTTCACCTTTTTTAATAAATGTTGTATATGAACCATCTTGCTCTGGTGAGATTACTCCTTCTGTTACAGCTCCTTTACCAGCAATAATTTCTTTTATGTTTGCATTATCTAAATCTTCAGTATCTTTTATAATATATACCATATATTCTTTTTCCTCTGAAGCTCCATTTTTAACTGTTACAGTTACTTCTGTTACCCCATTTTGTAAAGTAATATTTTTTTGACTTGATGGATATTCATAATCTGTTTCTCCATTATCATCTTTTATTTTTACCTTAGAAGTTTCTGATGTAATTCCAGCCCATAATGAACCATTATCTTTATCATTGCTTACAACTTTTACATAATTTCCATCTGTGTCTTGAGGAATTTCCTCATCATCTAATTTAATTGTTACTTTTAAATCTTCGACAACATCTGGCGCTTCAACTTCATTTATTATTAATTTATATTGTTTTTGTTCATCAACTTCATCATCAAACATAGCAGTAACTTTAATAGGAATTTCTTTTGATGTTATTGTGCAATTTTTATATGTATTTTCACCCTTAGTTTGACTATTATTTTGAATACTTACATATTCGTCAGACTTACTTGCAATAGCCTTTATATCTGCTAATGATGTTCCTTTTTTAACATCAATTTTAAATGTATTATCATCTACTTTAGTTGCAATTCTTCCATTTAAGTACACTTTTTCTAATCCTAAATTATTTACTTGTTTATGAATTGTTAATGTACAAGTTCTTACTGTTCCGTCCATTGCTGTTACTGTAATTGTCTTTTTAGTATCCCCTATTTCTGGTAAAATAATGTTTTCTTCAAGTTCACCTTGTTTTACATCTCCACCCATTGTTACAGTAGCTAAAATATTAGACAATACAATTCTAACATTTGCAATTTCTTGAGTTGCCTTTACAGTAACCTCATAATTTCCATTTTCATCTTCAATTATATGTTTTTTATTTACCTCTAACCATTGTATTTTAGTATCATTTGATAATCTAACAAATAAAATATTATATGTTTTTGTTACAGTTCCATCTTGTGAAGTAATTACTATTGGTACAGTAATAGTTGATTTTTCAGTATCCAATTGGATATTTGCTCTTGCTTTTTTAATTACTGAATCAGTATCACCAATTTTAATATTTGCAAATTCGTTTTCTGAAATAGCCTCTATTAATGTACTATTTTTATTCTTTTCAATTGAAATTACACAAGTAGGTACTGAATCCTTATCTTCAAATCTATCAATAATATCTACTCCATCTACATAAATATGTGATGCATTTGCATTATCAGATTTTCTTAATAATTTAATTGTATAATCTTGTGATTTTCCAGATTCTGCAGTTACAGTTACTGTTATATCTACCTCTTCTTGATTTTTAACAGAAATATTATTTATTGAAATAATTTGTTTTCCTGTTGTTTCACCAGAAGTTACGGTACTATATGGGCTATTTGCCTCAATTGAAAGACTTACTTCTTCAATATCTTTTGATAGATACTCTTTATATGTGTGAGTTTGTTCATCATAATCTGTTACAACATTATCACCGTTTTTTACAGTTTTAATAGAAACATCATCTGACACAATATTAATTTCTAATTCTTTTGTTAATACATCTGTATTTTGATCTTGTGCTTTTACATTAATACTTAAAGTAATTTTTCTGTTTCCATCTTTAAATGTCTCAGTAGATTTTGCTGGATTCTGTTGCCATTCTTTACCTTCACCAATTTGTATAGTTGAATGTTTTTCATTTGCTGTAACTTCAACTGATACATCTTGTGTTGATTTACCTTTATCATAAACAGTAGCAACATATTTTCCATCTATTTCTTCTATAACTGATCCATCAACTTTAACACTTGCAATTGTATTATCTGTTGATTTTTTAACAATGTTTATGTGATTTACAACTTTTTCGCCATTTTCGGCAGTTACAATTGCATCAACTTGAGTTATTTCATTTGCGATTTCTACTGTTTTAGCTAATAACTTAGTTTGTTTTTCACCTGCAATTTCAACTGTTGCAACATCACTATCAGTAGTTACAAGAATTGTTGCTTCAGTAACAGATCTTTCAATATATTTTGTATATGTATGTGTTTGTTCATCTATTTCATCTGCTAATGAATTATTTATTAAAATTGTACAACTTGTATCTTCAGATTTTCTTTCAATTAATATATTAAATGTATTAGTTGATTTTCCGTCTTGAGATGTTATTGTAACAACAACTGTTGTAATTTTTTCACTACTTAAATTAACATTTCTTTCACTACTTCCTTGTTCAGCATCAAAGCTTGAAATTGAAACTTTAGCATATTTATTTACAGCTTTTACATATATTTTGCTTGTAGATGCATTCATTGTAGTAATTGCATAATATCCATCATCCATTTTAATTGCATCTTTATCATCAACTCTAATAAGCTCTAAATCTGAATTAGAAGATTTATATTTTATAATTACAGAATATTCTTTAATTCTTGTAGAATCTGCAGGATCTTTTGCTTGAATTAATACTGTTGTTTCTTCTCCTGTTATATTAATTTGTTTAATATGAACATCTTTTGATTCTGCATCTCCCCATTTACTATCTGTAGATTCTTTAGTAGCAATTAATGCATCTTTATTTTTTGGTGTAATTTTTAATGCAACTTCTTTTGTTCTATTATCAATAAATGCTACATAATTTCCATCTTCAATTATACATTCTTGATCATCTACTTTTACACTATCTAATCTTAAATCAGTTACTTTTTGAATTGTTAGTAAATATTCTTTAATATCACCACTTTCAGATTTTACATATATTTTGATTTGTTTTGTCAAATCATCTACTTGAATTTCTGATTCTTGAGTGTTATTGCTTGAATATTCACCATCATCAATTTTAACTGTTGCAAATTCACTTTCAGCAATTGCTTTTAATTTAAGAATATTCATAGTATCTGGCATTTTAATTGTATATGAATTATCTGATGTTTTTACAATATCATCTTGATCTATTCCCTCAGCACTTATTGATGCCAAATTATTATCTTTTGATGCTTTAATAATTGTAATTTCATAATTTCCAATTGTTCCATCTTGAGAAATTACTTGAATTGGAACATTTGTAGTTTCCTCTGTTGTAGGAATTGTTTCAACCATTTGTTTTACTTCACTCAAGCTTCCATTAATAGAAACTTTAGCAAGTGGGTCTTTGGCAACTACTTTTATATCAACAGATTCTTGATTTTGTATTCTTAATACACCTTTATTATTTTCATCTAACTCAACTTCTTGCTCTTTTACAGCTCCATCTACTACATAAGATACTGTTATTTTTGCTCCTGTTTCATTAGATAATTTATTTACTATTAAAGTATACTCTTTACTTGTTCCATCTTCTGCTATAACTTTAATTTTTATAGTATTAGACATATCTGGTGTTGTAACATTTGATGTTTGCTCTTCAAGAGTAGGTGTTGTTCCATTAATACTTACTGATGCATAATTATTATTTGCGATTGCTTGAACATCAACAGACAATGTTAAGAATTTTTTATCAACTTTATAAACTCCTGTTTCGTCTGGTTGTAATGTTTCCCCATCTACTTTTAATATTGCTAATTTACAATCATCAGATTGATTTGTAACAACTACTGTATATGTTTGAGTTGTTCCATCTTGAGCTGTTACTTTTATTGTAACAGTTACTTCATCTGAATTTTTACTAATTGTTGCATTTGCAGTTCCTGTAACTTCAGTATTACTATCAATTTGTACTTTAGCTTTTGGATCTTCAGGTATTGCATATAATTCAAAACTTGTTGCATTTTTATTTACTCTTGCCTCATATTTATTAACTGGTACTGCATTTGCTGTTTTACCATTTACTTTTACAAGTGAAAGATTTACATTATCAGGAAGTGCATACACAATTAATTTATATGTTCTAGTTGTTCCATCTTCTGATGTTACTGGTATGCTTACAGTAATTGATCTACCTTCAAATTTAACATCTCTATATGAAGCAGATTTTTCTTGTTCATATGAATTTATTCCAACTTTACTTGAAAGCTCTTCTGCAATTGCTCCAATTGTAACTTTATCTACAATTTTATCTAAAGTATATTCATATGTATCATTCTCAGTTTTACTTAGTGTTGCTTTATTTCCATCTACAGTTACTTGTTTCAAATTATTGTTACTATTTTCTTTATAAATTTCTAATGTATATGTAGCAACATCACCATTTGTAGCTTTTATTAATATATCAACCTTTGTAGGTTCACTCTCCCCAGTTTGAACCTCTCTTGATGAAACTCCTTTTTCGTACTCTTCGTGGTTTACACTAACATCAGCTTGCTCATAATTTGCTTTTGCTATTACATCTACTTTTTCATATTTATCAGAAATACTAACTTTATAAATATTTGAACCATTTTGTTTAACAGCTTCTTTAGAAAACTCTTTGTTTCCAACTGTTATAGACATTAATGAATTATCTGCTGATGGCTTTTTAATATTTAAAGTATATTCTTTTGTTTTTGTGCTATCTTCTGGATCTATTACAGTAATTGTATATGTTGTTATACCTTCATTTGTTTCAACAGTTTGTGTTGAAATATGAACTTTAGCATCTGTATCACCAATTTTTACTAAGTCTTTATCACTAATTGTTATAGCTTCTACTATAACTGAACTTGTTTTATCTCCAATATATGCATTATAAATTTTACCTACAGGCTTAATTTCTTTACCATTTACAGTTACAGAAAATAATCCTTGAATATCTTCTGTTCCTTCTTTGTCAATAGTTAATGTATATACTTTTTCTCTTTCGTTTTCGCCTTTTCCAGCCCTTACATAAATTTTTACAATAGTTTCATCTTGGATGGTAGCTACTGTTCTTGTAGTAATTTGTACTTCTTCGCCTAAACCATTTATTTCTGCTCTAGCTTTTGAGTATATTGCCTTTGCAATAATTTCTGAAGAATCGGCATCTTTTGGAATAATAGCTTTATAATCAAATTCACTTAATTTTGTTGCTTCTTTTCCATTTACCATTATTGATTCTAATTGAGTTAAAGCATCTTGTTTATAAATTGTTAAACTATATGTTACTACATCTCCATTTTCTGCAGTTACTTGGATAGGTATGGTTTTCTTTATTACAGTTGAAATATCAACTGTTTTTGTTGATTCTTTCTTTTCTGGAATACCTGCATCTATGCTTACTGTTGCTTTACGATAATTTGCTACTGCGTGAATTACAGGTTTTGTTACTGTATCTTTTACAATAATTTCATATTCTGTAGAACTTATTGCAGTAGGAACAACATCATCAACAGTTAGCTCTGCTAAAGTTGCATCATTTGAAATTACATTGATTGTTAATATATAATCAACTAATTTACCATTGCTAACTTTAACTCTTATTTTTACTACTTTTGTTTTAGTATCTAATTGTATATCTTGAGTTAATGTTCCTTCTGAATATGTTGTACCTTCATCAATACTAATTTGATCTGTACTATCTTTTGTTTTTATTATTAGTGTTCCTGTTCCATCTGCATTTTTTTCTACTGATACTTCATATTTATTTTCACCAGATATTTTTGCTTCTTTACCATTTACACTAATAGAATCAATTCTTTGTTCATCTAATGGTTGAACAACTCTTAATGCTGTTGCAGTTACACCTGTTGCTTTATCTTTTGCAGTAATTGTTGCAGTACCCATATCTTGTGATACAAGAACACCATTGTTAACTACTACAACATCTGTATTGCTTGAACTCCATTCATAATCAGTTAATTTTCTTTCATTATGATTAAATACATTAAATACATTTGCTTGTATTGAAACAGTTTCTTCTTCTGGTTGTTTCATAGTTCTAGCATCAGGAACAATTTCAAATTTTCTATCTCCAACTAATGTAAATTGTAAACTATCGTCATATGTACTATTTCCTAGTTGTCCATATTCATTTGATCCTGCACCATACATAAATCCTTCTGTATCGATTATATAGTTATTCTTATATCCTGCACCAATATTAAAATATGTTTTTCCTTCAATCATATTTACTTTTTGTAAAGAAACTTTATCACTCGTTGTGCCTATTCCAGCTTGACCATTTTTATTGTCACCAAAAGTATATGTATTTAAATCTTTATCTAATAACACTATATTTTCATTTGTTGCAGAAATATCAACTATGTTACTGCTAGCTACATTTTCTAGCACTATATTTTGCTCTTTAGCATATTTATTTGTTTTTGCAACACTGCCATCTGCCTTTAATATTACAAATCCACTTTGTAAACATTCTACTTTAACAGCATTGTTTATTGAACTTACTTTTTCTGGCTCTGATATATATGTATTAAGTGCTGGTAAAATCTTTTGACCAAATTCATCATAATTATATTTAAATGGTTCAATTTGCTCTTTACTATTATCACCAAATACATACACAGCACCGGTTGAATCAACTATTGCACTTAAGTTTCCTCCAGCAGATACACCAACAATTTGATTTCCTATACTATTAATTTTTTCTGGCACACTTACTGTTTGTGTATTTCCATTACCTAATTGTCCACTAGAATTTAAGCCCCAAGTATACACATTTCCTAAACTATCTAATGCTATAGCGTGATTATCACCTGCTGAAATTGCCACTATATTTGTTAATGATTGTACTTGTACTGGTTTTCTTGCAGAAACTCTATTACCTTGTCCTAATACACCATAAGTATTATCTCCCCAAGCCCATACAGTTCCATCTGCTCTTAAAGCTAATGTAAATTTCTTTCCTGCATCAACTTGTTTATATGTTGCTAAAATATTGGTTTGACTTGGTATATTTATTGGTATTAATTTATCATTACCTAATTGTCCATCAGAATTATATCCAAATCCCCAAATACTACCATCGCCTTTTAATACTGCTGCATATCCATCTCCGCCGGCAATTTGTGGTACATATGTTGCATCTTTTTCAATAACTCTTACAATTACAATATTTTGTTTTTTTGTGCTATTTTCAGTTACTTTAACCCAAGTTGTTCCTGTTTTTACACCTGTTACAACACCTTTTTCATCAACAGTTGCAATTTCGTTATTAATGCTTTCAAATTTGAAATCACTTTCTTCTTCATCATCTTTAAATACATTAAAGCTATATTTTGGTGTAATTTGTATTTGTTTAGTTCCATCTACATTAACACTTATTTCTGGCTCTTCTATATATGTTGAATCATTACCAACTTTAACAGGAACTCGGCTATTTGTTTTTGTTTTAACTACTGTTGTTCCGTGATAATAATCTCCCCAACCATATACATCACCATCATATTTAATAGCTACATTATATGTATTTCCACAAGATATTGACATCATATCATCTACTTTTGTAATTTCTGTAAATAATAATTTATCATCTTTAATTCCAAGTCCTAATTGTCCATTACTATTTGAACCTGTTGAATATAACATTCTATTTGCACCAAGTACTATTGTTTGATTTTTACCTGCTGAAATATCCATAATATTTGATACACTTGTTTTTGTAGGAATTTTTACATTTTGTTTTGTTCCAAGACCTAATTGACCTTGTTCATTATATCCAAATGTATACACATCACCCGTTGTGCTTAATAATACACTATGGTTATCTCCTGCATATATTTTACCAATTGTTACTGGTACTTCTATTTGAGTAAATGTATTAGATTTTCCTTCTTCTTTTCCTGTTTGACCATAAACATTTAAACCAGAAGTTAAAACTTTTCCATTTGTTGTTAATAATATAGAATGATTTTTACCTAATGAAATATCTAATATATCACTTACATAATTTAGTAAAGTAGGTGTTTTTACTGTATTGTATGTTCCTGTACCTAATTCACCATTTACATTTAATCCCCATACATATACATATCCATCTGTTGTTAATATCATACTTTGATCATTATTTGCAGCAATTTTCTTAACATTACTAATTCCTAAATTTACTGGTTTACTTGCTGTTCTTCCTAATGAATTATTTGAGTTTACACCCCAGCCCCAAACATTTCCATCAGTATCTAATGCTAAGTTATGAGTATTACCTACTGCTATTTGTTTAATTATTGTTCCTTCTGGGAACTTAACTTGAACAGGTCTATCACTACTTGTTGTAGTTCCATTACCTAATTCATAACTTGAATTTACACCATAGCTCCATACTGTTCCGTTAGCTTTTAAAACAACTGTATGTGACATACAAGTTTTAGCCATTGGTTCAATATCTACGCCATCTGGTAAAACTGTAACATTTGCAATACTTGTTGAATCTGATCCAACTTTATTTACAATAGCTGTTGTTTTTCCTTCTTTTGCACCTGTTACAAGTCCACTGCTAGAAATAGTTGCAATTTGACTATTTCCAATACTATAGTTCATTTCACCTTTTTCTTGAACTTCTTTTAAAACATTAAATGTTTTATTTGTTACAACAATTTGGTAAGTTTCGCCTTTATGTAATACTATGTCATATTCGTTAAGTCCGGCTTCTTGAGCACCAACTAATACTGGTACTGATGAATTAACATATAATTTATTTCCTAAATTACCGTATGTTCCTAACCCCCAAGTATAAACATATCCTTGTTCATCAATAATTGCACCATTATTTGGTCCTGCATCACCAAATATTGCTTTATTTGTTTGATTGTTTTTCTTTGGATATACTCTATAGTTTTCTTGATCTGTTGCTAATTTATAATTTTCGTTACTTCCCCAAGTATAAGTATCTCCATTTTTCATTATAGCCATTGAAAATTCTGTTCCAGCTTTTAATTCTTTAATATCAGTTAATGTTTGCACACCAGTGCTATTTTGAATCATAACTGGGTCTGATTTTGCAGTTGTTGTTCCATCACCTAATTGACCTTTATTATTTGCACCAATACTATATCCTTTTCCAACTTTTGTTAAGAATAATGCGTGATTTGAGCTTTCAGAAACTCTTATAATATTAGCTAATTGTAATTTTATTTCTTGAGTATCAACTTTAAATACTTCTCCAGATTGGTTTACTGCATAATTTGGTGAAATATCAATAATATTTTTCAAATTAGCAAATTTAACTGCTGAGCTTCCACATCTGTATCCCCATACCCATACATTACCATCTTCATCTAATGCTACTGTACGGTAAGTTCCTGCTGATACTTTTACAATTTTTGTTAAAGGTGCTCCATCTTGTCTTATTACTTGTACTGGACTTGTTCTATTAGAGCTTGTTCCATCTCCCAATTGACCATATCCATTGTAACCCCAAGACCAAACTGTTCCGTCTTTTTTAACAACTACTGTATCATAATAACCGACTGAAACATCTATTGCATTTTCAATTTCCATTACTTTTATTGGATATGTTTTACTTACATTATCTCCAATACCTAATTGACCATCAGAATTATTTCCCCAAGTCCAAACTGTTCCATCTGCTTTTAATGCTGCAGAATGTGTATCACCAATTTCAACTTTTGGAACTGTTGTTTTTTCAGTTGGTACTACTTGAACAAATATTGCTGTTGATTTATGTGTAATTGTATGAGTTGCAATAATTTCTACTGTTCCCATTTGTTTAGCATTTATTGTTCCATCAGAATCTACTGTTGCAATATCATTATTTAAAGATTCATATGTAATATTTCCACTATCAACTGTATCTTTAATTAAATTAAACTTATTATCTAGTGATGCTTTAATATTTTTAGATTTTCCTTCTTCTATTGCTACTCTATTTTCGCTTACATGTACATATGTATCTCCAATTGCACCAAACTCATTTGATTGTGTATATGTTCCATTTCCAAGCTCTCCATAAGCATTATATCCAGATGTATACACAAAACCGCTTGTGTCAGAAGCAATACTGTGGTAAGCATTAGAATCTACAAATTTAGTTTTATCCATATTTTTAGCTTTAGTTGCTATTGTATTATATGACTTATATTCGCCTGTTCCTAATTGTCCATATCCACTATATCCAGAAACATATAATGAGCCACCTTTAGATACCATTTGTAAGTTATCATTTCCAGCTTTTATTTCAACAATATCTTTTAGTATTTCATATTCAGGTTCTTCTTCTGTATTTTCACTATTCTTTTGTACTTTTACAGGTACTGGTTCATCTACATTTGATCTATTTCCTTGAGATAATTGACCATATCCATTATATCCCCATACCCATACTTGACCTTTTGTATCTAATGCAGAATAATAATTATCTTCAGAAGCTATTTCTACAATATTTTGTAATCCAGCTATTCTACTTGGATTTTCAGATAAATACCAAACACTTCCGTCTTCTGCTAATATTAATTTTCCGTGTATATCTACAGCTTTGCTATAGAAATTAATTTTGGCTGGAACCTTAGAATATTTATAACCCCATACATAAATTTCACCTTGTTCACTAATTGCCATACTTGTATTTCCATAAGCATATACTTTTGCAATATGATCTAATCCTTCAATTCTTGTTGGAATTGCTTTTGATTCATTTGTGTTATCTCCTAATTGACCATATCCATTATATCCCCAAGAATATACATATCCATCACTATCAACAGCTAAATTATAATAATATCCTGCTGCTATATCTTTAATATTATCTAAGTTAACCTCAATTTGTGTTGTTGTTATTTGTGTAGAGCCTTCATCTGTTTGCTCTTGTTTAACTTCTGTATACACTCCTGTTTTAATTTGTGTTGGTTCATCTGTCTTAATAGAATTAATTTGACCATTTCCCATTTCGCCTTGAGAATTATCTCCCCAACTCCAAATTGTTCCATCTTGTTTTAATGCTAATGAATGAATATTACCTGCTTCAACTTTTTCTCTAACTTTTTTATCTTCTGCAATTACATTTATAACAACTCTTGCTTCATCATCTGAATTTTTACATTTTAATGTTATATATGCTCTTCCTGTATTTTTTGCCACAACCTTACCAGTTGTTTTATCAACAGTTGCAATATTATTATCAGATGATTCATATTCAAAGCCATTATTTTCAACAACATCAAATAATAAGTTAAATCCATAAACTGTTTCTGGGTTTATTTGATATTCTGGATTTGATAATTTTAATGTAACTTCTCTTTCTTGTAATTTAATATATTGTGTTGAAATACATTCAATTTTATTTTTAGAAGTTGTTGAACCATCTCCTAATTCACCATATCCATTATATCCAATTGACCATACAGTACCATCGTTTTTAGCAAGCTCTGTATTATAAATTCCTCCAGATACAATCATTGCATCTGTAAAATCATTTCCATCTTTATCTTTCATAAATACAGGTACTGATTTAGTTGATGTATCTCCTGATGCTAATTGTGAATAATTATTCATTCCCCAAGCAACAACTTTTTCTTCAGAAGTAATTGCATATCCTGAATAATATCCAGTTCCTATAGCTGTTACATTATCTAAAGCTCCATCTGGTCCTTGTAATTGTTGAGGTATTGCTCCACCAACATTTGTTAAAGCATTATTTGCATTATTACCAAATCCCCATACAGTTCCATCTAATAACAATACAATTGTGCTATTTATTGGGCTAGCTGAAACATCAGCTACATTTTCAAGAGCATCTATTTTAACAAATGATGTTTTATTACCAGTTGTTCCATCTCCTAAATTTCCATATCCATTATATCCTGCTGACCACAATTTATTATTATTATCAATTGCAAATGTAGAAACATTTCCAGCTTTAATTTTAATAATTCCTTGTAAGCTATCAACTTTAACAGGTAATGCTCTATAATTTCCATCACCTAGACCAAGTTGTCCATATCCATTATATCCCCAAGTATACACATTTCCGTCTTTATCTAATGCTACAGAATATGAATTACCTGCTGCTACAGATATAATATTTTCCAATACGCCTTCTCCATCTGGTGATTTTACTTGTACTTTTTCAGTGCTTACTCCTCCAGTTGTACCATTTCCTAATTGGCCATAATTATTGTAACCCCAAGTCCATACGTGTCCGTCTTTATCTACAGCCACTGTATGTTCATTACCAAGAGCTATTTGCATTATTCCATTTATTCCTGTATATGTTGGTAATATTTTATTTGAAGTATCACCAGTTCCTAGTTGACCATAGCCATTATAACCATAACTCCAAACTTCCCCATTAGCTTTTAAAGTTACTGTTGCATAATTGCTACTTTCAATTTGTGGGAATGTAATATCTTCTTCACCTAATACATATACATCTGCTGAAGTTGTTTGTCCTGAAATTTTATCTGTTACAGATATTTGTGTTTTACCTTTTTTAACAGATGTTATTTTACCTGTTGATTCTTCTACTGTTGCTATTGATTTATTTCTACTTGTAAATGTAAGCTCTGAATTATCTACACTATTATATAATAGGTTAAATCCTTGAGACATATTAACTTTTGCATTTTTGCTATTTCCAATTCCTTTTATTCTTATTGGTGTTTCTTCGAATAATAAAATTGGTTTACTAATACATACAAATTCATTTTTATTTGTTACAGAACTATCACCTAATTGTCCATAACTATTTTTACCTATAGACCATACTTTTCCATCTGCTCTTGCCAATACTGTTGTACCTTCACCAGCTGATGCACAAATTATTTCATCTATTCCATCTTTATCTACACCGTAATGTAGTTTTACAGGTAATAAGTTATTTTCAGTATTTCCATTTGCAGATTGACCATAACCGTTATACCCCCAAGTAACGGCTGTTCCGTCATTCTTTATTGCAATTGCATAATTATTTCCTGCTTCAATAGATTTAACATCTGTTAAATATTTAGGATCTTCAGTTGTTGTGGCATTATCACCTTCGCCTGTTGTTATTGTATCAATATGATCTATAACTTTTTCAAATTTATATCTAGTTGTTTTTGTGTTATTTCCTAAATTTCCATAACCATTATATCCACTAGATAAAACATTTCCATTTTTATCTACTGCTATAATTGTATTATTTTCAACTGCAACATCAACAATATTGCTTAATGATAACACTGCTCTTGGAAGATATACATTTGATGTTGTTTCATTTCCAAGTTGTCCATATCCATTATATCCCCACGCATATAGGTTTCCATCACCATCAATAGCTGTTGAAGTTTGATTTTTAGTTGCAATTTTTATTATATTTTTTAATCTAATTTTGCTTGGAACTGAGTTACTTGTTGAAGTTCCATTTCCAAGTTGTCCATTTCCGTTATATCCCCAAGTATAAACAGATCCATCTTCTGTTACAGCCATAGAATGATAACTACCCGCAGAAATTTTAGTTACATTTTCTAATGTTGTAATTTCTTCTGGTACAAGTGTGTTTCCATTTCTACCTAATTGACCATAACTATTTGAACCAAATGAATATACTTTTCCATCTTTTGTTAATAGTAATACGTGATTACTTCCGGCAGATATATCAACTACATTATTTATATTTAATTGAGTAGGTTTATATCTATTAGAATTATCACCTAGTCCTAATTGACCATAGTAATTATATCCCCAAGACCATACTGTACCGTCAGCTTTTAATGCTATTGTAAAGTCTTGACCACTAACAATTTTTGGTATTGTTATATCATTTTTTCTTAATACTTCTACATCTACTAATACTGTATTAGGTAATTTATTTGTTGTTACTTCAATTTGTGTTTTTCCATAAGATTTTCCTGTAACAACACCAGTATCACTTACTGTTGCTATTTTTGTATCTCTTGATTTAAATTTAACAACTTCATCAGTTACTGTATCAAATAATAAATTAAATCCTAAATCAGTATTTGCATCTATTTTTTTAGTTATATTATTAGTATCTAAGTTTAATACTATTTTTGAATTATTTACTTTTAAACTTGCTTCAGAAATACTTGTTGGCTCTGTTGTTGTACTTGTAGAATCATCACCCATCTCACCATTGCCATTATATCCAACTGTATATACTAAACCTAAGTCATCTGCAATTGCTGATGTTTGATATGATATATTTTTAGTACTTGCCATTGTTATTATGTTTTTATCTTCTTGTACTTTAATTAATGTATTTCTATTTGTAGCATTTTTAGTAAATAATTGTCCATAATTATTATATCCAGTAACATAAATTCCTGCTGTTTTTGTTGTATTTTCTTCAGAATCTGTTATGCTACTTGGTTTTACAGAAACAATACTTGAATATCCATTTGCCTCCACATTTTTGATGTTTTTAACAACTTCACCAGAATCGTCAATCATTTTTGTTGGTAAGTATTTTGATCTATTATTTCCTATTCCTAATTGACCATATCCATTATATCCAACTGCATATGCAATTCCATCTTCTGATAAAGCTAATGTATGAATAGTTCCAGCTGATACTTTTTTAATATTTTTAAGAACTCCTGTACCCTCTTCATTTTTCATCTTTTGTGGTAAATAGTAATTATTTGTATTGTTTAAACCAAATTGGCCATTTTCATTGTATCCAACGCTCCATACTGTTCCATCAGCATCTAACATTGTTACATAATTTTGACCTGCTGATATTTGTATAATATTTGATACTTTTTGCATTTTTACTGGTACATATGCTGTACTTGAACTATTATTTCCAAGTTGACCATAATAATTATATCCCCAACCATATACATTTCCATTTTCTGTTAATGCATATGATGTGTAATAATTTGCAGAAACCGCAACTACTTTTTCTGGAATACCTTCTACTTTAATAAAATCTACTTGATTATCTGTAGTACCATCTCCAAGTTGACCATATCCATTGTATCCTGTAGTCCATACTGTTCCATCAGATTTTAATACAACTGTATGATATGCACCTGCTGCTACATCTATTGCATATATTTTTTGATTTTCATCTTTTGAATCAAATATGCTTGTTTTTGTTGGTTTTAATCTATTTATTTTATCTGACATACCTAGTTGTCCATATCCATTATATCCCCAAGTCCAAACTTCACCATTTGATTTTAGTGCTACAAAATAATTCCATCCACCTACTATTTTAGCTTGAGTACGTCCTTGTTCCCCATTAACTTGAACTTTAACTCTTGCATAGCAATCATTTTGTTTGTTGTATACTTTAATAAATGTACTTCCATTTCCAGTTGCTGTTACTGTACCATCATCGGCTACTGTTGCTATATCTTCATCTAATGATTTAAATTCACAACTTCCCTGATCTATTGTTTCATATAATAAGTTAAATCCTGCTGATACTGAATATGTTATTTTTTCTCCAGTATCACCTGCTTTTTTGTAATTAATAGTATTTGGTATTACTTTTAGTTTAACTTGACTTATACATACTGGTGTTATTGTATTTTCGGTTGTTCCATTTCCTACTTCACCGTACTCATTATATCCTACTGTATATACCATTCCGTTTATATCTGCTATTGCACCTGTTTGATAACTGCTACTTGAATATCTACGTCTTGTTGCTCCTACTGTTATTATATCTTTATCTGTTTCTACTGGTGTTGCATATAATTTATAATTTGCATCTTGCGTAAATAAGTGTCCATATGTGTTCCATCCACATACATACATTCCTTGGTTTTCTC
>OKRY01000828.1_pt1 | contig 25599 bp, 8 predicted proteins | sample 1601121 | NCBI WGS metagenome assembly OKRY01 (sample SAMEA3541546, study PRJEB24748) | human gut metagenome | biome: human gut; feature: human-associated habitat; material: faeces | place: China | collected 2012
AGGTGCCCTTGTTAAACAGGCACAGCGCCACATCGCCGTTTTGCAGCGGGCGGGCCAGAATATCCAGCCCGGCCTGGCGGCGAATGCGCTTGCAGGGCTTGCACAGCGGGTCCTGGTCAATGTTGATCAGGTTTTTGTTGGTGACAATTTTTAAGGTGGGGTTCTCCCGCACCTGCTCGTTGTTGCCGTCCACAAACTTGCGCACATCGTTGCCAAGAATCAGCGGCGCGGCCATCATGCACCACAGGGAGAAGTGCGCCCTGTTCTCGTTCTCTGTCAGCTTGCCGTTGCCAACTTCCAACATATCCGGGTCATTCCAGGCCCCGGGACCGGCGTGGTCATACAGGCGTACATTGTGCTCATAAATCGTCTTAATGCTTAGCCACTTGGGCATGATATCCGGCGTGGTGCGCCACATATTGCCTGCCTTGGCTCCCCATTTGTAGGGATAAGCAAAGCCCCATTCGCAGATGGAATAGATGATGGGGCGCTCCTCCTCGCCGGTGATGACCGCCCATTCCTTGGTGGCCTCTTGCAGTTCTCGACCCATGCGGGCGTATTGCAGGTAAGAGGAGTCAGCCCGGGTAACCACCGGGTTGTAGAGCAACAGGTGGTTCTCGCCCGATTGCAGCTCAACTGTCAATTGGATACGGCCGGTGGGGCTGGCGCCCTTGGTGGTGGGGAACAGCAGCTCATGTTCCTTGCCGTTGTTGACTCGAATGCGCAGGTAGCGCTGGTGGAAGCACAGAGATTTGTTATAAGCCAGAGTCAGGGCATAGGTGCCGCCTGCTTCTACGCTAAAGCGGAATCCGGCGGTGCCGGAGCCGTAACCGATCATACCGATGCCTTGACCGGAGGGCAGATCGCTGCACTTGACTACCCGGCCTTTGCCGGTAAATTCTGCTTCGCCGGGCAGCAGGATCAGTGCCGGTTCTGTGGTACCCGGCAGGTTCAGTTGCAGGTTTTCAATAATGGGCACATCACCCTTTAATACATGGTGATGACAAAAGTCATACTTGAAGAATTCGCAGCCCCAGCTGGCCAAGGTTTTGGCATCCAGCCGTTCGTGGCCCAAACTGGCCGGTAGATCCTCGCAGGTGAGGGTCCCGTTAGAGGAGTACAGACCCACCTTAAAGCCCCGGCTGTTCAGTTGCTTGATCAGCGCTGGGATCCCCATAGAGAAGGTGCCCAAATCCCCTTGCAGGCGACCCATTTCGTCTCGCACGGAGCTGTGCCAGCAGTCGTCCAGGTTGATATAGTTGTAGCCCGCTTCCGCCAGACCGCTGGCCTCCATGGCCTCTGCCACCTCCAGAATCAGATCCTGGTTGATGTTTTGGCGAAAGGTGTTCCAGCTGGACCAGCCCATAGGGGGCACGGTAGCGCCGCCGTAATTCGGTGCGTCCGTGGTGTCTATGGTCAGCTTAGAGGGGCGTGCAATCTTTTCCATGGCGCACAGCGGGCAGTTGCCGTTGACGCGGGTGATGATAAACCAGGCTATGAACCACACCAGTAAAATGGCTGCGATAGCCAGCAAAATGATACCAAAAATCATAACAATCCCATCTCCTTAAAGAATTCCAGTTCTTCTTTGGCAGCGGCGTAGGCATCGTCGCTGTCCAGTCCCCGGGCGGTGCGCACCATAAAGTCCTTGCGGTGCCGGGTGTTGTAAATCAGACGATAGCACCAGGCGTACGGGGTCAGCCAAGGGTGACCGTCTAAAAATCGAATATAGGGTATGCGGCGCATTTGGCTGTATGCCGGAAACGCCAGGCGCAGCTTGCTGCGCAGGGGGCTTGCTTTCTCGCCCTGCTCCATTTGGCGGCGGGCAATGACGGCGCTTTTGTTCCGGTCCGCGTTACCAAAGGCACCGTAGCTGACCAAAAACGATTCACAGTCCGCTGTGTCATCCACATAAGGCGTACCCACGCCGTACCAGTGATAACACACGGTGAGCACAATCTTGGCAAATTGTGCCAAACCGGCTTTTTCACACAAGGTCAGCACCGTTTTTTCGTCGATCCGGCACCTTTGCAGCATCACGGCAAGATCCAGGATCAGCTTGATTCCGGCGCCGTAAAAGCGAAAGTGGTGGGCCAAGTGGGCGATTAGATAGGCAAAGTGGTAATTGTCCTCCAATTTGCCGCAGCAGCCTTCAAATTGGGCTTGATCCATGGCGTTTGCAAAGGCAGTCTCACACCGGGGATCATCGCTGATCAGTGCTGTGTGCACCTCCAGCAACACATCGCCCTTGCGGTAGTCGTATACCGGGCCGTTCTGGGCAGTGCAGGCAAAGCCGCTGCTCATTAGCGCTTTTTTGGCTGTCTGGCGGTTCGCCGGGTTAATGAGCAGGTCAATGTCGCCCATTAGGCGGCATTCCGGCACCGGGTACAGTTCTTTTAAGATCGCGCCCTTAAAAAATACATGGGGAATGCCGGCGTCGCTGAGAACGCGGTACACCCGCTCCACACCCTGCTTTTGGTGCTCGTACAGGAACACGCTGCTAAAGAAGTGCTCGCTGAGTGCCATTCGGCAGTCCTCCGGTATCACCTCGGTATTGGGTGCTTTGTTGCACACTGCGTACACCACAGCGATCAGATTATGCGCCTTGGCAATGCCGCACAGCTTGCGATAATCAATATCCGGGCGCAAGGTTACCGGCTCGTCCCGCAAAAAGGCGGCGGTCAGTTCAATTAAATAGGCAGTTTCAGCACACATGGATTTCATCGTTAAATAATGTTGTTTTGGTCCAAAAAATCGTGGGCGGCAATGAGAATACTCTTGTCATTGTCAAACCGCAGCAGCGACAGCGCCCGGTCATAGGTGAGCCAAATGTAGTCCTCAATTTCTTCCTTTTGCATGTGGATCACCGTGCTCGGGGTGGTGGCGGCAAAGATGGTTACCGTCTTTTCAACCCGATCCCGAATCCGATACTTGGACAGGCAGGAGAACCCCTCAATCAGCTTAACCCGCAAACCCGTTTCCTCCTGTACCTCCCGTAGGGCGGTCTGCTCCTTGGTCTCGCCCCTTTCAATATGCCCTTTGGGGAAGCCCCAGTGGGCGGAGCGCTTGTTCTTGATCAGCAGGTAGCGCACCTCCCCCTTAATATCATGGAAGATGACCGCGCCGCAGCTGCTCTCGTAAAGGCATTCCAGCCGGTAGCCGGGAAAGTCCCGCTCCGGGTCCAGATATTCCAAAATGTCGTTGACAATGAATCGTGTGCTCTTGGGCGCCACAATCCAAATGGATTTCTTTTCTTTTTTGTTTCGGAGGACGGCTATCACACGCCCGTCAAAGTTACGCACAGGGTGGTGGATGCCCATAATGTAGGCAGTCTGGTCCTTTTCACCGTATACTGTGCCGTAGTTCAGCGGATACCGATAGCCCATACCGTCCGTAGAGCCAATAGGCATAACGACCTTGACTCTGGCGTATTTACCGAGCAATTTGTATTCACCACCGAGATAAAAGTTACTATGCACTTATTATATATAAATTGCAAAAGCAATACAAGGCTTTCGCAAAGAAAATTCAAAAAGCCGTAAAACTTGGCGAAAAAAAGCAGCCCTCCGGGGCAGGTGAGAGCCTGCACCCTAAGGGCGCTCTATATTATATACATTATATACAGGAGCCTGTCCGGCGGCGGGTAACAAAAATGGCGTACCCGAAGGTACGCCATTTTCATTTAGGAATGGGGGATTAACCACCCAACTGCTGAAGCAGGTTACACAGTTCGCCGATTACATCGTCGGTGTTGCCTTTCAGCATTTTCAGCACGGTGCCTACCACATCGGTAATGGAGCTGTTGTCAGATCCACCGATCAGGGAGCCTACCAAGCTGGCTACCGTGTTGTAGTTATCCTTGTAGTTGACAACTTCAACCAGGTACCGCAGCACGGCAATCAAGGTCTCAGAGGCGTCGCCCTTTACAAACACGCGCGTGCCGTAGGTGGCAGCCTGAGAAGCATCGGTCATCACCTTGCCGTGGCTTGCCAGCTGGAACCAGTCAATATCCATCAGTTCCAGACCCAGGGGTTTACCCTTGATCTTGATCATGCCAAGCACCTGATTCAGCAGGGGAACAATGTTGTCCACGCCGATGATGGGCTTCAGCATAGCGGTCAGATCGTACAGGTCAATGTTCAGATCCAACTTCAGGCCAACCTTAGCCAGTAAGCCATTCAGATCCACTTTGAAGGCCTTGAATACCTGAGTCAGTACGGTGTTCACATTCACGATGGGCTTCAAAGCATCCAGCAGAGCGGAAACCGGTGTAAACAGGTTCTCGATCAGCTGCAGCAGGCCGTCGTTGGCAATGAACAGTGCCAGGTTGGGCAGCATGGACATCAGGGTCTGCAGCGGTGCATTCAGAATGTCCTCTACCTTATCCCACAGGGAGTTGACAATATCCAACAGGATGTTGTCATAGGCCTTGCTGATGTCCTCTCTGTACTGATACTGGGTCTTAATGTTGTAGCAGCCGAATGCCTCCAGCAGCGGAACGACCACGGAAGAGTAGCCGTTGGAGCCGGGGATATGAACGATGTTGAAGATGCCCAGAGAAGCATCATTCAGCAGTACATCCAATACGCCGTAGAACGGACGCATTACAGCAGCCAGTGCATTAAAGAAGCTATCCTTATCCTTTACGCCCCACTTAAGAGCGGAGGTGTTGACCTTGGACCAGGAGGAGGCGGAGCCGATTACGGCAGCCGCATTCGCGTAGGTCTTGCCATAGGACTCATCGGTGAGCAGCTTGGCAACGGTCTTGGTAGAATAGTCAATGCCGGTCTGGGACAGCAGGGCGGTCAGGTTGGTGGAGTCGTTGATCTTCACACCGTCCAGTGCCTTGCCGATGCCGGTGATCATGCCATTGATGGTGCTGTCCTTAAAGGCAGCGCCAGCGATCAGCTTGTTCAGATCAGCAAAGCTACCGATCAGGCCATCCAGCATAGGCGGAATGTTCTTCAAGAAGTCTTGATCCACAGTGGAGGGATAAGAGAACTTGTAGTCCTTGGTCTGGTATTCGCTGTAATTCCAGAACGCGTTGGTGGGATTCTCCTGGAGCAGATAGAACAGCGCACGGATGATCTGGTCTGCGGAGGAGGTGCCGATCTGGTCAAGTACCGCGTTGATGATGGACTTGTAATCCTTGATCGCGTCGATACCGCCCAAAATGGACTTCAAACCGCTGATGTTCTTGGTCAGCAGGTTGGCTACATAGCGGAGCACGGCGATCAGCGTTTCGCCCTGGTTTGCAGTAACGTGCTTTCTATTATAATAGCCTTCGCTGTTCTTTGCAGCGCTCTTGACCGTGCTGACTGTGCCGTGGCTTGCCAGGGCGCCCCAGTCGATCTTGGGCAACTGAATGTTGATTTTCTTAGACTTGAGCAGCTTGTTCACCAGCGGAACGATGGCGTTTTGGATCTCGCACTTGTTCAGGTTGTTCAGATTCAGGTGAATGTTCACACCCAGTGCGTCCTTAACCAGGTCGTTCAGTGACTTGCCGGCCAGAGCCTTGATAATGACCTCAACATCTACGCCGTTCTTCTTCAGTACCGGAAGGAGAGATGTTACCGGCGACAGAAGATTGTTGACGAGCTGTGCCAGGCCATTATTATCAATGTAGTATGCCACATTGGGCAGTACTGCGGTGAGGGTATCGAACGGAGCGTCCAGTACCTTGTTCAGGAAGCCTACGATGGGATTCAACACATCCGTCAGTACGCTGTCGGTAGACTTCTTAATGTCTGCCTTGTACTGCTTATAGGTCTTCACGTTGGGGCACTCCAGTGCCTCCAGCAGCGGAACGATGGCACTTTCGTAACCATTGCCGCCATAGATGCTCAGGGACTTCACATCCTCGATCACTTTGTACAGGTTGATCTCCAGTACAGAGGTCTTGGAATACTTGTCAGAGCCCTTGATGCGAATGCGCAGTTTGCCATTCTTCAGCTGTACGGTGTCCTTAGAGGAACCGAAGTTCAGGTTCTTCACCAAATCGGTAAGGATCTGGCCAACGGCCAAGTCGTCGCCTGCCAGCAGCAGAGACAGTACGCCGTCCAGCGGACGCAGGATCGCAGCCAGGCCGTTTACAAAGCCCTGCTGTGCCTTTGCGGAGCCATCGGTGAAGCCCCAGTTGATGTTGCCCAGCTTCTTCCAGCTCTTGGCGTTTTTGATCGCCTTAGCTGCGGAGGAGTAGGTCTTGCCGTAGCTGCCGTCCGTCAGGAGCTTCGCTACGCCCTTCTTGCTCACATCAATGCCGGCATAGCCCAGGTAATCCTTGTAAGGATCAATGGCGCCGTACAGTGCGGAAGCCAGCTTGGTCAGGTTGGCGTTGGTGAAGATCAGGGAGCTAACCAGGTCTTTCAGGTTATCCTGCTTCACCACATCCAGGCCGGCCAGCAGGCCGATCACGGAGGTGACCATGGTGTCCAGATCGCCAACAGCGTCGCTGGCGTCCTGCGCGGTCACACCGGCGGGATAATAGAAGCCGGTGGTCTTTTCCTGTACATACTGGAGGAAGGTCCAGTAAGCAGTGGTGGGATCCGTGGTCTTGGCGATCACAGCGTTGATGATGTTCAGCAGATCCTTCTTGGTCAGGCGGCTGATCATATCCAGCACTTGGCTTATGGAAGGATTGTCGATCACGACTTTCAGCAAATCAATGATCTGGCGAATTTGCAGTACATCGACCACCAGGTTGACCAGGTACTTCAGAACAGCCTCTGCATTCTTGCAGTTTGCAATGTCCTTAAACAGGGTGGTGGGCAGTTCAAAGCCAAAGTTAGCCAGCTGGCTGTTTACAGCGTTGATCACGGTCACATCGTTGATGCCCAAGCCAGCCTTGGTTGCGCTCTTCTTCAGCAGGCCGGTTACAAGGGCAATCGTCTGCTTATTCTGCGCGTTTTGATCCTTGTCGTCCGTATTGGTCTTAAAGATCAGGCCCAGTATCGCGGAGAACCATGCGTCGTTCTTTGCCATAGAGGGCATCAGGTTGGACACCTTTGCGCTCAGAATGGTGGATACGCCGTGGATCTCTTTGTACAGCGGGTAAATGGCGGCAGTCGCCACATTGTTCAGGTCCTTGTTCATCACAATGGACAGGCCCTTAAGCAGGTTGGTCAGCACGGAGACGGGCTTGCTGTAGAAGCCGTCCAGCAGCTTGCTGATGGGAGTGAGAATGGCCAGCAGGCCGGTTGCGCCGTCCTTTACGCTGCCCTTTGCATACACGCCCAGGCTAAAGCCCTGTGCTTTTTCCAGATCCTTAAAGATGGGGTACAGTACACCGTCATAGTAACCGGCATCCTTGGTCAGCACGCCGATCAGATCGGTGATGATGCCCAGGCTCTCGCCGAAGTTCTGGAAGAACTTAGTGTTGTTGCCTGCGCGGAAGCCCCAGTTGATCTTAATGTTGGTGGCGCCGGTCCAGCCGCTGGTGCTCTTGTCCAAGCGAATGGCGTTGTGCCAGGTAGGCAGGCTTGCCAGCTTCTTGGCGGCGGACTTGTTGGTCAGGTGATTGCTCACTGCGTGGGGAGAAATCAGACCCTTCAGCGCAGCAGCCAAAATGTTGTAGTGGTAAGCACCGGTCTTGCTGGTGTAGTACACCGGCTTGCCGGCCTTATTCTTCTTCTTGTACAGCTTCTGGTTGCCGTCGTAGAAAACATTCAGGCCCAGAGCGTCCTCGTTCACCAGATAGTAATCAATTACATTCTCCAGTGCAACATACATCTGAACCACCAGATTGGTTAGATGATCCTCAGTGTAAACCTTCTTGTCTGAGGTATCGGTGGACTTCTTGTCCCCGTCGTTCAGGAAGTTTAAGGTCTTATTGAGCATCTTCAGCATCGGGTTGGTGTTGTCGCTGCCCAGGATGTAAGAACCAAGGCTCACCAGACCGCACAGGATGCCGGGGGTGGTGTTCAGGTTGAAGTTGTTCAGTGTGGAGTTCTCCAGCACCTTGGACAGTGCGGAGTCCAGATTGGACAGCAGAGAAGTGCCGCTCTTACTGGAGGTCTTGGGTACCTTTGCCCACTTGGGCTGGGTCTCGATCTTTGCCATCTTGCCGTTCACTTTCGGGAAGCTCACGTCGATGGTGTTCTTGGTCTTGGTGTCCATGGCCTGGATCACATTCACCAGCTGACCGATGTTAGACAGCAGGAAGTAAGCACTTTCGGTGCTCAGACCAACAAACTTGGATTCCTTGTTATACACGCCCATTACGAAAGAGGCCTTGTCGTTGTACTTCAGCTGGAATACACCGTTGAGTACATCGCTGATGGTGCTCTTTTCGCCCAGACCGCCCATAGCGCGGATCAGACCGGTGATGATGGGCAGGTTGTTGGTAATCTTGTTGTCGGTGGCGGTCACATCATTGAGCAGGTCAATGATGGCGTTGAACCAGTCGTTCACAAAGATGTTTACAAAGCAGTCCAGAATCTTGGCCGGCTTGCCGCCGTCTGCCAGGTTCTTAAAGTTAACCAAAGACTGGTTGTAGAAGAACGCTTTGTTGTCAACGGTATCGCTCTTAATCTTGTACTTACTATAAGACCAGTCGGAAGCCTTCTGGGTGTTGTCAGCGCTCTTTACATCATATTTTTTAATGAAGTTCTTGCCCATGATATTCAAAATCTTGGGCAGGGCAACGAAGAGGTTGTTGGCGCCGCGGTTGTAAACGGTGCCCTCTTCCTTGGTCATGGCGCCGCTCTTGGCGTCCGTTTCGCCACCGTCCTTGTGGCTGTCAGCCACATACTGATCTACAGCGGCGGTGAAGAAGGTGGCCAGCTCGGACACAGCCTCATTCACGGCAGTGGCAGCGTCGCCGGTGAGCTTCAGTGCATCGGCAATGCCGGATGCCTTGGCACCTTGCAGCGCCTTATCGGCTGCATAGATGTTCAGGATCACCGGGGTCTTGGTGTCATCGTACTTGCCGGGGATGGGGTCACCATACACCTGGCTGACGATCACATCTTTGCCGTCGGCATCCTTGCCATACTCAACACCACTAATGTTGTAGTATGTAAAGTCATAGTTCTTGTCGCCGATCAGCCAGTGCATCAGGGTGGGCAGAACCTCGTTCAGATCCCAGCTCAGGCCGCCGCCCAAACCGACGGGGCTGCCAACGCTCTGGCCGTATTGATCCATCAGACCGCTCAGCAAACCGCCCAGGAAACCATTAAAGGGATCACCCTCCTGGTTGAATACCATGGGGATCAGCACTTCGTCAATCACAACGGTCAAAACAGGCAGCAACTGCATAATGGTTTCAACCGGGTGCTCGTACAGGTTCATCCATATATCGGTGAGCGCACCCTTCAGGTCAACCTTGGACTCTACCAGTTTGTAGACCACTTCGTTCATAACCGCATTACCGGTGAGGTGCAAGCCTGCGATGGTTACGCCTTCCTGATCCTCAGGATCCAGCAGTACCATGTACTGATTGATGGCGTTGTTTACAGCAGCAACAGCAAAGGAATCCTTAAAGCCGTATTTCGCGAAAGAATACTTTCTGCAAGAATTAGAGATAACCTTGGCATCGGTGATCTCAAAGTAGAAATCAACGGCCTCGTCAACGCTCTCTTTCAGTTCACCACTGTAGAAGGTCTTTAACAGATCTTGGTTGATGGTGGCGATCACTTCTTCGGGGGACATGCCGCCGACAGTTCTGTTCTCCATCAACGCTCTGCGGTAAATACCCTCGGTACGCGTATCCAGATCCTCACTGCTCCAGTAAGTGGCCATTGCCGGCTTGGTTACAGGAGCGATGCCCTTGTCTGCATAGTCGCCGTTCAGGTAAGCCTGGAAGGTGTCACGGCTGGAACCGATTTTTGCGTTGCCGTCGGGCACATTCTTGTTCATGTCCGCACGCAGGGCAGCTACGGTAGCGTCATCCAGCTGCGCAGCATAGTACTCGCTAACAAAGGCGTCATCGCCGTTGTTGGCCAGTACGGCAGCACCGATCTTGCAAGCGGCTGCCAGTGCAGCATCGTCATCCTTGATGGTGTTGTAGTCCTTTTTGGCCAGCTTGCACAGATAAGCCTTGGCGGCCTCTGCCAGTTCACTGCTTGCCTTGTCGGACTGATACTGGAGCAGCACATACCAAATCGCTTCGCTCATGGTGCTGACTTTCTTCTTGCTGCCGGCTTCTTCGAAGTAGGCGGTGAAGGTGCCAAAGCACTTAGCTACATCCTTGAAATCGTCCAGAGCAATCAAGTCGTCTACTTTGTACGATTTGTCTTTGTAGGTAACGGTAGCTTTCTGGATGTCTTCCAGGGTGTCCAGGCTGCCTTCAGCAGTACCCAGCACCTCGAGCACTTTGTTCAGTGCGTCATAGGCAGCGCTCAGGTCTTCCTGCTGCTTAGCCTGTTTCTCGGGGAACTGCTCCAGCAGGGCGGACAGATCGCTCAGCGTGTCCTCGCACCATTTGGCCAGTTCTGCGTCGCTGGACGAAATGTTGTTGACGCAAAAAGAAAACAGCTGATAAAAGCTCATCTTCGCATCTTTCTCGTCCAGGTAGGCATACGCCACATCGGAATACCCTTTCCGGTAACCGTCAATGATGTCTGCCTTATTCATGGGGCTGCTCAAAAGATTAAGCAGCGTGGGAGACACACCCATGATCAGATCACTGATCGAGGTGGTGTCGGTGACGGTCATCCCCAACTTCTCCTCAAGCGCCTTTTTGATATTCGGCTGATTGAGCAGTACCGGAACATAGGTGTCTACCAGTTCCGTCAGTGCGTCAAAGGTGGAATCGGCACTTGTGGAGTTTTTCCAGATGCCCTTGTCTTTGTCCGCTGCAAATGCAGTGAACCCGACAGAGCAGGTGGTGACCATCATTACTACAGCCAAAAATAGGCTGAGTAACTTTTTGCCCGTCTTCATAATTCATCTCTCCTTCTGATATGTTGACGAACTTGTCGTTTTGGATTCGCCTGGGCAGCGCACCCTTTTAGCGGAGGATGTGCTTACAAGTTGCGTTAACAATTTGTTCACAATTCCTCTGCTAAAAGGGCGCAGGATACCCACGCGTACAACAAATACAGTATATTTATACCAAATATAGAACGGCAAGTCAATAGGTTTCCGAAAACTTTTTAACAAAATGTGAACGGGTGGGCAAAATTTCCCGATTTATAGCGAAATTCCGGCGCAATATTTTTTTTGCGTACTTATATATCAAGCCATGTTTGGCCCGGCCGACGGATCTGCGCTGCATTCTTATCTTGGATTTGTGTGGAGGATCAGGGCGCATTTATCGTTATTGCTGCATTCGACAACTGCTGACAGAAATTCCACCTGTTTTGGAGGAAAAAATGTGGAAAATCCTGTGGAACTTGTGAAAGTTTCCCGCCGTTACGCCAAAAAATCGATGGTGTAAAGGGGCACGCCTTTGCGTGTGAAAATCTCGCGTAAAGCATATAACCTTTACAAGTCGAAACTTGCAAAATAATGGACATTGTCTTTTAACTAAGCAATAAAATATGAACAAATTGTTAATTTCGTGTAAATTAAATTTGTCCGTTCGCACAAAAAACGACCGCTCAAATTGTGCAACATTCCGAAAATCAGAAAAATCACGGCTCTTTATTGATTTTTGGTGACCATCGTGTTTTAATAAGAATGCGATAAATGTGTTTCTATGCGCATTTTCATAATGTATGGCGTCCGGCTGCAATGCCTTCATCCTGAATATCGGATTGCCCGATGGTCAGAGGATGGGACGGCGCGTACACGCAACCATTTATTCGTAAGAATTACAAATTACTATGGAGGTAAAAATTAGTGAAAGCTAAAAAGTTTTCCCGCAAGTTGCTTGCGCTCTTTTTGGCGGTCTTGATGGCGATGAGCTGTTTCTCCGGTGCTATGGTCGCTTCCGCGGCTAATGCTTCGGCAAACACCAAGTACCATGACCAGGACTTGGACTTCAACTCACTGGGTTGGCCCATCCTCAATGATGAGCAGGCCTGCACAGCCCTTTTGGACTTTGTGGATCTGACTCTTGCCCAGGCAAACATCGCACCGATGAATATCGACCTGAGCGTTCTTGGTAGCATCACCATCAAACTGGGCAGCGTGGATGAGGTGCTTAAAACTGTTCAAGATCTGGATTCTTTCCTGAACAGCAAGTCCGCACTGCTTCTGCTGGCCGGCGATGCCCGCTATGTAGATTTGAGCGCAGTTGACGGAATGTCCCGCAGCAAAACTTCCTCTACCGATATTGTACGCGGTATTGTGAAGCTGGTTCGGAACATTTCTTCCGACGCGGGTCCTGAAGGCGCCAACGGCAATATCGTAAAGAAGTTGCTGCGCGGCGATCTTGGCCTTGGTATCGTAAACAGCTTCTTGAATGTTTACAAGACCATCGGCGACCTGATTGGTATGCCCAACGGCTATCAGAGCAATATGGTATATAATATTGTTCAGCAGCTGGTTCTGGAGAATACCGGTTGGTTTACTGCGGAAGAGAAGGCTCAGATCCGGAACAATCCCAGTCTGGAGACCAGCAAGCTGGATTCCGTCCTGCTTGATAAGCTCTCCACCCAGTTGCTCAGCAACATTACCGCACAGATTACATATGCCGACGGTACCAATTCTCGAGACAGATACGCAGAGTATCTGGAGAAGGGTTCCGCACCGTATATTGACACGACCAACCTGCATTATGTAACGCAGGAGGATCATGACAAGAACGGCGAGGCCATCGGTAATGTATATCTGTTCCGCTACAAGGATCAGAAGCTGGTGCTGAAGCCCACAGATACGCTGTTTGACTTTGGCTTCCAAGCCTTTGAGATGGTGTGGAACACCGCCTTGAAGGATACGCTGGGCCAGTTGAATTCCGGTGTGGGCGGTTACGACTACAACTACTATATGTGGTACACCGGTGCCACGACCCACAACACGGCTTGGGACTACAGCAATGTAGCCAACAACTACGCCGCTGCCGATGTGCAGGCTTGGGCCGCTTATGAGTGCCAAAAGGCTGCAAAGAACTTGAAGCCCGGCCAGACCCTTGGCGAAGAGTACAAGGATGCGGCTTCCTATCTGGCTTACATCAAGGCGGATCTGGAGAAGTACAACAGCCGTGACCTGGTGAAGGATCCTACCTACACCTGGAGAGATATTGACTCCACCACCCTGTTCAACAAACTGCGTTACAGCCCCATGTCTGTTTACTACTTTAAGCAGGCCACCGGTCCCCTGAACTGCAGCTTTGCTGAGACCGGTATGAAGAACATTGAGGCATTCATGGCAAATGATTACAGCAGCTACAGCTCCATGCTGGCAGCGCTGAATGATTTCCTGGTTGCCGCAGTAAAGGACTTCCTGCCGAGTTATGATGCCAGCGTTCTGACGAAGGTGAATTCCGATGATCCCGGCAATGTAGCGCAGACCCTGGTTGGCAATATGCTGAAGGTGCTGCAGTACATCTGTGATCAAACGGATGCGAACATTCTCGGCGCCTTCTATAATAAGAATGGCGAGGGCACTGCTCTGACCGAGGCCAATTTGGAGAGCGCGATGATTCCGTTTGCAATTTCTGCACTGCGGAATATCCCCGACTTCAAGAAGGGCATCCACAATGAGGACCTGGACGCTTGCGACGATGCAGAGGGCGTAGCTGCTCTGGCGTTGCAGCTGTATCTGGGCTATGTGCTGCCGGATCACGACTACTCTTCTCTGGTGCAGAAGGGCGCAGACGGTAAGTACGATGTAACCATCGACAATCTGCTGCTGATGGCTCGTGATGCTGTGGGTTATGTAATGAGCCCCTATATTATCATGCACGACAAGGACGGCAACCTGTGGAATCCGGAGACCGCTACTCTGAATGACGGCGTTTCTCTGTTTGATCTGCTGAATTCCGTTGTTGTTTACTATGCCGGCACCGACACCTTTAAGGACGGCGAGCATGGCAAGGGCCTTGCCAATCTTCTGGGCGTTTGCGACACCAACGGCAATTGCCTGGTGAAGCTGTCCAACTCCCTGTGGGAGAACATCAATGTGATCGCCAACAAGCTGTTGCCTGTTGCAGGCGTGCTGCAGTATGGCGATTCTGCAAAGAAAGGCGCTTTGAATTCCGAAGAGCTGATCTACACCGATGTGATCCAGGGTATGCTGAATATTGGTGTGGCAGATGCGAACGGCCAGTATGGCGCAACCGGGTTTGTAACCCGTCTGCTGACCATGGTTTCCGCACCGCCTATCAAGAGCGAAGGCATTATCCGCACCGTTTACAATGTATTGGCTGATCTGGTGAACGTTGTATTCGGCGGCCGCTACGGCACAGCCCGTAATGTGGTTCCCGCTGCTGCGACCAACAATCATCCCTTCGACGATCTGCTGCAGAAGGATACCTTTGCCGGTACTTCCAGCGACAGCAGTTTCGGCGTACTGGGTACCCTGGTATACAATGTGTATGAAGCCAGCGGCGGTGTAGGCGGCGACAGCGGCAAGACCGATACGATCCTGCCCGGCGCTATGTACACCGTACAGGCTGTGAACAATTTGATCGGCGGCCTGATCACCACTTTGGCGGATCATAACATGAAGCTGGCTTCCGCTCGTGTGGCAGACAGCAACTTGACCCTCAGCTATGGCGGTAACACCACCACCACAACGCTGACGGTTACCAATAACTGCTACGGTCTGAACCGTGCGGTAAAGAACGCCGATGGTAACTTCGTTGCTCGTGGCCGTTACAACATTGAGATCACGAATGTGGTTTCCGATAACAGTGCTTGCACCGTAGACTTCTCCAGCAAGACAGTTGTTCCTGAGAAGTCCGCTTCCTTCACTGTTACCAACGGCGGTTTTGATGAAGATACTGTAGTAACTTACACCGTTACTTACAACATTATCGACACCAACACCAACCAGGCCCTCTACACCGGCCTGACCTGCAAGACTTATCAGTTTGTGACTCCGCAGAAGAACTGGTCCGATTCTGTGTATCCGGGCGGTTCTCAGGACAGCAGATTCTCCAATGGTTCTTCCGGTAAGACCGCCGATGGTCAGGCTACCGTGAACAACACCGGTTACTTTGGTAACGCTTACCTGAACCAGAAGCCGTTCCGTGTAAGCTATCCTACCGATATTGTTCTGGCAAGCTCTAACCTGGATGCAGTGAAGAACTACAAGATTCGTCTTGGCTATGACCGTACCCTTGCCGGTTCTCCCGACAAGACTTTGGACGGCGTTTTTGCTTACAGCACCAGTTCTGTTAAGGATTCCTTTAGCAACAAGACCGTAACTGTAAACAATTCCAACATGATGGCCGCGTTTGATAAGTTCACCGGTGATGTGCTGAACTACGAAAAGGTAGACTACACCACCGATGGCGGTCAGACTTGGGTCAAGGGTGTTGCCGCAAGCCAGGTTCCCTCCAACGGCGTATCTCGTGTGAACCACGCTTACACGCTGAGCGAGCTGAACGGCGGCAAAGCGCTGGCTGCTGCTGTTAAGGATAGCAACGGTTATTACACCGCCGTTTATCTGAAGAGCGGCTCCGGCGACTTCGCATACAGCAACTTGCTGGGCAAGGTTTCCGGCGCAACCGGCATTGACGGTCTGTACATCCAGACCGGTTCCGTGACTCTGTCTAAGGACAGCTCCTCTTCCTTGGATCTGTTCAAGTATGATGGTTCTACGGATATTTCTCAGGTATCCAAGAAAGAAGTGAAGTTGAGCTTCTTCTGCGACAAGAACCCGGCAACCGGTAGCTTGAAAGTAACTGTTGCTGACGATGGTAACCGTAGCCAGTTCAATAGTGCATACGATTCTTTGAACAGCTACATTAAGAACTACAGACCTTCTGACTTTAAGGATTACGATAAGGCCAGCGGCTCTTCCGCAACCTATGATGCAGCAACCGCTGCTTTGGCTGCCGGCTTTGAGGCCCGCCAGTCTCCGCTGAATCTGTCCACTGCCGGCACGCTGTCCAGTGCGTTCACGAAGACGCCTGTTACCTCTGAGGTGAAGACCGTGATCGGCGAGCCTGCAACCAAGCCCGTAACTTCCTTGGATCAGCTGCCTGCAGCTCTGGCTGCTTATGCAACGACTGACGGCAATTATTACTATGCTGACAGCGCTATGAGCCAGCCTTATTACACCACAGAGGCTCTGACCGATGCTGATGTAACCGGTAAGACTTCCACCACTGTTGGTGGTCAGGCTTACACCGTGGCTATGGATAAGACCGGCCAGGTTGTTGTGAAGAGCGGTTCTTCCTGGTACTTCCTGAACACCCCGGCTTATGCCACCGCATGGGATACCACCACTTATAAGGATGCTCCCTATGCTATCAACGGTGCTGAAAAGGAAGGCACCTTCAATCAGGCGAAGTTCGTTTACTACAATGCCAATGGCGTTGCCGTGAGCAAGGACTTCACTGTGAAGCACATGGTTACCGAGAAGTCCATTGTCAACAATGGTGAGGAAACCCGTGCACTTGCCATGCAGGCAAGAGACAAGATGCGCTATGCTGTGGATCAGTGTGCGCAGATGCTGAGCGTTACCGTTGCCGGTCAGATCTTCACGGATGTTTCTTCCATTCGTGACGGTATGACGGACGCCAACTTCGATCTGCCCGAGTACCAGAAGATGGTATCCGTGGCGAAGGATGCTGAAAAGATGTACGCTGCAGATATTTACCTGAAGAGTGACGAGTCCAAGACGGTGCTTGCCACCTGCGGTTGGAACCAGATCGACCAGACCATTGCTGACCTGGCGAACACCAACGGTAATGACGCTGCGGATTATACCTATGCATTCTCCACCAGCACTTCTTCTTTGCTGATTGAAGAGGCTGTTCGTATGTTTAAACTGTACATGGGCACTGTGACCGAGCGCGGCTATATCGGCGACAAGGTGGAGGCTGAGGTTTCTCACGCCAGCGGCAGCGCTTACAGCGCAATGACCACCACCTGGACAGATTCCGGTAAGGTCGATGCAGACGGCAATGCCATCAAGAATGCTGCAATCGCCACCACCGCGACTTCCGCGAAGTACGGTGCTGTTGAGGGCGGCAAGCTGGTTAACAAGGGCGAGAAGGTTTACACCGACGAGTCCTGGACCAACTATGTGAACGCACTGGCTGCTGCTGTAGATGTTGCGACCACCGGTAATGGCGACTACGCCCATAAGGACGCTGCCACCTATGTTCCGGCTGATAAGGACAACTACACCGCCAACCTGTCTGCTTGCTTCACCGCTTACAAGAACCTGGTAGATGCAGAGAACTCCCTTGAGGAAGGCACTGCTCCCTCCGGCTTCGCTGTAACCGGTAAGGTACTTGCTCTGGCGAACACCAAGGGCGAGCTGGCAAGCGAAAAGTTCACCGTTATCGGTTGTGATGTTGTGATCAACGGCGAGACCGTGGCTACCACCGGTCAGGATGGTACTTTCACCATTCCGGCTCTGGCTAACGGTACTTACACCGCAACCCTGAACTATAAATATGGCTATGACCGTAATATCACCATCACGGTGAAGGACGGTAATGTGGATCTGGGCAACCTGGGTATGCTTGTTTGCAACTTCAATAAGGATGGCTATGTCAATGCTTCTGACTATGCTACCTATTTGGCTGCTTCTAACACCAAGCTGGGTGCTGCGAAGTACAACGCTTCTTGCGACTTCAACCACGATGGCTATATCAATGCTACAGACTACGCTGTTTACTATGCATTCTCCAATGCAAGACTGAGCAACGCAATCTACGGCTAAATCCTAACTTAAAGTACCCTGGCGGTGCTTCGGCACCGCTTGGGTCACACTGATTTTGATTATGAAATTGAACAAACTCAAGAGAACACTTGCTGCTTTCTTATCGTTTGTATTGATTTTGACCTTAACCTCTATAACCCCGCTGGCTGCCCAGGGTACCTTGGGCACCGAGCAGCCCCACCTCTCCTGTACCTTTACGGACAGCGAGGGCCGGGCGGTAGACGGCAATGCACTGTCTGCCGGGGATTATACCGTATCCTTTACGCTTTCCGGTATGCAGTCCTTTGCCGTGATGCAGTACACCATGTCTTATGACGCGGCTGTGCTGACGGTCAACGGACACAGTGATTTGTTGTCGGACAGCAAGCCGGATCAACTGCGGGGCCTTGGCGCCGCCGGCGTGTTGGTGCAGAATGGGACCATCAACTTTGGTTTTATCACCAGGGTGGACCAGACCGCCACCACCACCGCCATTGATGCGGCGGGTCAGCTCCTTTTGAAGTTGCAGGTCACCGTTGCTACGGAAGCGCCTGTGGACTTTGCAAAGATTGTGACCTTGGATACGGACCCGAACCAAACCTTCATTGAGGCAGATTATGCGGATTATGCCGATTATGGCACGGCTGACCAGGACTGTTATGCGCTGGTCACCGCCTTTGACGGCTATGCCGCAACGCTGTATCCCATGACAGCAGATCTGTCACCGGCCACCGGTCATGCCGTTACCGGCAGAGTGCTGGCGCTGGCCAATACCAATGGGGATTTGGCGGGAGATACTTTTACAGTTCGCAACTGCGATGTAGTGATCGCAGATGAAGTGGTGGCAACCACCAATAATGACGGTTGCTTTACCATTTCCTCACTCCCGGCAGGGGAGTACACCGCTACATTGCGCTATGCCCATGGTTATGATCGCACGGTTACCTTTACGGTAGCAGACAGCGATTTGGGCTTAGGCGATTTAGGTATGGTTGTCTGCAACTTTAGCAAGGATGACTATATCAACGCCGCAGACTACGCAATTTACTATTCGTCCGCTAACGCGAAGCAAGGCGCGGCGAATTACAATGAGAATTGCGACTTTAATCATGACGGCTATGTGAACGCAACAGATTATGCAATCTATTATGCGTTTAGTAACTGTAATTTATCTAAGCTAAGTTATTGATAACGATTTAGGGAGGAAAAGAACATATGCGTAAAAGCGCAAAGAAGCTTCTTTCCGGTGTGATGGCTGGTCTGATGGTAGTCTCCATGGCTCCCATCTCTGCACTGGCTGCTAACTCTTATGAGCCCGGCGATGTTGTTGCAAAAGAAGATTATGTAACAGCGGCTGATATTGCTCCTGAGGTAGATATCGTATGGACGGCTTACACCGGTCTGAACAAATCTTTTATCACGAATGGTGACGCAGAGTGGGAAAACTCTGCAAATAACGACACCTATGCAGATCTTTCTAAGGTTGACCTGACCGGTAAGACTGCTAACAAAACCGATTTCCCGGCTGCTGCAATCCGTAGCGGTAAATATTATGTAGCTGCTTCCTTCATCCTGAAGAACTACGGCGGCCAGTTTGGTGACTGCACCCTGTCCTTCGGTTGGGATGATGCTTTGACCATGGGTAAGAGAACCGCTAAGGGCTTCACCGCCGGCGACAGCGGTATGATGGTTCCCTCTTTTTCCAATGTATCTGATGCGGACGGCAACGCTTATCTGATCGACGCCGCATCAAAGTTCAATGACACTTATTATGCTCTGTCTATCGCTACTCCGCATCTGCCGGAGACCGGTTCCGTTGTGTATGTTGGCGACGACTACACTTTTGAGACCGATGGCCCCTTGGGCGGCGATGATGGTCTGGGCGTTAAATTACAGGGCTTGTATTTGGGTACCGTTGGTTTCCAGGTTGCTGAAGGCACTGTGATTTCCGACGACCTGCTGAAGTTTGGCGTAAACGATTGGCCGGCCAACGACCCCGGTCTGTGCAACCTGCACATGGGTTCCGTTGACCCCGATCGTATGTACACTGTAACCGGTATGACCGAGTATGAGGGCACCACTCCGGCTATGGGTACTCTGAAGATCGGTGGCACCAGCACGCCTGAGACCAAGTCTTACACCGTTAACTATGTGACCGAGGACGGCAAGTCCCTGGGCACCGAGACTGTGGAACAGGGCAAGAGCCCCGCTTCTGTACCGGCTCTGCCCACTAAGGCTCCCGATGCTGCCGGCCACTACAGCTATGCTTGGGATACCGATCCCACCACGGCGACCATCTCCAAAGACACCACCTTCACTGCTAAGCTGACCACCACGCCGCATAATCCGCAGACTCTGGAAAGCAACATTGTGGATGCCACCTGCGATAAGGACGGTTCCAAGACCGTGACCACCAGCTGCTCTGTTTGCGGCTATGTGATCAGCGAGAATAACGTGGTTATCCCCGCTACCGGCCACGCTTGGGGCCAGTGGAAGCATGACGCTGCAACTGCAGAGGCTAGTGCCACCCATACCCGCGTTTGCAGCAAGGACGCTTCTCACACGCAGACCAAGCCCTGTGACTTTACTTCTCAGGTAACGCAGAACCAGACTTCTGATCTGCCTGAGATCACCACTTACACCTGTAAGGACTGCGGCTACTCCTACACTAAGGAGACCAAGCCCGCTCTGGGTCATACCCACAACTACGGCGACCCCGTTGCTGATTACGCCAGCGGTCAGGCCTTCGTTGAGGGTAAGGAATACACCCACACTGCTACCTGCACCGGCGAGGGTACCTGCAGCCAGCCTACTAAGACTGACAAGTGCACCTTCAACAATGGTGTGGAGACCAAGGCTGCTACCTGCACCGAGCCCGGCGTGAAGACCTTCACCTGCACCGAGTGCGGCGGCACCTACACTGTAGCGATCCCGGCTACCGACCACGCTTGGGGCCAGTGGAAGCATGACGCTGCAACTGCTGAGGCTGATGCCACCCATACCCGCGTTTGCGCCAACGACGCTTCTCACAAGGAGACCAAGGCCTGCGACTTCACCGCTAAGGTGACCCAGGAGGCCACTCTGGATCAGGCCGAGATCACCACTTACACCTGTAAGGACTGCGGCTACTCCTACACCAAGGAGACTGCTCCGGCTCTGGCTGGTGTGACCGTAACCGTAAATGCTGTGGAGAACGGCTCTGTAACCCTGGCTGGTCAGGATGTGACCGCCGGCGGTTCTAAGAAGTTCGCTGAGAACGGCACTTACACCCTGGTTGCGACTCCCAATGAGAACTGCACCTTCGTAGGCTGGCAGACCGGTAACAAGATCGTTTCCACCGATGCTACCTACACCACCGTGGCTATCGCTGACATCACTTACACGCCTGTGTTCGCTGAGTCCGCTAAGCCCGTTCAGTTCACCTTTGTTGATATGTTCAACAACGTGATCTCTTCTCAGTCTGTTGCTTCCGGCGCAGATGTGAAGATCCCGCAGGCACCCACCTACACCGGCTACACCTTCACCGGTTGGTCCGTAGATGAGGCTGCCATTAAGGCCGCTACCTCCTCCATGACTGTTTATGCACAGTATGAGAAGGACGCTGCCGCTACCTACACTGTAACCACTGACGCTGATGCTACCGTTGCTTACGGCAGCAACTCCGCACAGGGCACTCTGGCTGACGTTCCTTACGGCACCCAGGTAACCGTGTCTAAGGCCGGCGCTACCGCTTGGGCTATCGACGGCAAGATCGTTGCTTACGGCGACAGCTACACCTTCTATGTTGCTTCTGATGTAACTGTGAAGGCTGCTTCCGCTACCACCCAGGCTCCCGTTGTGGCTGCTGTTTCTGCCAACCAGGTTGCCGGTTCTTACAAGGTTGAGTTCGTTGCTACCCGCGCTATGGTGGATGGCTGCACTTACCTGAAGTCCGGTTTCGTGTATGGTAAGAACCTGTCCGATGCTGACCTGACTCTGGCCAACGTTGGCAAGAAGGGTTCCGCTGATAACTCCGGCGTTGTGAAGGCTGCTTATGCCAACAGCACCGAGGGCAGCACCCAGTTCATCCTGAGCTATGGTCTCTCCGCTCAGAACGGCACTGCCTCCGCTAAGGCATTCTTGACCTACAAGGATCAGAATGGCAAAGTGCAGACCGTGTACTCTGATGTGATGAGCCACACTTACGCTTAATCGCGTAAACACCTATTTATCGCTCCTGCCGGCGGGCAACTGCCGGCAGCGATATAAGGCAATTTAGGAATAGGAGGAATGTCTTCATGAAAGAAGCTTATTCTAAGCCTGTTGTCGACGTCAAGGAATTTCAGCAGATCGATGTGATGACCGCAAGCGGTCCTGAAATTATTGGTGGCGAAGACGACTAATTGCAATTAGTAAAATAATTGCTCGAGCGAAAAGAGCCGAGGGAGCAATCCCTCGGCTCGATTTTTTTGCTTTATCGGTGCGGCCGATTGGGTGCACCGGGTCGGTATTGTACGGATCGGCGGGGTGACCGTCGGCTTTTTTGTTTTTCTATGGCAATGGAGCGGCACTTATGGTACAATGAAAGCAGACGAAACGAATTGGAGGCGGCGGTATGAAAAAAATGACAAAGCGCTTGGCGTGCCTGGTGCTGGCGTTGGTACTGGCCTGCTGTGCCCTGCCGGGGGTCACTTACGGTGCCACCACCTCGGTAGATCTGAACCAAAATTACCTGTTCCGTGCCCGAACCAATGCCTTTTCCTTTGGCACCGGTGAGACGGCAAACCTGACCTTTACGCCCCAGTACACGGCGGAATACACTTTAAAGTTGTACGGCCATGTGACAGGCGGGCGGAATATCCGTGCCAGCCTGACGAACCCGGACGGCACGGTCACGAACTTTGAATACCCTAACCGTACCGGCTCTACCGTTAAGGATTATAGCCATCCGTACCTGACCGCTACCTTGGAGCAGGGCAAAACCTATACCTACTCGGTATGGGGCTGGACGGCAGCCAGTACCGGCGCAACGGTAGACGTGGACTTTACCAGCGGCGAAAGCGGCACCCTGTCCAAGGAGGTAGGGCTGCGGCTGTATCTGGACCAAACGGAATTTACTGCCTACAGCCAACAGGCGGTGCTGAATGCAATGAAGCTGCTGATTGTGGATCGCACCGGCGCCCACTTGGAATGGAAGTATAAGGATGCGATGGGCAGCCTGTTGGTAGGCGGCGCCGATGTGATCGTGGATCTGTCCGCTTGCGGTGCCTGCGGCAAGAACACGGTGCAGGTGCACTATATGGGCTACACCGCCACGGCGGATTTTAATTTGGCCCACGACTATTCTGTGCTGCTGGAACGAGTGGCGGCTACGCCCACTGCCCGCGGTTATGACCTGCTGGGGTGCAGCCGGTGCAGCGCTACCACCCGGGCGAATTTTGTAGATTACGACGGCTTTTGCATTGCTACCCCCGGCGCGGATATGGGCGCGCTGCTGTTTAACGATACGGACGTGACCGCCGGCGGCCGGATTTATGTGGATCGGGGCAAGGACTGCACGCTGCTGGCTCTGCCCAATAGCGGCTGCCGTTTTGCCGGTTGGCAGCAGGGGAATAAGATTCTGTCCGGCGATGCCAGTTATACCTTTACCCCGGTGGCCAGCGCCACCTACACGCCGCTGTTTTTGGACGACAGCGACCGGCTGACTTTTTTGTTTATTGACCCGTTTTCCAATGTGCTGTCTTATCAACAGGTGGACAGTGCCGCGGATGTAAAAATCCCCACGCCGCCTACCTACACCGGCTATACTTTTGTTGGCTGGTCCTATACGCCGACGCAGATCCACAGCTCCACCGGCTCCCTGACCGTGCAGGCACTGTACCGCGCCGGTGGAGCCAAGCAGCTGACCATCACCGCCCCCGGCTGCACCTTGCAGTGCGGCAGCCAAACTGCCCGGGACAGTCTGACTGTTGCCTATGGGGCGCGGGTCACTGTGTCTGCGGCAGACGCCAAGGGCTTTTCAGCCGATGGGCGTGTGCTGGGTTATGGCAGCCGGTACAGCTTCTATGCGGTTGCCGATTTGGCGCTGGAGAAGCGCACCGATGATCTGACGCCGGTACCCTCTGTGTCGCTGCTTTCCGCCCAGTTGCAGTCGGATACCGGGCGGGTGATGTTTGCCGCCACCCGGTCCATGGCCGGGGAGGGGAACCGACTGGTGACCTCCGGCTTCCTATACGGCAAGAATTTGGCAGACGATGACCTGGTGTTGGAGATGGCCGGTAAGCCGGGCTCCGGTACGGACGCCGGCACGGTGCGCTGCGCTCAAAACCGCTCTACGGAGCCGGAAGGCCAGTTTGTGCTGTACTACGGCATTTCCGCCCATGTGGGCACTGCCGCCGCACGGGCGTACCTGACTTATGCAGACGAAGACGGCGCCCTGCACACGGTGTATTCCGCCGTGCTGCGCTATACCTATTGACAAACTTTCCTGTTTACAATACGCCCGGCCTGTGCTACAATAAGGGCAGCAAAGGAGTGCGATTATGAAAAAAACTATACGCCTGGGCAGTTTTCTACTGGCGTTTCTACTGCTGGTGTGCACCCTGCCGGTGACGGCATGGGCGGCGTCAACGTCATATGATTTAAGCCATGCCTTGTTTCGTTCTGCTGAGACCCAAAAACATGTAGTTTCCTATGCAAAAGGCGAAAAGGCCACGCTGACCTTTACTCCCCAGTACACGGCGGAGTATACTCTGAGCTTTTTTGTACACAATCCGAAGGGCGAAAGCGGACGCAATGCGCACGCAAGTTTGACTTTCCCGGGCGGAAAGGTGCAGGAAGGGGAGTATCCATACCGTCCCAACTCCAAGGATTATAGCAGACCTTATATAACCGCCACCTTGGAAAAGGGAAAAACCTATACCTACCATGTTTGGGGATGGTTGCCTACCAGTGAGGCTTCCGATGTAGATATTACATTTATCAGTGGTGCAAGCGGCGCGCTGACGGAGGAACTGGGGCTGCGTGCTTATTTGCAGGGCAAGACGGTGTTTAACGGCTACGATCCCCAGGCGGTGCTCGATGAATTGAAACTGCTGGTGGGATTTAAGAACGCCACCCAGCCCTTGGAATGGTATTATAAAAATGCCGGCGGTGTGCTGAGCATTAACGGCGTCGATGTGATCGTGGATATGTCCGGCTGTGGCGCCGAGGGTATGAATACCATGGCGGTGTACTACCAAGGCTATCGAGCCGAGGCGAAATTTGAAATCCGCAGTCACGAGCATAATTACGAGGCGGGGGATTCGGTACTGCCCACCTGCACCACCGCGGGCTACACGCCCTACTTCTGCACCATTTGCGCAGATGAGGTGCACCGGGATATTGTCCCGGCGCTGGGTCATAATTATAAAGAAAAAAGTCGTGCCTTGACCAAGGCCACGACTTCTAAGGACGGCAAGCGGACAGCAACTTATACTTGTACCCGTACCGGCTGCAAGGCCACATACACCAAAACCTTGCAGACATACTATAAGGTCAATACGATCAAGCTGAATAAGACCGCCTATACTTATAACGGCAAGGTGCAAAAACCGTCTGTGACTGTAAAGGACAGCAAGGGCAAGACCTTAAAGAAAGGCACGGATTATACCGTCAGCTATTCTTCCGGTTGTAAGAATGTAGGCCGGTATACGGTGAAAGTGACCCTCAAGGGCAATTACAGCGGCAGTAAGTCCATGACCTATAATATTAATCCCAAGGGCACCAGCGTGTCTAAGGTGAAAGCTGCCAAGAAAGGCTTTAAGGTGACCTGGAAAAAGCAGGCTACCCAAACCACCGGCTACCAGGTGCAGTATAGCACCAGCAGCAAGTTTAAGAGCGCCAAGACGGTGACGATCAGCAAGAATAAGACGA
>OKRY01000837.1_pt1 | contig 25477 bp, 13 predicted proteins | sample 1601121 | NCBI WGS metagenome assembly OKRY01 (sample SAMEA3541546, study PRJEB24748) | human gut metagenome | biome: human gut; feature: human-associated habitat; material: faeces | place: China | collected 2012
ATGTCTTCTCTCGTTGAGCCCGCCATGGCGGAGGCTGCGCAGTCGCAGCCAACATCGCAGCCAACGTACGAATCACCGGAATCCCAAGCATTCCAAGCATTGGAAAATGTGCAGGAATCCGCGGAATCGTATGCGGCGAACATACAGCCGGTGGAACAGGCTGCCGCAGCGCTGGAACCGTCCGACGTCGAACCGGTCAATGACGATGATGACATCGACTGGGATGGCACGGTGCTGTCTTCGGCATTCACCATGAAGCAGCCGAAGCTGGAGTATGTGCTTTACAACGAGCAGACCGGCCAGGAAGTGATCGTCGATATGGGTGTGCTGCTGGGACGCAAGCCTTCCGCTGAAGTGCCGGAAGGCGCGAAATTCGTGAAGTTGGAGGATCCGACGCGCACCATCTCACGCAATCATGCGGCGATCAGCTTCGATCAGGATGGCGTATTGTGGATCGAGGATTACGGTTCGCTCAACGGCACGTACATCATTCAAGGCAATGAGGAGATCAAGGTCGAACGCAAGCCGATGAAGCTTGACGCGCCTTGCACGGTGCGTATCGGAGACCAGTTCTTCACTTTCGAACAGCGCTGATTTCCTTCGCGCCGCGATACATGTTGCGTCGTCAATCCATAAATGAGGATGACGGCGCAACGAACATATTATGGTACGAAAGCTTACCAATGCAAGCGGCTTTTATTAGGCCTTGTTTGGCGGCTTTCGTCGGGCTTTTGCCAAGTTCTACCAAGGGTTACCGTCGCAGACGGATGGCTGCGTTGATGGCGGAATCATTGAGACCGGCAAGCCAGTTGAGCAGATCCGGGTAGATATGCGGATTGCGCGCAAGGAAGGGGTGCAGCTCCGGAGCTTTGCTTGCGATTTCAGCCATCAGCATCTGATCTTCCGTGGTCATGGCCAATTCTGCGGTGAAACCAGCATTCGACGCGACTGGCTCTTGCGGCTGAATCGGCGAAAAATCAGCCACTTCAGACAGGTCTGCGGGGTTGGTATATGGGTCGACGTATTCCGTCGAAGCATCGTTCGCCATATTCGATGCAGGTGTTGCCGCAAACGGCTCAGGCTGGCATTGCTGGGTTGCCGGCGGCTGGTACTGCGCCTGATATTGCACTTCCGATGATTGCTGCGGCTGCTGGTATTGCGCCTGTTCGCTTGGCATCTGGTATTGCGTCTGTTCAGAAGCCGTCTCGGCCTCCTGCTGCATGATTCCGTCCTGTGGAACCGGCCACCCCATCGCGACCAGCTGCTGACGTGCGCGTTCGTCGCCGAACTGGGCGACCCAACGCTTCAGGCCTGGGTACGCACGCGGATTGGCAACCACATTCGCGCCGAATTCCGGATTTTCGTAAGCGATTTTCGCCAGAAACACGGGATCTGCGTTCGGATCCTGCACGGCCGCCACCGCGGCATCGAAATCGACCATCATGATCTCCTTATCTCGTGTTCTGTAAATATTGTATTGAATACGCTGATATAACGTGACAAATCCGATTATTGACGATTGTCATTGCGAGAACATGCGCATTATTGGACGGCACGTAACGTTTGCAATGTGCTTTCCTGTAAATCGCCGATATCCTCGTGATCGTCGATTTTGCTGACGTTCCAATCGTCATTTGCCGAATAATCCGATGATTTGCCGCATATATCAAGCACAATCACGGTGACGTTGTCGTTGCCGCCCGCGTCGAGCGCGGACTGCACCAGCATATCCGCGGCGACTTGCGGATCGCCATATGAGGCTGCCACATCGGCGAGCAGTTCCCGATCGATCTGCGCGTGCAGGCCATCCGAGCAGATGATGAAACGTCCCGTGGAGCGCGCCGCATACCAGTCCGGCTGAATGCCGTCAGGAGCGCCGACGCATTGGGTGATGATATTGCGCGGTATGCATCGGTTCGCCTCGTCCGGTAGCATTTCGCCGGTGTCGATGGCGTTCTGCCGTTCGGAATGGTCACGTGTGATCCGGGTCAGCGACTCCGCCATCCAATGGCCTTCCGCATCGGCGCGCATATGGTAGGTGCGTGAATCTCCGACATTGATGACGTAGCAGTACTCATCGATGGCTTGTTCATGCACGCTATCTTCAACGCGAGTCGGCAGCACCACGCCGGTGATGGTGGTTCCGGCGATGCCGCCAAGCTCCTGGCCAAGTTCGAGCACCTGTTGCTGCGATTGGCTCAACGCATGTTCGATGGACGTACGGTTGCGCGACGGCTGTTCGGCAAGCTGCGAGAAACATGCCGCCACCTGTGCGCTGGCCCGCTCGCCGCCTTTGCCGCCGCCCATGCCATCGCATACGACATATACGCCACGGCTGGCGAGAGCGTTGTCTTGGTTGTTTTTTCTTTTGCACCCGACATTGCTATTCAGGCCGGCCTCGATGCTACGGAAGATCATGAGTCCCGTCCTTTCTTACGATTGTGCTTCCGATCGCTGCCGTTGTTCCGCCCGCTGCGGTTGCTGCGGAAGTGGAAAACGTCGGCAAGCGAAAGTTTGGCACGCCATCGGCGTAACGTCGGCAATGACTTGAGCATGTACTTGCGTTCCTGTGCAATATCGCGCCAATACTGCTGCACATGCTCTTCGTTGACGAAATTACCGGAGAAGGCCGCGTAATCGGCTTGCGCGCCCAAAGCGAGCAAGGTCTCGCGGGAAATATCCATCTGATTCGCGATCGAAACCGCCTGTTCGCTGCGTGTGCCTCGAATGTCGAGTCCGCTTTGCCGTGCGAGCGCGGCGACCGATTGCCAGCCGGCTGCCACACGCTGCTGCGTGCTGCCGTGTTTTCTTGATCGTGCCAGTGCGATCGCTTTGATGGCGAGCAGGAGACCGCATATGATGAGCAGCGTCCATAGAGGGCTTCCGTAGATGGCTACTTTTCTTGCGATTCTGCCGAAATGCTGCCAGAACAGGTTGGCTGAGGTTTCGTCGGCCATGCTTCCGCCGATTGAGGACTTGCCTTTGGCCTGGGTGTCGTCACGTAGCGGGTCGGTGAGTGGTACCGGGGGCTGGCGTACCAGGGTTTGCGGATTCGGTGGGGTGAGGTTCTGGTTTTCGTCGGGGACTTTGGTTTCCTTTGGCGTTGGATAGAATGCCACCCAACCGTAGCCGTCCAGTTTGATTTCCACCCATGCGGTCACGTCGTTGCCGGTGAATTTCGTGATGGTGGTTGTTCCTTGTTCTTCGGTGCGGCTTTCGCTGATTTCACCTTCGTCGTCTTTTGGCAGGAATCCGAGTACCACACGGCTGGGAAGACCTAGGCTGCGTGCCATCAATGCCATGGCGGAGGCGTATTGTTCACTGTCTCCGACCATGGCCGTTCCGGCGAGCAGTTGGTCGATGCGGTAGTTGCCGTGGCCTGCGGTTGACGGGTAGTCGCCGCTTAATCCGTGTGAGAACCAACCGGATTCTTTGAGCTTTTCGGCTAAGGCCTGGGCCGCTTCGCCGCCTTTGGATTGGCCTCCGGCGATGGCTGTGGCGAGTTTGTCCACGCAGTCGGGCACATCTTCGGCTTTTGGCTGGCTGATGGCGGCCGCGTCTGTTTTGGCGATCTGTTTGTCGGTGGGAACCGTTGGCATGATGCCGGTTTCCGTGTAGGTGAGACCTTCGGAGGTGCGTGAGGGGTAGATGGCCGACATGGTGTCGCTGTTGTAGTAGAACGAGTCGGAGTTTTCGCTGTTGTCGAATGTCACGCTGGATGCGGCTCCGGCCATGGGCAGCCAGTAGTCGCTGAGTCCTTTGTCCACGGTGAATGTGGCGGTGAATTTCTTGCCTTCGGCATTGTTGGTGATGGAGGTGCCGACACGTCGGTAATTGGAGGAGTCCGATGACATGGTGGAGTCGGACAGATTCCATACGTTGCCGTCGAAACGGTCCATGACCGCTAGTCGCACGCTTGATCCAGCGGGCAGGTTTTCGACGGTGAGGAGCACATCGTCCTTACTGTTTGTAATGTACGAGCGCATGCCGCTTAACGGACTGGTGTAATTGTACGGGCTAAGCGGCGGATCATAATGGTCGCGCAAAATGGTGCGGTCCTGATCGACGACGAGGCATCCTCCAATCGCCAATGCGACGGAAAGCACCACGATCACGACGGAACTGAGCCAACGTCCCAATTCCAGTAATTTCCAACGTGCGCTGATCCAAATCACCAATATGAGCGCCATTATGGTGCCTACGAACATGCGGTAATAGCCGGAAGATGAGCCGAGCAGCGCGCAAATCGCAAGATTGGCGGTAACGGGAATAATGGCGATCATGGTGAATCGCCCATCTTCAGTCACTGCGAAAATGCCGGTCAGTAGCGCGAACCACAGGCAGATGGTCCATACGGCCAGCAAACAGCCATCGGCGGTACCGGTAGGAGGTTCGACCGACAGAATGAATTTGAACGATCCGAGCATGTTCATCCAGCCTTGTGTAAGCGTGCGCAAGGTCGGAACAATATGGGCGATGGTGGTGTCGTTGAGGAACAGTACGGGGCCGACAACCAGCTGGGCAACGGCCATGAACAGCATCTGCCACCAGAGACGAAGTGCCGGAACCGTGCCTGCGAGCGCCACGAGAGATCCGATGATGGTGGCCGGAATGGCGGCGAGCGCCCAGGATGTGGCCGATCCGTAGACGTCGATGAGGTTGCTGGCGGCGGCGAGGGTGAGTAGGGCTGCGACGAGCAGGCTTGCGTATTGCGAGGCGCGTGTCCGGCGTAGGTAGGGGAGTGCCTGTGATTTGCCGTCTCGTGACATCCAGATGACGGAGTGTGTGGAGTCGGCCCATGAGCCGGTGCCGGTTCCGGTGAAGGTGTTGCCGAATCCGGTGGTGCGGCCGGTGTCGCCGGTGTTGGTGTTGTGGGTGGAAAGTCCTGTGGTGCTCATTCCAGTACCCCCATGATCATTGGGAGATCGTCTAGGTTTCCTACGGTCGCCAGGGTGAAATCGGCGTATCGTTTGATGGCGCGTGGCTGTCCGATGGCGGTTTGCAGTACCACGCAGGTTGCGGATCGGGGGAGTGCGAGCGCCATGTGTTTGATTTCGTCGATGTTTTTGAGCCTGCCGACGGTGATGTAGTAGAACGATGAGTCGGGGGCATGGGCGAGGGTGGTTTGCGCCAGATTCGGATTGTCGCTGATATCGGGGGAGATGGCGCTGCAGCCGTCAAGGAATTCCGTGGAGTTGCGTGGCATGATGTGTTCGGTTCCCGCGTGTGAGGTCACCGGTCGGTTTTGGAGCAGGCATCGCACGCCGATGGAGGCATGGACGGATACCGCCAGTTCGAATTCGTCGGAGCTCACATAGTCGTCGGGGCTCACGCTGATGGTCAATGCGGTGTCGGTGCGTCGGGTCGCCTCGTATTGACGGATCATCAGTGCGCCTGTTTTTGCGGAGCTGAGCCAGTGCACGTTGCGTACGTCGTCGCCTGGCTCGTATTCACGCAGTCCGTAGAAATCGAGGTCGTCGTCGACGATTTCGCCGCTTGGCTGGCCTTCGAGATCTCGCGGAATTCCGGCGTTGAGTGTGTTCAGCATAACGGTTTTCGGGTGGATGAACACGTTGATTTGGTCGACAAGTTTCTTTTCGTGTCGTACGAGTCCGAATGGGTCGCCTTTGCGTATGGACAGGGGACCGACCGGCAGTACCGCGCGGGAGACGGCGGTGAATTCCACGGTGGTTTGGCGTGATTGGCCGGCGGCGAGCATGGGGATGGCGAATCGTTCGTGGCTGTCTCCGATGGGCAGGTCGCCGCGTGCTGATGTGGTTGGCGTGCGCCCTGGATTGTCGACGCACACATCGACTTTCACCGTGTCTGACACGGTGACACGCCTGCTGGACACGTCTATGGTGGCGGTGAACGACGTGTTGCCGAGCGACAGCATGATGGCGGCGACCATCATGCATGCGAACACGATCGCCATGGTCAGCAGTTCATGCCAGCTGAGGATTGTGAACGCTATGAGTGAGGCGATGGCGAGTCCGGTCACGGCCCATCCGAGCGGCGACACGTATGAGGTGACCAGTCGTTTGATGCGATGCTTGATGCGTCGCAGGGATCGTTGCATGGTTCTCCTGCGCTGCATGGTTTTGGATTGTCGCATGCTTGACCTTTCGGGGGTTTACGAACGTTTCGTGTGGGGTGTGCGCTTTGCGTGTGCCGTGCCGTACGCGGCTGGCTGCGCCGTGTGTTTCAGGCGGTGGCGCCCACGGTCGGTGAAGGCACTTCATTGAGGATCTGTTCGATCATCTGTTCGGGGGTGGATCCCGCGAATGTGGCCTCCGCGGTGAGCGTGATGCGGTGTGCGAGCACGGCGACGGCCAGTTGCTTCACATCGTCGGGCACCACGTATCCGCGATTGCTGGACGCGGCCCACACGCGGGCGCATCGGGTCAGTGCGAGCGCGCCTCGCATGGACGATCCGACTTGGATGCGTTCGTTGTGGCGCGTCGCTTCCACCAAGCGCACGATGTATTCGATGATCGCGTCGTCGAGACGCACGGTTTCGCTGATGGCGCGCATGCGCAGCACGTCGTTGCCGGTGAGCACCGCATGTACGGTGGAAGCACGGTCGGTGACGTTGACCTGCTTGAGGATGTTCACGCTTACGTCATGGCTCGGATAGCCGATGGTTGTTTTGATGAGGAAACGGTCCATCTGCGCCTCAGGCAGTTTGTAGGTGCCGAGTTGCTCGATGGGGTTCTGAGTGGCGATGACCATGAACGGCTGCGGTACCGCATGGGTTTCGCCGTCGACGGTGACTTTCTGCTCTTCCATGACCTCGAGCAGTGCGGACTGCGTTTTTGGCGAGGCTCGGTTGATTTCGTCGGCGAGCACGATGGATGCGAAAATCGGACCTTCGCGGTATTCGAATTCGCCGTTCTTCTGGTCGTAGTAGGTTACGCCGACCACGTCGGACGGCAGCAGATCCGGAGTGAACTGGATACGTTTGAACGACATGTCGATGGAGTTGGCGAGGCCGCGGGCCAGCTGCGTTTTGCCGGTCCCCGGATTGTCTTCGAGCAGAATGTGGCCACCGACGATCATGGCGGTGGCGCATTGGCGGATCGGCTGTTCCTTGCCGACCACGACTTGGGAGACGTTGCCGACCAGTTGGGCGAACAGTTCATGGAATTCGGTGATGTCGGCCTGCGGCGCGGACATCATGGAAGAAGCCATGGCCGGCTGCGCGGGCTTGACGCTTGGTGCCGTAGTCTGCGGGAATTGGCGCGTTGCCATTACGGGAGCCGATTGCGATTGTGGTAGCGGCTGTTGTGTTGGAGCGGATTGCGTCGGTTGCGCCTGCATGGGCTGCGCCATTGGAACCGTAGGCCTCGTCGGCCTGGAAGGAGTTGCGTTATGCGTGCTGAGTACCGTGCCCTCCTCGTCGGCGTCGAACGTGTTGGCGGCGTAGTGGGTAGCGTTATGCGTGCTGAGTACCGTGCCCTCTTCGTCTCCGTCCTGTTCCTGCGGATGCGTCGGCAGGCTTGGAGCTTGGAATGCGGGGCGTGCCTGCGGATTGCCGGGCTGTTGCGGCTTGCTCATATGGCGCCCAATGGAACCCAGCTGGGTGGCGTCGTCGTTTTCGTTGCTCATAGGTACTCCTTGGTTGCTTCTATTGATCGTATTGATGATTGGTTGTGATGTTGAATTTGCTTATTTGACGGTGAATGAGATGCCTCGCGCCTGTTTTCCTGCCAACCCTGTTCGTAATGAGATGGCTGAAGCGTTGGTGTCTATCGAGGATTGCGTCTCTCCATTATCAGGGGTTGGTCCCGGTTCCGGATCGGGGGTTTTCTCCTCGTATCGGACTCCGGTCACGGGATCAGAGCTTTTCTTGGTCGCATTGATTTCTGGTTCCCCGGCAGTGGTGATCACGCGAACCTCCCAATCGCATCTGGTACCGGAAGGACTGGTGATGTCGGAAACATCCAGTGTGCCGTTAGCTGGCCAATCGTAGGTATGCGAGCTTTCCCCTGCCGGAGTGATGACGATCTGGCCTTTGACACTTCGCCCGTGGGCCTCCCAACTACCGCCATTGACATGAATGATGTTGGCGTTCTGTGTATCCCACGTCAATGAGGATGGCAGTGTGATTTCCGCTGGCTTTTTGTTGCCGACGGTATTATCGGTAGCGATTGCTGGGTCGCTGAGATGTGAGGTGTCGATGAAGTACTGTTGCACGCTTACCGTATCGCAGGTGCTCCAATCACCGGAAAGCGGCCATTCGGCTCTGCTCTCATGAACATCATCATCGTAATAACCCTTGGCCTTTACAACGAAACCTGTGACGCGTCCACCTTTTCTGGACCAGGTCGCCACACATGTGTTGTTGTTGAGTTCCAGCTTCACATTGGTTGGAGGATCGACTGCTGTGAAAGTCGAAACGGACGCTTCGTTGCGCAATGAGCCACTGCGTTCCGTAACCACGGTAATCGTCGGCTTAAGTTGTCTGTAGTACCACTCGTTCTTAATGTCGAATTCGACGGAATAATCCTTGGCGCTTGTCTCCACGGATTTGTCTTCGCCCTCGATGCTTACCGTAATCGACTGGTATTTCGAGTTACGTGCGTCATTGATCCGCCCTCTCACCACGATCTTGTCGCCTGATTGATCGGCGGAAATAGTCGGATTGTCAGGCGTACCCCAAGGCGAAACGGCATTGGATGCCGTGGAGGGCTGGCTCCAGTTCACTTTGTTATGCGCCTTGACCGTGGCGGTATAGGATGCGCCGTCGGTGATCGCATTGTCGTCGAATTTGAACGTGATGCTGGTGCCAGTGACTTCCTGGGCCGGATTCGCCACATTCGGACCGCTCAACGTCGCCTGATACTTGTCGACGGCGGAGAAATTACCCTCCAAAGCCTTCCATGTGACAGTGATGGTGTTCTTGCTAGCTTCGGCCTTCACATCGGTCGGCGCGTCCGGAAGCTTGTCAGGCGTGCCTTCCACGCCATTCGACTCCTTCGACCAGCCGACCTCATTCTTGGCCTGCACCTTGAACGAGTACGTCTTGCCGTTCTTCAAGCCGGTGATTTGGCAGGAGGTCACGGATCCGCACGATTTCTCGCCGGAACCGTCGCCGCCCCACGACACCTTGTATTCGCTGATCGGACTGCCGTTCGAAGAGCCGGCCGTCCAACTCAGATTCACCGCGCCATCCTGCGGGTCTCCGGCGATGGGGGAGAGCAGCGGCGCATCCGGCTTGTCCATCACCGAAACGTTGATGGTGCCCGTCACCTCACGTTCCTTCGTATTGGTGGCATCGCGCACGTTGACGATCACCTTGTTGGTGCTCGCGCCGATATCGGACGAGGCGCTGATCGACACCACACCGTTGGACGGGCAGTCCACGGTCAGCTTCGACGCGCCATCGGACGTGCATCCGGTCACGGTCAATGCGGAATCGGGGAACGGATTATACGCATCGGACAGCAGGTTCACTTCCTCACTGGATCCTGCCTTGACTTTCACGGTTTTCGCGTTGATGCGTGCCAAAGGCCTGTTGGAGGCCGTCACACGAACCGTGACGCCCGCACTCACCGTGCCCTTCGAATATTGAATCGAAATCGGCACGCTCACCGTTGTTCCCGGCGAAGCGGTCTTGTCGGCGGACACGGTCAGCTTGCCGTTCGAACTCACTTTGGCGCTCACCTGGTCGGAATCGGTGCCACCCGAATACGTGTACTGCTTCTCATCGTCATACAGGTCGGACGCCGAATGGGTCAACGCGGTCAGATCGATGGTGGTGGCGCTTTCTCCTGCGACCACGTCAATGGTGGGCGAAGAGAACGTCGGCGCGGGCATGTCACGTCCGATCACGGTGATCGGCAACGTCAATACCGCCGAATTGATGATTTTCACCTTGTCGTTCTTGTCGCGTTTGCCATCCACCGCGGTGAAGGTGATGGACGCGGGACCGGAGTAATCCTTTGATGCGGTGAACTTCAACGTCTGGTCGTTCACATACAGGTCGCCGTCCGCGGCCTTCGTGGCGCTCACCGAATCGGCGCCGTCCACATACGCGGTCTTGCCTGCGCCCACGCGCACATAATCGGCGATATTGATGGTGATCGTCTCGCGTGCGTTCACCTTCAATGCCGGCGCCTTCGGTCGAAGGGTCGGCGGGAACACGCCGTACGCGGGCACTTGGATGAACGCAGTGGACGTGATGTTGTATGTCGTGTTGGTCACGGTGTACGGCACGGCTCGCGCCTCATCCGTCAATTCCACGCTAATGGTCGTGGACTTGTCACCGCCCTTGATATGCGCATGGTCGGTGGCGGAATCATCCACGGCCACGTGCAGTTCGTCGGCGCTGCCGGAAGGATTCGCGATCCATTGCGAAACGTCCACGTCGATGGATTTCTTATCGATCGTCGCGGAAGATGGCACACGGTAGTCGTATGCTGTCGGCGGTTCGATGGTGGCGTTGTCGTCCACGTTCACCGTCAATGTCGCGGTGTCGGACAATCCTGCCTTGTCTTTGACCGTATACACCACGTAATAGGTGCCCGCCTGCTGAGGAGTGGTGAAGGCGAGCGCATTGTCCGCCACGGTCACATTGCTGATGTCTTGCGATTCGACGTTTTCGCTGACGGCCAGGTCGGTGTTGTCTCCGGAGATGTCGTTTTGCGCCACGGGCACGGTTGCTGCGGTGTTGGGGCGCAATGTGATTTCGTCGTCGCGCGCGTATACGCCCGAATCGGTGCCGGATGTGAATACGCCTACGCGGATTTGCGCTTGGGATCGTTGGCCGGTCCAGTCTTCGACGGCGTATGAGAAGGTGTCCGTTCCTGTGGAGTCGGCATAGGCTTCGTATACCAGGTAGGTGGCGCCGACTTCGCTGATGCGTCCGAGTGTCGGCGCCTTGTTGCCGAGACCGAGCAGCTGCACGTCGTCGCCGTCGGCGTCGATGCCGGTCAAGGTGATCGGGATCTGGACTTTTTGACCGGCCGCGACTTGCGCCTCGACGTCGGATGGTGTTGGCGCAGCCTTGTTGGAAGCGTCTTTTTGGTGCACGTTGATGGTGATTGTCGCAGATGCCGCGTTGCCGAGATTGTCTTTGACCGTGTATGTTACGGGGAAGGATCCGGTTTGGTTGGATGCTTGGTATCGTACGGTGTTGCCTGATACGAATACGAGTCCTTTGAACGTGTTTTTGTCGTATTGCAGGTCGTTTTGCAGGCTTACCGTGGTGCCGTCGGAGTAGGTCACGTGGTCGAGCACGTCGATGGAGACGATGCCGTCGGTGCGTACCTGCGTGGTGATGTTGTCGGCTTTCGGCGCGGAGTTGGAGGTGGTCAGTGCCGGTGGCTGCAGTACGATCACGCCGGTTGACATGCCTGCCGCGTTGGCGACGCTGTATTTGATCTGCACGGGCTCGGTCGGTACCTGTCGTGCGGTGATGTAGACGCGCTTGTTGCTTACGACGCCGGTTTTGATGCCGCTCGCCGCATCGGCGGTCACGCTGGTCACGGATAGCACACCGCCCATCGGGTCGACGTCGTTAGACAGTGGTTCCACGATTGCGGTGTTGTCGGCGCCGAGCAGTGCCACGTCGTTGGCTGCGATGGGCTTGGCGGAGTCTCCGGCCACGGCCTGCACTTCGATGCGGGCCAGGCCGGTTGAGGGGATGGATCCTTGCGTGATGGTGTAGGGCACATAGTAGGTGCCGGGGTTGGATGCGCTGAAGGTGAACGACATATCGGTGTCGTTCATGGTGGTGGATGCGCCGGATGGGGTTTCCACGGCGGTCAGCTGCGCGGGTTCGGCCGAGGTGCCATGCACGTATTGTTTGAGCGCGATGGTGGTGCGGGTATCTGGCGTGGTCTGCTTGACGGCCGGATCGATCACCGCGGCCAGCGTGTTGGCCGGTTTCACTGAGAAATACACCATGCCGGTGCCGGTCTGCTGGCCGTCGGAAACGGTCACTTCGATGCCGGCGCGTCCGGAAGACATGGATCCCGCGTTGAACACGAGCTGCCCGTCGGCGCGTGTGGAAACGGTCACCTGGTCGGTGTTTTGCGGGGTTGCGGATACGAGGGTGAGCGGGTCGCCGTCGGGATCGGAGAAGCTGCCCAGCGCGTTGGTGGTGTAGGTCGCTCCTTGTTCCACGTCGATTTCCGGTGGCGTATCGGTTTGCTGGGGCGCGTTGTCGTCCCCGCCTACCAGTGTGAGGCTTACGTTGGCGTTGGAGGTTTGCCCGCGTCCGTCGGAGATTTCATAGCTGAACGATACGGATCCTTCGGATGCCGCGGAAGCGTCGAGCTGCAGATATCGTCCGTCGTATACGGGGGAAACGCTGATGTTGGCGCCGTCGGGGGCGCTTACCGAGGTGATGCGCAGTACGGAGCAGTCGGTCTGTTCGTCGTTGCGGAGCACGCCGAGGATCTGCTGCGATCCTGTTCTCGCGCCGAACGAATCATCTTCGGCTTTGATCTGGCCGGATTGCGACGAGCAGGTCTTGCTGAAATTATGCTGGTTGTTGGCGCTGTCGTTGTTCTGTTCCTGTTGCTTCGACTGTTTGGTTTCCACCTTGTTCCATTGGATTTTGATGACCTTGGTGGATTCCTGTGGATTCCAAACGTTGCCGTTGACCACGTCGTTGAGTATGACTAGGCGATGGTTGGTGCGGAATATCAGTTCCGAAGTGGCGTTGATGTTGGTCAGGGTGTCGAATGCCGTATCCGAACCGTCTACGGAGCATACTTTGGCGTAATTGTTGGCTTTCTGCGCCCATGCGGCGAACACGCATCCGCCTGTGGACACCGGTTGGGCGGCTTCGCCCTTGCCGGAATTCGGTGTTTCAGAGGTTTTCTTGGTGCTGAGATCCACCGTTGCGAGTCCGCGCGGCGTCGCCACGGCCACCCATCCGTTCTGTTTGCCGTCCGTGGAAGGGGCCTGCAAAGTCATGCTGCCCTGCAGATTGATGGCTGCGCTTCCCTGCGGCCAATACACGGTGCTTTTCGCCGCCACCACCGGGGTTTTGCCGATGATGGTGAACGATTCGGCGTGCGGGGCGCCTTCGATCGTGCCGACTTGCTCACGCGTGCCCTGCGGCCCTTTGATGCTCAGCACCGCGCCATCGGAAGCTCGGTATCCGTATACGGTTCCGTCATGCGTCACCGCGATTTTTCCGCCGGATCCCAGTTTCATGTTCGGCTTGTCGGTGGTGGGGTTGACGGATTTCACATCGGAAGCGGATCCCACCCACACATTGCCGGTTTTGGTGTTGATGAAAGCCGCGGTATCGCCTCCGACAATGGTTTCGATATCCGTTTTGATGGCGGTGTTGCCGGTTTCGCTAATGGTGGAAGCCGCGATATTGCTGGCTTTGGTGCCTTCGGAAATCACGGTGCTGCCATTATGTTGGGCCACGTCGAAACGGGAAGCTGCGGATGAGACTCCGGCGTCCACATCCTTGTTCTTCGCATTGAATCGTGCGGCCTTGCGATCTTTCAACGAGGTGATCCACACGGTGCCGTCGTCGAGCTGCACATGCCGTTGCGTCACCGAACTGACGATGAACGCGCCCGCGATGATGCCCAGCAGCAGAAGCAGCATGACGATCGGCGTGATCCACCGCCTGCTTCCCGACGGCAACAGCAGTTTGCGCATCATCGATCCGAAGCGCAATTGACGTTCGTGCGATTGTGCCGGCTGATCGGCTGCGTTCTTGCGTTTGTCCATTTTCGGTTCTTCCTTGAGTGTTCCGATGGTCGTTGTGTTCGTTCCGGACATCGCCTGCGATGGAATAATGCCGTCGGCCGACCCTGTTGGGAAGTGCTGTGATGCTTATGGTTTGGCTGCGCACGCGATCGCAGGATTCTGCGACATCTGCCGGTCCGCTCGGATGAGACTCACCTGAATGCAGGTCTGCGAGCCGTCGGCAGGTTCGATACTGATGCGCGTGTCGGTGGTGATGGTTCCCTGAACATTCGGATTAACGCCGGCATCGCCGACCATCGACCATACGTATGAATCGCCGTCCTGAGGGTCGGGGTTCACCCATGTGAACTGCACGCTGCTGCCATCGGCGGAATATGAGCCGGCCAGATTCTCGACACTGGGCACGCTACTTGTGGTGATGGCCGAATCAGGCGAATCGTTGTCCTGATCGTGCGTTCCCGGAGTCTTGATCTGCACGCTGCTATTGTCGGAAGCCGAATCCATATTCGGCAAGATCACATACGCGAACACCAACGCGACGGCCGTGATCGCGGCAACCGCCGAAACGACAATCGCAAGAGGCTTGGCCCAAGTGTTGCGCTGTTTCGGAACAACCGCGGTTGCCTGGCTGCTTGCCTGGGACTGTGCGTACAGATTTTGCGGGAACGGCGGTTCGCCTTCGACCGTGGTCGGCGTGGCATGGCCATACAATTCCTGCTGCGCACGCTGCATGTCACGCGCGAAATCATATGCGGAATAATACCGGTCCTCCGGCGTTTTATTCAACGCCTTGCGCAAGATCCGCTCCACTTGTGGAGGAATATCAGACTTGTTGAGCTTGGGTAACGGGTTGGTGAGAATGATGTTCCGCAGCAGAGCACCGCGTTCTTTGCCCCTGGTCGAGCCGAGGGCCGCGGAATAGCCGTATTCATATGGCGACTGGCCCGTCAGCATGGCGAACAGCGTCGCCCCCAGCGAATAAATATCGGAGGATTCGTTGCCTCCGCCGTTCTTCGCAAGCACTTCCGGCGGAGCCCACGCGATGGTGTAGCCGATGCCGGGACGCCCGTAGATCGTTCCCGCGATGCCGAAATCGGAAAGCATGGGCATGCCATGCGTGTTGATGAGAATATTGCTGGGCTTGATGTCGCGGTGGATGATGCCTTCGCGGTGCGCTGTGGAAAGGGCGCTCGCCAGATTGATGCCGACGGTGAGCATCTGGTCTGCGTTGAGCCTGTTGGATTCCAGGAAGGTCTTGTAATTGCCTCCCGGAGCGTATTCGAACACGGTGTAGCCGTTGCCCGTGGTGGTGACGCCGCTTTCATACACCGAAAGAATGTAGGGATGCGAGGAGATCCTGCCCATGAAGTTCGCTTCGGAACGGAACCGCGCCGCCGCGCGCGGATCGAGCGTTCCCTTGCTGACTTTGATGGCCACTTGTCTGCTGGGGGAAAGCTGCTGGTACAAATACACGTTCGCTTCGGAACCTGAACCCAACTTTTGGGCGAATGTATACCCAGGGATTTGAGGGGGAATGCCGTTCATGGCTTCCATATGCTCTCTTTCCTCGTGGTGCGTATGCTTTTCGGCCGCTCTCTCTGGATCCTATCCTAACTGAAGACCAACCCAGAAACCTATCAGCAAGGGGTCAAAATGTCCATATACAAAGACGGGCATCTGAGACATGTTGTGGCTGAATAATAGAAGTCGTAGTGATAGAAAGAACGTGCGAACCTTAAGAGACGGCCTTCGTGGCGACGATGAGGGTACATACATTCAGTTGCTGGATGACGGGCATCTGGCTCAAATGGAAATGACCATTGATGTGTTGTCGGCGTTGCTGCAGATGCCACGAAGGAGTGGTTGCACCGCAGATCGTGTTGGATAAAGGTTGGCTTCGAGACAACTTTGCAGGTTCTGGATTTGTCAGGTAAAGGAGGGCGAGACTAGTAGTGTTGGGAGGCATGATGAATTTGGAAGACCTTGACCGCGTCACGTTGGTTGCGGGCGCGCCGAGCAGTGGAAAAACCGAGTTTGCGCTGGGCATGCTGGTTGCCGCAATGAGGCGGTATGGTGACGGGAATGCCGTGATGACGGTGTCTGGCAGGCAGATCGCCGATGCGTTGGGCGATCGGGCGATCCGCGAATTGTCGGCCGTGTCGCAGGCGCGACCGGTCACTACGTTGCCTGCCGTCGCATTCCGTCTGCTGACGGCCGTGAGATCAAGTCAAGGCGAACCGTTGCCGAAACTGTTGAACGGTGCGGAACAGGATGTGATCATCCGCAAGGTACTGGCTTCGCATGTGGAGCATAGGCAACATGGCGACGATTGCGCCACCTGCGATCTGCTGCGCACCTATTTCGCGGTTTCCGAATGGTCAGGACTGGTGGCCGACGATTCCACCGACGCATTCGCCAACCAATTGCGCGACATGCTCGCACGCATGAACGAGATTGGCGCGAAACCGCAGTTCGAAGACATGCTGATCGCCCGTGCGGCCAGCAGGGACGGCATGCTTGACGAACGTCGCGAACGCCTGCGCACTCAATGGCGTCTCGCCTTCGCCTTGCGTGAGGAATACAATGAGGCGATCCGTTCGTCTTATCCTGGCGAATATCGTCTCGACGCGTCGCAGCTGATGATCGACGCCACCGAAGCCGTGTCTGGCATACAGGAAGCCGATATTGCGAACATGCTGATCGTCGACGATTTTCAAGATACGACGTTGGCTGGTTTCGCACTGCTTGAAGCCCTGCATGAACGCGGGGTGCGCCTGCTGTTGGTTGGCAATCCCGACGAAGCCGTGCAGACGTTCCGAGGATCATATCCGGAATATCTGTTCAACCAGGCGCAGACGCGCATGGGAGCGAGGCTTGAACGCATCGAAGGTCTGCAAACGGCGCACGAAGGCGATACCGCGCAAACCGTGTCGAACCAGCAAGGCGTGCATGGCGACTATCGCACGCTTGTCGCGACGCGAGTGAGCCTGTCGATCGCAAGCACGGAGTCGACGGACGTGCCTCTGCCCGATCGTCCCGGCAAAATGAGCGATATGCCAGGCGCGATGCCCATCGAAACGTTGCCGGCCGACGATACGGGCGCTCGTGTCACGCCGGCCGACGGCAGTGTGGAAACGGCCTTGTACCGTTCCTCTTCCGAAGAGCTCGACGACGTGGTGTGGAAGATCAAAACTGAGCATTTGCAACGTTCCCGTGTATGGAACGACATGGCCGTGATCGCGCACGACAATGCCACCGTGCGCGCATTCGGCGAGCGGTTGCGCGCTGACGGCGTTCCCGTGCGCTATTCCAGCGTGACCCGGCCGTTGAAGGATGAGCCGTTCGTGCAGGGTCTGTTCGCGTTGATCGAGTTGGCCGAATTGAAAAACCAGACGATCGCGGCTTCGACCATGGACCTGCAGACCGCCGGATCCTATATTCGTTCGCGCGTGGCGTTGATTATGGGATCTCCGCTGATTACGGTCGGTGGTGATCAACGGCATGAGGGGCGTCCGGCCCGTCTCGCATCCATCGAATCCGCGATGAACGCGTTGGTTTCGCTCGCTTCGATTGTGGAAAGCAAGGCTGCGAACCATGATGAGGATGCTGCCGAAGAATACGACGAAGATGATTTCGAAGATTACTTTGAAGATGATTTCGAAGATGATGAGGATGCGGCGGACGCTGCCGTCGAACAACAGGCGTTGCTCCCTCGTTTGATGGAAGATTGGCGCGATTATATGACGGACTATCATGCGATTCGCGCCGATGGCGAGCATGATAGTGAGCATGAAGACGAGCATGAAGGCGATTTCGCGCTGAGTATGGAAGCGCTGTACGTGCTTCTTATGGAGGGCAATACCGATCGCGTGGTCGATGCGATCGCCTCCGTGCTGGGCGCGGATCCGCAGATCAAGGCGTTCGCATCATTGTGGAAGGTTCTTGACAAAACATGCGAGTCGGAAGCCAAACTGGTTTCGCGTGAACCGCAATATGTGTTGGATTGCGCATGGAGGGCCTGCGGCAAGGCGGAAGTCTGGCAGCGTGTGGCGCTGGAGCATTCGGCTGCCGGCCGTGCCGCGAATGATCGGCTTGACGCGGCGATGCGTTTGTTCAACTATGCTTCAGGCGGCGAGTCAAGCGGGGAATTCGCGGTACACACCATCGAGGCGTTCATCGAACAGGTGCGTTTGCTGACCATTGAGGCGGATTCGCTGGCGCATACCGCGCCCATTGATCAGGCGGTGACCCTGACGACTCCCGCAGGAGCGGCGGGAAAGCGCTGGAATCTGGTTTTTCTGCCGGCTTTGCAGCAGGGGCAGTGGCCGAATCTCACACCACGCAACACGTTGTTCGGCGGTGAGGAACTGGCCGATGTGATGCTGCACGGCGTATTGTCCGACACGATCGTCACTCCGGCGGGCAGGCAGGACGCGCAACTGGCGTCGGTGCTCGCCTCCGAGCAGAAGAGCCTGTTGGTGGCGTTGACCCGTGCCAGCGAGCGTGTGGTGGTGAGCGCCGTGCTGAATGACGACAATGTGCCTTCGGATTTTCTATACGGATATATGCCGGAGTGCTTCGACCGCGATCGCGACGCCGATATGGAACGGCGAGAATATGCGTCGGTCGGCGGCCAAGGCGATTACGCGGGGCTGGAAACCGATCCCCGTGGTCTGGTCGCGGCCGCCCGAAGCGTGCTTGCGTCGGAACCTGAGGACAGCCCGAAGGCGCGTGATGCCGCGGAAGCGTTGGCATTGCTGGCTTCGCATGGTGTTACGGCGGCCGACCCTGACCGTTGGCCGTTTATGGGGGAGACGGTCGAGGCCACCATGCGGAAGATCGCGGCCGTCATGCGGACGGGCATGAGCGACACGTCGGAAAGCTCGACGTCGGGCCGAAACGGTAAATCGCGGCGATCCGACGTGGTGACTTTGTCTCCTTCTGCGGTAGACAATCTGTGGGCGTGCCCGGTGTGTTGGATGTTGGAAAACCGCTTCTCCGGCCCGCGCATGGGCAGCGTCGCCACGAGTTTCGGCTCGCTGATCCACAAGGTGGCGCAACAGGCCACCGAAGCCGGACTTGATATGCCGGAACACCATACCGCCATCAGCGACGTGGACAATATCAATGCGATCACCGAATGGATGTATGCCGAATACAAGCGTCTATGCGGTGATTTCAACGCCATTGCCGATCCCGCGCAACGGTATCAGGCGTTGAAGAAAGATGAGCAGGCGCAGGAGGCGTTGCGTAACATCGCCACGTATTTCGTGCAATCGAATCATGGTGATTATCCGATTAAAAATAATGATGCATTCAGCGTTGGAAAACTTACGAAAGCCGAACCTGAGCTGAAATTTACCGCAAAATTCGATTTCGACGATATTCTCGACGCCTACAATGCGATGGACGGCGTTCACGCGATTTCACGGAACGAATTGATCGCCATTATGGGAGCGTTGGTCGGAGGATGGCCGGAAACCGGCATGAGCGAGTATCTCACCGTGCGTTTGACCGGCAGGATCGACCGTTTGGAACGGCGTGAAATGGCGGATGGCACGCAGCAGGTGCGTCTGATCGACTACAAAACCGGTGTCAGTCCGACCGGCGAAGGCCTGTTCAACGATCTGCAGCTCGTCTGCTATCAGCTGGGACTCGTATTCCCCGAGGAAAGCGGCATGCGCGGGGCGCAGGCGGTGGCGAACGCGCCGAACATCACGCAAAGCGCGCTATTCCATGTAGCCAAGCACGCATACCCTGCGCCGTATGGCGACACCGCCGCCGAATCGCATATGCAGCAGGCGCTGTTCGCCAATGGAAGTCTCAATACCGGCGAATTCATACCGCGCTATTACGTCAAAAAACTCGACAAGGATTTCCACGACGGACTCGATGACATGCTTCCTCCGTTGGAAGTGAGCGACGAGCATTGGAATGAGTTCCTTGGCTTACGCGGCACGATGGCGGTATGGTCCCTCACCATGATCGCGAGGGTCTTCTATGCGGCCGCGGCCAGCAGGGCGAACGAAATCACCGCAAGACCGACGACGGAGCATGTGAGATACTGCAGAAACACTACGATCTGCCCGGCCTGTGCGGGCGAACAGAACACCGTATTCGAAAGGAGAACGGCATGAGCGGAACCATGAAGTTCACCGACAGTCCTGAGCAGGCTGCCGTCGTCCAAGCGCCCTCGTATGCGGATGTGGTGGTGGTGGCCGGCGCTGGCTCCGGCAAAACCTACACGATGACCAGACGCATCATCACGCTGATCGAACAGGGGGTGAGCCCCGAAAAGATCCTCGGACTGACCTTCACGCGCAAAGCGGCCTCGGAACTATTGTCTCGAGTGTCTGCGGCCGTGACTCGCGACCAGCGCGAACGCGGCCTGAAATCAGCGAACATGACGTTCCTCAAACCGGAAGTCTCCACGTACGACGCTTTCTTCCAATCCATCGTGCGCCAATATGGACTGCTTGTCGGCTTTGACCAGAACACGCAGCCATTGAGCGAAGCAGGTGCCATGCAGCTCATCCACACCGTGCTTGACAGGCATATGGATGATCTTATGGCGTTCGACGGCGATCTGAAATCGTTCAACACCATAGCGGGCAACGTGTTCGCCCTGTCCAACGCCATTTCCGGCGCCATGATCGGCGGCGACTGCACCAGCTTCGACGAAGCCGTGCAACGCGTGCGCGACTGGGATGAGGCGTTCGTCGAACAGATCGCCAAGGCGCTTGACGGCGAAACCGTGCCAACGGAAGAGCCGAAATCGCCAAAGCTGCCGAAACGACTGAAAAAGGATTCCGACGCGGACTACGAAAAGAAACTGGAGAAATACCGCGAACTCGGGCACGACATGTGCGTGTTCAACAGCGCGCAACTCGCATTCGTCGCCAAGCAACGCGACCTGCTGCTCGATCTTGTGCTTGACTATCATGCCGAAAAACGCGCCTGCAATATGGCGGAATTCAGCGATTTCACCATCGCGGCATTCCAGCTTGTCTCCCGATTCCCGTCCATCGGAGCGGCCTACCGCAAACGCTATTCGCATGTGCTCCTCGACGAATACCAAGACACGTCCACCACGCAGGCGGCACTGCTGAGCGTGCTGTTCCACGTGGACGACACGCATCGCAGCGCGGTCAACGCGGTCGGCGACCCCTTCCAATCGATCTACGCATGGCGAGGGGCGAGCCCTGGCGCATTCCGCATGCTGCAACACGATTTCGGCATGGACGCCACCAGCAGGCCGTTCGCATTGACCGTGACACGGCGCAACTCACGCATGGTGCTCGAAGCGGCGAACAATCTCACCAAACCGCTCCGCTTGCCTGCCAGACGCCTCAGCAGCTCGCTGATGCGCGAAGTCGACGTTCCGGCGCTCGTCAATACCGACGAAGCCCCCGAAGGAACGGTGGGCGTGCTTGCGTTCGACACGTTCGGGCAGGAGGTCGACGCGGTCGTGCGCTTCGCCAAACATGCGATCGCCCTGCACACGCCTTCCTCGCGCGACCTCGACAATGGCATGAAAGACAATCGTCCGCACGTGGCGGTGCTGTTCCGTTCCAAAGGAATCATGTCGCAATTCGCGGAAGCGCTCGAACGCGCAGGCCTGACCACGCTGGTAGTGGGGCGGTCGGCGTTGCTGGAACGCCCGGCGGTGCAGGACGTGTTCGCTTTGCTACGCGTCGTCAGCGATCATACCGACAGTGCGGCGCTTATGCGATTGCTGGCCACGCCGCGATTCTCCATCAGCGCCAACGATCTGCAGGCGCTCGCCGATACCGCGGAACAGGTGAACACGATGTGCCGGTATCGTGCGCTTGTTTCAGCTGGAATCGTGCAGGAGCAATCCAACAAGGAAGAAAAACCGGAAAATCTGGGAATTTATGGAGTAACTCCCAAGTCGGGTCCTTCCGATGCTGAAATCCGTGCCATCGTACGTGAATATCGAGATCAAGTGCCGAATGCGGTTTTCCTTGTGGACCTCATGTTGCGTGACGATCTCGCGGAACTCATTGACGGCAGGGTGAGTCGTGAAGGGACGAAGGAAGTGCTTCGCGCCGCGGATGCGATCCGTCAGGTGCAGCGCATGCTTGGCCACCCGTTGCCGGAAGTGGTTCGTGAGGCCATCGTCGCATTGAATCTCGATATCGACATGCAGCTGGCCGAGCATATGCGCGGCGGTCAGGCCGATGCCACGCTCGCCGCATCCCGGGTGGCGCTCGCCAAATCGCCGATCGATGCGTTGCTGAAGCTCGTCGACACGTATATGCAGGAGATCGCGTCGCAGGGAACGCCGAGCCTGCGCGCGTTCATCTCATGGGCGGATTCGCTGCGCGACGCACGCGAGGAGCACGCGGTGGCTCCCGATGTGCCTGTCGACGTGGTGCTGATGACCGTACACCAGTCGAAGGGCCTTGAATGGGATGCCGTGGCCGTGGTCGGCATGCGCGACGGCACCTTCCCGTCCAGTCAAGGCGACCACCTGAGCGTCAAAACGGACGAAGACCATCCGGGCGGTCGGCGCGACGGCATATGGGAGCCGCCGGAATACTTCGAAAAAGCCCACACTTGGCTGGAAGACCCGTCCGCGGTGCCGGTTCCGGTGCGCGCCGACGCGGATATCCTGCCACGATTCCCGCACGACGCGCCCATCGGGGGCAATCCCGTGGAATCGCTCGACGGATTGGACGATGCGGAAGTGATCGACGACGAGGTGTTCGGCACCTTGCGAACCATGGCCGTCGACGATATGGAAGGAATGGATCCGGCAAGCCTGTACCTGACGCAACAGGAGGAATACGGCCGCCGACTGCACGCCGACGAACGCCGTCTCGCCTACGTGGCGTTGACGCGCGCCCGCTACGAGGCGCTGCTCGTATACAGCGGATGCAACGAGACGAGCCGCGACTCCCGCCTGGCGGAGGGAAAGAAAAGCGCCGCGCCGTCGAATTTCTGGCTGGAGACGCGCGATTCGATGAACGGAATCGTCACCGCGGTACGCGAACCGGACAGCCTGTCCGACGATGTGGACGGCTCCCCGAACACGCTGGGACTTGACCTGCCCGACGGCTATTTCGTAGGCGAACACGCCCGCGATTTCGAGAATGCCGTGGTGGGCGATGCGTGGAACACGCCGCTCGAACCGGTCTCGGACGACCATACTTTGCCTTGGCCGTGCGATCTGAGCGCCGATGTCGCCGACAGGCTGCGTGCCGCGGCCGAACAGGTACGTGCCGTCGAATCCGACGAACCGAATATCGCTGAATCCACGGGAACGCAGGGCGACGTTGCCGATGAATCCGCCACGCCATCGCCGGAAACCGGAAACTCACTGCTGCGTCTCGCCAAACTGCTCGTCGCCGACGAACATCTCATGCCGGAACCCGATAAAAGGCTCGTTTTATGCTATGTTTTCGCAGAATCATGCTTACTTTATCCAGAATATCTGGAATGCTCTGCTACTGTCCCTGCTGGGTGCGGTTCTCGCAGGATTGGCGATGACGGTGACGGCATGTATTCCCAATATATTTGTCGGGACGGCAATGCCCATTCTTATTTATTACATGGTCATCTGCCTGTCCAATAAATATGCTCCGCTGGAGCTGGGACCAATTCTGCCGGCATGGGTATACTTTGGCAATGCGGAATTTCTGGGGGGAGGAATCTGGCAGATGCTTTATGCTCTGGCGTATACAGGCTGTATCTACTTTGTTTTGTGGAAGATTGCGGCAAGGCAGATTATAAGGAGGATGGAAAATGCTTAGGAGTATGTGTAACAATTTCAGAAAGTGGAAAAGCAGCTACCGGGTATTCATCGTCTTTTTGTCCGTTTTGGTTTTCACATTTAGCCGGGAAGATTATTTAAGGCAGTATGCGCAGGATGTGGGGCTAGCGGTGACACCATATTTTTTCGCTTTTCAGATGGATGACGGAATAACGCGGATGCTTTTTTATTTTGGGGTGGTTTTATTGTTTTGTAATGCCCCGTTTATGGATGACCAGCAGATGTTTGTTCTGGTGAGGACAGGGCGGCTGCGCTGGTTTGCCGGACAGCTTGCCTACATTGTTGCCGCGAATCTGGTATATTTTCTGTGGACTGCACTGACGACAGTTCTGGTACTCATTCCGCAGGTCGGATTTTCTACGGACTGGGGCGGTATTATCCGGATGTGTGCAGAAAATAACGGACTGGCCGGAGTGGTGATGCACAAGGAAATCGTGGAAGCCTATACGCCACTTGCTGCCTGTCTGATTACCTACGGACTGAATGTACTTGTGGGTACGCTGCTTGGTCTTGTTGTCTTTCTTGGAAACATGCTTGGGAGCAGAATATATGGATCAGCAGTGGCCATTGGCTGGATTGTTTTTTCCAATATGATTGATGTGGTGAGGCTGCCTAAGCTCAGAGTTCTGTCACCACTGCACTGGACGACCACCTATGCTTATTTAAGGAGCGATGATGCAGTTCCGCTGTGGTATATTCTTGCGGTTGAAAGCGCAATTATTCTGGTGACCGGATTTATCATTATAAAAAAATCAAAGACATACACACTTGACGCTATTGAGTCAGGCTTTTAGACCATTTGCTGAAGGTAGAGAGGATTTAGAGAATGGAAAATTTGATAGAAATACAGGATGTCGTAAAAAGGTTTGGGGAACAGACGGTTCTGGACCATGTGAGCCTTTCTGTCACACCCGGAAAAATATATGGAATCATCGGAAGGAACGGAAGCGGCAAGACAGTTCTTTTTAAAAGCATCTGTGGTTTTGTCCTGCCGGATGCGGGGAAAATCCTGGTTCGTGGCAAACAGGTGGGGAAGGATGTGGATATCCCACAGGGAATTGGAATTATTATTGAACATCCGGGTTTTCTGCGGGATTATTCAGGCTTTCAGAACCTGAAGCTTCTTGCGCGTCTGCAGAAGAAAATCTCAGATGAGAAGATAAAAGAGAGCATCCGTCTCGTGGGGCTTGATCCGGAAGATAAGAAGTAAAGGAGGCAATACTTGCCGGAAAATTGAATAAGGATGATGCGCTTCCATCGATAAGGGCGCTTTCAGCGGATATTAAGGTCAGCGTCATTACCACGAAAAAGGCATATGAGGAGCTGGAAAAGGAGAAAATGATATATTCGGTGCCTGGAAAGGGCTTTTTCGTGGACAATCCGGATATGGAATATCTCGAGGAAAAACGTACTTTAAGTGTGGAGGAGGAGCTTGCCGCGGTTATAGAAAAGGCAAAGGCGGCAGAGCTTGATGAAGCAGAGTTTATTGATATGGTGAGGATACTTTGGGAGGAGGAAACATGCTAGAGGTTCAAAATTTATCTTACAGTACGAAAACCTTTTCTATGGAAAATGTCAGCTTTTCACTGGATGACGGATATCTCATGACACTTTTGGGAAGAAATGGCGCAGGAAAAACTACGCTTTTTGATTTAGTGTACGGACATATTGAACCACTGAGTGGAAAGGTATTATGGAATGATATTGATGTCACCGGAATGAAAGCAATTGACATTCTGTATCATGATGAGGTGGCATATGTTGGTGGAAGAAGCTGGTGTATAGGCGGGATTAGGGCTGACGAAAATATCAGGCTGTTAAGCTGTCTTTACAGCAGATGGGATCAGAAGCATTTTGATGAAATGCTTGAAATGATGGAGTTCACCAAGGAAGAATATACGACAAGATTTGAGGAGCTTTCAACAGGAAAACAGATGCAGCTCCAACTGGCTTTTGCTCTGGCAAGGCACCCAAAGCTTCTGCTTTTGGATGAGCCTA
>OKRY01000846.1_pt1 | contig 25279 bp, 16 predicted proteins | sample 1601121 | NCBI WGS metagenome assembly OKRY01 (sample SAMEA3541546, study PRJEB24748) | human gut metagenome | biome: human gut; feature: human-associated habitat; material: faeces | place: China | collected 2012
AAGCGGGTGTTCATAAGAAATCAATGCCAGAGCACGGCGTGCCGCCGCAATCTGAGTTCGTCCGGTTCCCTCCATGCAATATTTCTCATCACCGGAAATAACTAACTTTGTTTCTACACCTTCTTTGCTTAAATAATAAACAAAGGAATACGCAAGACGAATACTCTCTTCCATCAAATCAACGGAGACAAAAACACCGGGCGACTCCAGATTGAGTAGAATTACGACAGGAGTAGAAGCCGTATATTCTGCTGTTTTTACCTGCCAATTACCCATTCTTGCCGACGCCTTCCAATGGATTTTACGCATCGAATCTTCCGGCGTATACTCTCGGACACCACCACTTAAGAATGGGTCTTCAAACAGTGGCACATTCGTTGTACATGAACCTGTCATATGCCGAAACACCGGCATCAATTTTCGAATGTCCATACGGGACGGGTATACCAAAAGCGAAACTTCCACCGGAATTTTTTGGACAAACGTATGACGGCAGAACAAATCATAACTGACTAGTTCTGCCTCCTGAATCTGATAAAACCCACGTTTTTTGCAGGTAAACTTTAATTTTCGGCGCACTTTCTCAAAGCCATCCACACTCATGACATCATTCCGGTAAAAATGGTCTGAAACCGTTCCGCTCTCCGTCCCCTCAAACTGCAAAAAGCGGGAGGCTAAATACTTCACACACATAATCGGCAGACCCATTTTTTTCTTATTCACTGCTGTTTCATATAAAAACAACGTATCGCCCTCTCCTGCCTGTTCCTCCGAAAAGGCAAGTGTCACTTCAAAGTTTTCCATCCAATGTCTGCTGTAATGAAACGTATGAATGAAATAAACGATAAACAGCACAAGGGCAAGAAATAACATGATTATCACTTAGCAAAATCCTCCGTCGGTGCTGTTACAAAATGCGTAATTTCCTCAATGTAATCGGACGCTTTTTTATTTGTGCTGTACACGTCTTCCAAAATCAGCCGGTGTGAAAGCACAAATGGTGCCAGATACTTCACCGTCTCCGGTGTCACAAAATGCTCACCCTTTAATGCCGAATAACATTTTGCTGCACGCAAAAATACAAGTGCTCCACGCGGACTTACGCCGAGTGCAATGTTATTATGCTTGCGGGTAGCTTCCACAAGGTCTAAAATATAATCCTCAATCACGGGTGCCGCATAAACCTCTTCGCACTGCTTTTGCATCGCCGCCAATTCTTCATTTGTGCAGACAGACTCAAGTGTCAAAAGCGGATTATCCACTGCAAACCGGTGCAGAATTTCACGCTCTCCTTCGCGGTTTGGATATCCCATGGGAATCTGCATGATAAAACGGTCAAGCTGTGCTTCCGGAAGTGGAAATGTACCGGAAGATTCTACCGGGTTCTGCGTCGCAATTACAAAAAACGGGTCCGGTAATTCCATGGTGACACCGTCAATCGTTGCCTGATGTTCCTCCATACTCTCTAACAGACTTGACTGCGTACGCGGCGTCGCGCGGTTAATCTCATCCGCCAGCAGAATATTTGTAAAAATGCCACCCGGACGAAATTCAAATTCTGAATTTTTCTGATTAAAAAAGTGGATTCCCGTCACATCCCCCGGAAGTAAATCCGGTGTAAACTGGATTCTCTGAAAATCCAGTGAAAGTGATGCTGCTAACGCTTTTGCAAGCATCGTCTTTCCGGTTCCCGGCACATCCTCAAGCAGAATATGACCGCCTGCTAAAAGTGCCGTAAGAACCAAATCAATCGTCTCTGATTTTCCAACGATTACCTTCTCCATGTTCGACTTAATCTGATGAAAATCCATCACCCCTGCTGCCCCCTTTTGCTATTTCTTTTTATAACTCTTTCATTAAGTTTACCATCTCAATGGCAGAACATGCAACATCATATCCTTTATTTCCTGCTTTTGTACCGGCACGCTCAATTGCCTGCTCAATATTATCGGTTGTCAATACACCAAACAGAGTCGGTACTCCGGTATTTAAACCAACGGTTGCAACTCCTTTGCTTACCTCTGCGCAGACATAATCATAATGAGAAGTTGAACCTTTGATTACGGCACCAAGGCAGATTACTGCATCATATTTTCCACTTGCTGCCATCTTCTGTGCAACAATCGGAATTTCAAATGCGCCAGGCACATAAGCAAGTTCCACATCCTTTGTATCCACGCCATGACGTACTAAGGCATCCTCTGCACCGCCAATCAGTTTGTTTACAATAAACTCGTTAAATCTTGCTGCCACAATACCAACTTTGAGTCCTTTTCCAATTACGTTTCCTTCTAATGTTTTCATTTTCATTTCCTCACTTTCTTTTATTTATCTTTTTTCGCACGTGTTACATCATAGTGCGTCATATGCTGCATTTTTTCCTGCTTTGTCACAAGGTACTTATAATCCTCCGGCTTTGGTGCAATTTCAATCGGAACACGCTCCACAATTTCAATTCCATAGCCGGCAAGTCCTGCAATTTTAGTCGGGTTATTCGTCAAAAGACGAAGTTTTTTCACGCCCAAATCATATAAAATCTGGGCACCGATTCCATACTCTCTTAAGTCCGGAGCAAATCCCAATTTTACATTTGCCTCTACCGTATCATACCCCTGCTCCTGCAGTTCATAAGCTTTCAATTTGTTCAAAAGGCCGATTCCTCTGCCTTCCTGTCTCATATAAAGAAGAATTCCTCTGCCTTCCTTGGCAATCATGCGCATGGCACTTTCTAACTGCTCGCCGCAGTCACAGCGGCAGGAGCCAAATACATCACCGGTCAGACATTCTGAATGAACACGGCAAAGCACCGGTTCACCGTCCGACACATCCCCCATCGTAAGGGCTACATGATGCTCACCGTTTGTAATATTCTGATATCCGTGAATCCGGAAATTTCCATATTTCGTTGGAAGTTTTGCCTCGGCTTCTTTTTTTACAAGACTTTCTTTTTCCAAACGTTTCTTAATTAAATCCTCGATTGTAATTACATGAAGATTATGCTCTTTGGCAAATTCTAAAAGTTCAGTTGTACGCATCATCGTACCATCCTCACGCATAATCTCACAGCAAAGACCACACTCTTTCAGACCGGCTAACCGCATCAAATCCACCGTTGCCTCTGTGTGTCCGGCACGCTTTAACACGCCGCCTTCTCTTGCTTCAAGAGGGAACATGTGTCCCGGTCTTCGAAAATCTTCCGGTTTCACGTCATCTTCGACACACTTCATTGCCGTCAGCGAACGCTCTACCGCAGAAATACCGGTCGTTGTGTCCACATGGTCAATCGAAACGGTAAATGCCGTTGAATGGTTATCCGTATTCACCGCTACCATCTGGTCAAGTCCCAGTTTTTTCGTCATCTCTTTACTCATCGGCATACAGATTAATCCTTTTGCCAGACTTGCCATCGCATTTACATTTTCTGTCGTAGCAAATTCTGCGGCACAAATTAAATCGCCTTCATTTTCACGGTCCGGGTCATCAATCACTAAAATTAATTTCCCATCTCTTAAATCCTGTAATGCCTCATCAATCGTTGCAAATCCTGCCATTATTCTCGTTCCTTTCTGTATTAAAATCCGTTTTCTGCTAAAAATTCTAACGTAATCTTACTTTCTTTTTCAGGAGTTTTTTGCGGCTGCAAAAGTTTTTCCACATACTTTCCAATAATGTCTGTTTCCAGATTTACCACATCACCGGTTTTCCGGTCAGAAAGCACCGTATTTGCCTGAGTGTGCGGAATAATTGACACCTGAAAATCCGTATCGGAAACTGTCGCCACGGTAAGACTGATTCCATCAATTGTGATAGAGCCTTTTTCTACAATGTAGCGAAGCACTTCCGGTGCCGCCTCAATTCGGTACCACACCGCCGTTTCGTCCTTTTCTATTTTGACAATAGTTCCGGTCCCGTCCACATGTCCTGCTACAATATGTCCGCCAAACCGTCCATCCGCCGGCATCGCACGCTCTAAATTCACACGGCTTCCCGGCTGCAGTAAACCGAGGGAACTCCGGTTCATCGTCTCCGCCATCACATCGGCATTGTAACCATCACTTCGCAGGCCTGTCACGGTCAGACACACGCCGTTCACAGCAATACTGTCACCAATCTGCGTGCCCTCTAACACTTTTTCACAGCGAATTGATAAGACCGCCGACTGGCTTCCCCGTTCAATTTTCTGAATAGTTCCCATCTCTTCTACAATTCCTGTAAACACCGCTTATCCCTCCTTTTTTTGCTTCACATGGCCACTCACACAGATGTCACTGCCAAAGTTTTGTACCGTAACATCCGTAATTTCCACGGCGTCACTCATTTTTTCAATTCCTTTTCCCAAAACCGGCGATAATGCATCTTTGCCGCCAATCATCTTCGGCGCAATATAGCAGTAAACTTTCTGCACCAAACCGGATGTCAAAAAGGAACCATGGATGGCGCCGCCACCTTCTACTAAAACACTGTCAATTTCCATACTGCCTAATTCCATCATCAGCTTTTCCAAATCCACTTGTCCATCTTTTTCAGCCTTAATTAACTGAACCGCGCACGCCGTGTTCGGGGCCGTAGAGTGCCACAAGGTTCACGTTGGGCGCCTCGTGCAGGATGTCAATGGTGGACCTCATCCGGTTGTCCACCCCCGTCGGGTTGGTAATCAATCCTACACGCTTACCTTCCAGGCATCGGAAATTCTGTTCTTTCAGTACCTCGATACCGGTCTTTATTCTGATCTTCTGTGCTTGCATCGCACCTCCGCAAAGGAGGCAGAGCAAGGATATAATAATAGTCCTCTTCATAACCAATCACTAAATATTACTCACAAAACATTAATCATTAACCATTAATCATTTTTTTCCATATTCCGGGTCTATCCTTCTGTCTGCAAAAATGGTGACAACAACCGTGGCGAAACAGCATATCATTACCAACCAGAAGAAGTCCGTATATCCGATAGCCTCCTGGATATATCCCGCAAACATACCTGGTATCATCATGCTTAGTGCCATGAATGCGGTACAGATGGCATAGTGGGATGTTTTGAATTCACCTTCGGAGAAGTACATCATGTAGAGCATGTAGGCCGTGAAACCGAAGCCGTAGCCAAATTGCTCGATGGCGATGGCGGTTGAGATAGCAAACAGATTGTCGGGCTGGGCAATGGCAAGATAGACAAACGTCAGGCATGGCAGAGTCATGCATCCTGCCATCCACCAGATGGATTTTTTCAAGCCAATGCGTGATGCGAACAATCCTCCGAGGATACCGCCCAGGGTGAGGAATATGACTCCGATGGTGCCGTATACGATACCTACTTCTGCTGTCGATAGTTCCAGACCTCCCGATTCTTTGGAGGCAACCAGGAAAGGCATACACATTTTGATGAGGAATGCTTCAGGCAGGCGGTACAGCAACATGAACACGATGGCCAGCAATGCGCCCGGTTTGGTAAAATAGGTGGCGAATGTTCGTCCGAATTCTCTGAATATAGCTCCTGCAGTGGCGGCATCGGCAGCCAGTGTTGACTTATCTGAGGTGGGTTTGGGGACTGCAAAGAGGTGATAGAACGTCACCAGGCTGAACAGAACGGCTGTAACCAGCATCGTGATGGTCCATGACAGCGGAATGTTTTCGGTTCTCAGTTCGATGGCGCCGGCAATGGCTACGAGCACGCCTTGTCCGAAGATAGAGGCGAGCCGGTAAAACGTGCTTCGGATGCCAACGAAGGCTGCCTGGTCACTCTGTTTCAGTGCCAGCATGTAGAAGCCGTCGGCGGCAATGTCGTGTGTGGCAGAGGCAAAAGCCGTGATGATGAACAGCATCAGCGTGATGCTGAACATGCTGATGGGGGTTGTTCCGGCCGCCATAGTCGCCTCGTCCGGCCGTGGAATGGACAGCGTCAGCAGGATGAATGCCACAGACATCAGAATCTGCATGGAAAGGGTCCACCATCTTTTGGTCTTGATGATGTCGACAAACGGGCTCCAGAAGGGTTTGATAGTCCATGGCAGATAGAGCAGGCTTGTGAACAAGGCCATTTCTCCGTTCGGTACGCCCATTTTGGTAAACATCATCACGGAGATGTTGTTTACGATAAAATATGGAATGCCTTGTGCAAAGTACAAGGTGGGTACCCATGCCCATGGCGATATGTTTTTTGTATGGTTCATGATATTGATTTATTGTGTTCTATTCGATTATTCATACAGCTTGTCAATGCTGGCACCTATATAGTAGTGCAGCAGTATTGCATCATACTTATACCCTTGCTCGCCCATCACGGCTGCACCTATTTGGCAAAGTCCCACACCATGCCCCCAACCGGCGCCGGTGAGGATGAAGCGTCCGGGAATGCCTTCGGCGGACAACTCCTCTTTGTCTACCACGAAGGCAGAGCTGTAGAGGTGTGAAGTAGAGAGCGTACGGCGAATTTCCAGCTCCTTGCCGATGGTGAGCGTGCGCTTGGTTCCCACAATCTTCAGTTTCCAGAGACGTCCGCTGGTTCCGCGGGCTATGGGAATAAGATCGATGATTTGTCCGTAGTCGATGCCCGAACGTTTCAGAATGAGGGCTGAAAGCTCTTCTTGGGTATATTCCACTTTCCAGCGATAGAAGTCCGTAGTCTCCTGGTCATAGTTATTGAGTACCTGCGAGAGGATTTTCTTGTCGGTGGTGTTGCAGAATGCTTCGGGGGAGGTACGAATCCAGCGGTCCGCTTCGACTTCCTGCGTCAAATCGGGCAGTGTGGCGTGCGTTTTGCTGTCTCGTTGTTGGGCAAGATAGGGATATTTGATGTCTTCCCAGCAGTATTGGAACTCCTCGAAAGCACCGCCGCAGCATTTGGAGAAACGGGCGTCGCAAATCTTACCATCAGATGTCAGTACCTGGCCGCGGGTAGCAGAGATGGCTTGTTTCACAATATCGGTAGAGGCACGTGTAATGCCCTGGTAGCGTTGACAATGGTCGTCGGCGCATACATCGAAACGTGTGTGGTCTTCTCGGTCGTACCAGCGAATCAGCTCTTCGTCGGTCTGCGTAAAGGCCGAGTAGTTAGCTTGGGCTTCGGTGATTTCCTTATTCTTTTGTATTTGTGCCAGTAGCCAGCTTCGGGAGATGACAGCGTGTGCCTTGAGCAGCTCCAGAGAAGCGGTGGCACTCATCTCGGAGGAGATGACGCTGGTCAGATAATCTTCTACATGGATGACGTTGATGCCGGTGAGCTTTCCATTCTCAACGATGATTTTGAGAGCACCCAGAAAACGCTGGTCTTCCTTGCGCTCCCAATGGAAATTGATGCCGATGGTAACGTCCAATAGTTCGAAGGCATCGGTCTGCTCGTGTTGCGGTTCAAACAGCAGTTCGTCATACCGGCGTCCATTCCAGAGAATCTTGCCTTCGTCGTAGGTCACTACCTGCTTGCCGCTGACTTCCGTTCCGTCCATGCGATACGGATTCAGCAAAACGAATTCTATCTGCGGTTCAAACAGAATGCCTACTTGTACTTTGGGCTCTTTCATAATGGTATTTCTTTAAAATTAGAGTTCTTGGATTTCAGAAGTCATATTTTTTCCCTGATACGCTGCCGTACCTTGTGGAAATCTGTGGCAGAGAGGCATACTTCACTTAATATCTGCGCCACGTCTTCCGCAGTGATTTTCAAGAAATCCTTTTCTACGGGGGTGATAAAGACACCTCCCAAGTCGACGGATGCCGGGCTGCTCAACAGATTGGCTTCTCCTTCGGCAGTATAGCAGGCGGGGCGGTGTTTCTCGCGCGGGAAGACAAAGACCACCCAACGGTCGGCCTCGTATAGGACCAGTACGTTCATCATCGGCTCGTCTTCTTCGGGTTTCACGTCCAGAGAACGGTAAATGATGTCGAACAAGTCTGCCGCGTCCTCTTTGGAGGTGGATTCAATCACAAGTGTGGCACGGGGAGCGTCGTCAAGATACCACAGTGCTGCTTTCCTATAATCGGCTATTTTCCCGGCAGTCTGTCCGCGCCAGTCCTTTTCAATAGGCATGAACCCTTTGTTTCCTGCCTGGAAATGAGCATGGTCGGGGGCGGAAGCACCACATTTGGGACCGTTGTAGAAGATGGTGTAATCCGTCAGCGCCTCGGCCAGCTCCAGCATGTCGGTGAAGCGGGTGGCTATGCGTTGAGGGGTATGTGCCAGTTCCGGTACTGTCAGGTGGCGGGGGAAGATGGGGAACGGATTCACCAGAATATTGTAGTGTCCTCCGAACGGGATACCTTTCTGTACCGGCGGCAAATTGGCCGGGCACAGAAAGCATTTCCGTTCCAGGATGGACTTGGCATCCACTTTGGCACCGGAGGAAACGATGCGTGCGGGGTTGAACTGTACCTTATAAAGTATCCCGTTTACATTCAGCTCTTTCACCCGCACACCGGAGAGGGCGGCATAGTTGTTGCGTGCCGTCTCCCAGGATGCCAATTGTCCAGTCAGAAGATGGTGTATCGTTTGATTCATATCACTTGTTTTTGTTCATCGCTATGCGTGCCTGAAGTTCCCAGGTACGGATGCGGTCTTTGTAGAGGTTGTGTCCGTTCATTTTCACGATGTCCAGTGAGGCATCGGAGTTGTCGTCCCAGCGGCGGCAGAGGTAGACCACGTCGTACACGCGTCCTATCTGGTACTGGCGGGAGAAGTTCAGTCCCAGTGCATAGTCTTCGCCATAGCTGGTATTGGGTACTTTCACTTCGCGCAGTACCGGGGTATAGAAGGCGCGCGGGGCACCCAGACCGTTGATGCGGAGGGCGTTGTTGCGTCCGTTTGCCGGAGTCCATTCCTTGTGGTCGATGATGCCCGGAGCAATCATGTTCATGTTGAAGTCCGTCATCATATAGGTGCCTACCACCATGGCGCAGTTCTGTTCGTAGAAGGCGCGTACCATGATGGCGAGTGTGTTTTCGTCTTTGTATACGTCGTCGCTGTCCAGCTGCACGGCAAACTTGCCACACTTGGGGTGGTGTACACCTACATTCCAGCAACCGCCGATACCGAGGTCGTTGCGTTCGGGGACGATATGGATGAGGCGTTCGTCGTCCTTGAATTCGTCGATGGCCTCCGTTGTGCCGTCTGTGGAGTGGTTGTCGATGATGATAAGATTATATTTGAAGTCTGTCTTCTGCATCAGTACCGACTTGATGGCATCGCGGATGGTACGGATACGGTTGCGCACCGGAATGATGACCGAAGCTTCATACTCAAAGTTACCGGCAGAGAACTCAATCTTCTTGAACTCCGGTGCCAGATATCCCCCGATTTCTTTCAGATGTTCGGTACATGCCTGCTCCATCTCAATCTGGCGGTCACGGTTTTTGGGGTCTACATAGTCGAAAATCTTTTCGCCGCTCTTGCGGGTATCGTTTTCCACCTCGCTGTATAAGTATTCGTTGATATGTACCAAGTTTGAATGTTGGCTCAATTTCAAGCGCAGGTCGTAAAGTCCGGCGAAGTTGTAGTCAGACTTCATGTGTCCGGCGGCTTCCTTTAGTTTTTCGGTGTTGAAAAGGAGCAGGGAGCCAAAGTTGAAGTCATCCCTCAAGGAACCGAATTGGTAGTCGATTACCGGAGCGTTGCTCTGCTTGCCGTCTGCTATTTGGTAGTGGTCGGCATATACCATACCGGCGCTTGAATCTTCAAGGATGTGTATCATACGTTCCAGTGCAAACATACCCATTTCGAGCGTAGTCTCTTTGGTATAAAGCAATGTGTATTCTCCCTTGGCTGCATTAGCAATAGCTTTGAGAGTTGCACTGCTGTAGGGCATGTCAACAAACAATATTTCGCAGTCCGGGAGCGATTCCAGAGTGGCATCGGTCGTGATTAACCGGATTTCTTCTATAAGTCCTGTCGCCTGTAGGCTATTCACTGTTTTTTCTACTTGTTCTTTTCCTGCGTAGGGAAGAAAGCAACTGATTTTATTCATGATATATCTTTTAATTTTTAATTCTCAATTTTTAATTCTCAGAAGTCCCACTTCCCCGCTGGTTGCCGTGAATAGAACTTCGTGGCCGTTCAACGGAACTACGGTACTGATGAGTGAATTTCCTATTTTATGTTTCCACAGTACTTTGCCTGTTTTTCCTTCCAGTGCGAAGATAAGTCCTTCTTTGGTACTGCCAAACATTACCCCCTCTTTTTCCACTTGCATGGAGGGGGCATGCTCATAACCGAAACCTACATTGGTTGCCCACAACTCCCGCGGAGTATCTCCTTGAGCTGCATAGCAAACAATGCTGTCGTTCATCGTTTTGCTATAGATACGTTCACCGTCTTCGGAAAGTCCGATGGTCTCGCGCACCATGGACTGGAAGGTGCGCCACACGGTATTGCCCGTATGGATGTCTATGGCGGTCATGGCGCGTTGCGGGTCGGTAATGAATACTTTGCCGTCGGCAGCTACCGGCCATACGGCGGCAGGAGAGAAGTGCATGCGGGTCAGTCCGCCCGTCCATTTCCACAACTCACGTCCGTCAGTCTTGTTCAAGGCATACAGTGTATTGTCCCATGCGCCGAAGATGACCTTGTCTTCCGTCACCAACGGCTTGGTTTCGATGTAGCCCTTCACGCCGGTGTAGGTCCAGATTACTTTTCCTGTATGGATGTCTGTGGCGCGGAAAGTGGCATCACTGGCACCGATGTAGGCGGTACCGTCTGCGATGGTCACGGCTCCGAGTACCGGTTCGGCAGCTCTTACCGTCCAGAGCAGGTTGCCGTCTTTGGCATTCAATCCGTAGATGTGGCGGTCGGCAGACCCGAATACAACGATACCTTCGCTTACGGCCGGAGTACCGACAATACGTTTGCCGGATTCAAAGCTCCATAGCTTTTTGCCGTTTTTCAGGGCGTAGGCTGTCAGCCGTCCCATATCGTCTCCTACGAACACTTTATCTTTTTCTACGGCGGGCGAGCAGTAAATGCCTGCACCCGTCTGTACCATCCATTGTTCCTTTACTTTCAGATATTCCTTGTTGACCGAGAAGTCGGGATATTTCTCCGCTTTTCCATTGCGGTCGTAATATTGCCCGGCCAGCGAGAAGGCAGCCCATTGCTTCTTAGGCTCGCCGATACGTTGCGTGTATACACGGATGGAGTCTTTGGTTACTTCGTAAATGCCATAACCCGGTTTTCCTTCTTTGTCGCGCAGGTTGCTGCGCATCAGTACGCCCGGAATGCCGTCATAACGTAAATCCCGGTTGCTGTGATAATGCCCGCCGATAAACAGGCGCACGTTGTAAGGGCGGACGGCATCCGTCACCTCATACCAGTTGTCCACATCCCCGTCCATTAGCGGGTAGTGGGTGACAAGTATCACCGGTTTGTCTTTGCCATTTTTCTCCATTTCCTCCGTCATCCAACGGATATCTTGCGGCACTACATGCCCGTAGGCCATACGCATCAGCGGACCGGAGTTGAAGCCGAGGAAAAGGAATCCCTTATGCTCGAACTCGAAGCGTTCGCCGCCAAAGATTTCTCCGAAAGCGGTGCAGCCGGAGTCGCTCCATTTCGTTTCATGGTTGCCAAGGGCTACGTGGTAGGGTACTTTCAGCAAGTCAAGGCACGATTTCACTTTTTCCATGGTGGCACGGTCGCCTTCTTCGGTCAGGTCGCCCGTCACCAGGACAAAGTCAATACTGTCGGTGGCATTAATCTGTGCTATGGAACGCAGCAAGTCCTCAGTGGGATTCGGATTGTTCGGGGTCAGATGAATGTCTGTCAGTTGGGCAAAACGGAATGTCCCTTGCTGTGCCTGCATCCCCAGGGGGAGCAGGCAAGCCATCAGGACAATTATTAACAGTCTTCTGTTCATAGATGATGATTGGTTGATATTATTTGTTGTCGTTGAAGAATGTCAGCACAGCATTCATGAGTGCCTCTCTTTCAGAATCAGTACGTATGGATTCAAAAGGGAATCCCAATACAAAAGTCTTGTAGTCGCCCTGGTAGGCCACACCGGCACTCAGGTTGTTTTCAGAATACCGCATTACGGTGTGTGCATCTTTGGTTGCCGGTTCAATGGCGTCCGGTGATTCCACCACATACGAATCGGCATTCAGCTCATTGTGATAGGTATAGTTTCCTGAAAGGGCGGGGAACGGAGAAGCTACGCTTTTCACCTTACCCATTGTAGCCGCTTGTCCCACACGCCACTTATATTTCAGTACTTCCATCGCAAATTTCTTGTCGGCTTCGTCGGCAGTTGCAAGGCGGTTGTCCCATAAATCCGTTCCTACAAAAGCGCCCGAAACAAAGATATTTCCACCTTGCTTACAATAAGCCACAATAGCCTCCTGCATCGGTTTGCTGAAAGTCTTGAACTCCAACGGTTTTACGCCTCCCCGTCCCATCTTGGTCTGGCATTGCTTCCCAAGTATCAAGTCCACATACCTATACTCCCTCATATCCACTGGAGTATTCTTCTCTCCCTTTCCTACGGGGGAGAGACTTTCATTACTAACCGATACAAACGAATATCCCGCTTTCAGGATAGCGGCACCATGTATGGCAGGATAATCGAACGTATTTCCTGCAATCACTTGAGTTTCGTAGTTCCCATAGCTGTCGCCGAAACCGGAGGCATCGTCGTCCATCCAGGGAATGGAACGGCGGTATTCCTTCATCTTGCCAATGTAGCTGATGTCCCGGATATAGGGGACCCCGTGGTCCTGCTCATCCAGAAATCCGGCAAGGAGGGTGTCGGCGGGGGTGGGTGCCGTAAAGTCGGCAGGGGCACTGATACGGTCGAATCCGTTTATCACCAATACGGTACCTTTGGAATTGAACGCCCGTCCGGCAGAAAGAATTTCGGAAGGGAAACTTTCACCGCCCTTGTTGACAGCGGTAACCTTGTAGCTGCACACCATGCCGGCGGGGAGTGTGGTGCGGTAACTGTTGCCGTCCACCAATACTCCGTTGTCGAAATCTCCGTCGCCGATGCGGGTATAGACAATGTATTTCTCTGCTATGGCAGTCGGTTCCAACGCATCCGCTACGGGTCGCCAGGTCAGTTCCACTTCATTTTCACCGGTCATGCGCAGGGCCATGTGGTCTACCGGTAGCGGTTGCACTACATAATCCATGTGGTATTGTGAGCAGAGGAACTGCAACATACCTTTATAGATGGCGCGGCTTACGGTGAAACGGAAACGTGGGTCCAGTCCGTAGCGCATGTCTGCAAAGTTTTGATGGGAAAGCAGTTCGAGCAGCATGGTAGGTACGCGGGGTACACGGGCCTCATAGTAAGATTGGTTCCATTTGCCACGGCGTGTCCATTGAGGTTCGTAGAGGGTACGCACGTCACGCACGATGTTGGACTGAATCAAGTCTGTCAGGTCGTGGCTCAGATAGCGTGATGCTCCGTTAGCGAACTTCTCATTGTAGGCGTTGGTATAGTAGATGCCGAGTGTCCCGATGATGGAATCGTTCAGTGTAGTTCCTGCATCGGAGTGGAAGGCGAAGGCCATGTTGACGGGGATGTTCAGCCCTCTCTCCGTCGGATTCACGGCAGAGCCTCCGGAAAGGTAGTTCACCCAGATACCACGGCATTTGTAGTCGTCGGTATAGTCGTTCTTTCCGTTGCTTTCTGAATATACGCTGTCCGGTATGCCTGCCCATTGCAGCCAGTAGCGGGCGGCTTCGCAGAAACGGGGATAGTTAGATAGTTGATAATTGATAGTGGACAATGGAGAATAGGTTACACGGTCTTGGATGTTGCCTGTATGGGTGTTTTGCAGGTTGCGGGTGTCGGAGCTTTTCAGGTTTTCCGTAGCGCCCTCGTTGGAGATGCGGCGGGCGATGTTCCCCATACCGCCGCCAATCTTCACGGCGTCGGCGGTGATGATTCTTCCTACTTTGGAGGAAAGGTTGCTCAGAACGACTTTGCATTCATTGTTCCGACCGGCATTGAAGCCGAAGGTGCCGAGGTAAATCCAGGTGCCGCCTCCCATTTGCTGGTTTACCTTGAACTGCGTGGTGCCGCCTTTGTGATAGACGGTGTAAAGGGCATCGTCCGCGCTGTTTGGCAAGGTTTGGTAAGAGACGTATACGGCGTATTGTCCGGTCGAAGGGATTTCGGGAATCCATTCGGCGGTGCTTGCGTTTCCTTTCTTGATGGTTTCTATAGCGCGGTAAGTGCCTTCCTTGAAAGGATTCTCAAAGTCTATGTATTGGGGGCGCAGGTGGGCGAAGCCTTGTCCTGCTCCCTGGCTCCAGAGCTTGTCACCGGAATTTTCTGTATAGACGGAACGGCCGGTCAGGCAACCGTCATTGTCTACGATGACTTCTGCCGTCTGGCAATCGCGTTCGCGGGGAAGCAGCACGTTGGCACCGGCATTTTCCAGCATCGGCACGAGGAAAGGCAATACGTAGCTTTGGGTGTAGAGGTCTTCCACGGTCTGGAAGATACGTGCACGCTGCCATTCCCAACGGTCGAGTTTCGGCTCGTAGTACCAGCCGTGGCTTTGCCATAGGGCGATGTGCCGGTTCTGCAAGCCGTTGGTAGGGGTGTAGGGGGCGGAAATGTCGGTAACTAAAGGCTTGGAAGCGACGGGATTGAATGTCTTCGTCTTTTTGTCTTTTTTACTACGCAGGACTTGGGGAACCAGTTCTTCGATGCTGCGCTTGTTGGTACGGATTTGCAGCTTGTATTTGGTAAACTCCGCCGGTAGCAGGGCACTTACGCCCTGGTATATTTCGGCTACATTGTCCTCGCGGAAAGGAATATAGGCACAGTTCATGTTGGCAAACAGTTGCAGCGTATTTCCTTCCACGGCCACTGAGTCGATGCTGATACGTCCTACGGAAACTTCTTTCCGTGCGGTGGTATCCAGGAATTTCCCGATTTCCTGGCGGACATCCGTCGGAAGTTCTTGCGCACCTCCCCATTGGGGGAAGAGGGAGGCGGCAAGCAGACTAAGTAAAAACTGACGTCTTACATTCATAGATGATGTATTAAGTTAATTGTTCTTTTTATCTTTCTTAATCAATAGACAGAGACCGATGAAAGTGAACAGTGCATTGAAAATCAGCAATTCGTAGCTGAATTGATAACCTCCGAACCAGGCTTCGGAATTCTTCTGCAGAATGAAGCAGAGAACCGGGGAGGCGATGGCAACTAACGGGATGTACTTGTCACGCACTTGTTGTTTCATGAAAATGCCGAAAGCAAACAGACCCAGGATAGGACCGTAGGTATAGCTTGCCAGAATATATACAGCGTCGATGACACTGGTGTTGTTGAGAAGATTGAATACGAAAATGGTGATTCCCATGACAACCGCCATGCCGATGTGCACTTTCTTGCGCATCTTCACAACCGTCTCTTCCGACTTGCCTTTCGTTCCCAGAATGTCTACGGTGAAGGAAGTGGTCAGCGCGGTGAGTGCCGAGCCTGCGGCTGAATAGGCAGAAGAAATCAGGCCGATGATGAACAGTATGCCCACAATGGCAGGGAAATAGTTGCCGGTGGCAATCAGCGGGAACAGTTCGTCACTCTTCTCCACCGCAATCTGCTGGTTGGCGGCAAAGATGTAGAGCAGCACGCCCAGCATCAGGAAAAGCAGGATGACGAAGAACTGCGAAATGACACTGGTAATCATGTTCTTCTGTGAGTCCTTGAAGTTCTTGCAGCTCAGGTTGCGCTGCATCATGTCCTGATCCAGCCCGGTCATGGCAATCATGGTGAAGGCACCGGCGAGGAACTGCTTGAAGAAGTACTGCTTGCTGTTCACATCGTCGAAGAAGAAGATGCGGGACATGTCACTGTCGGCAATAGTGCTTACCATACCGATAAATGACAGATTGAGGTCGGAAGCGATATACCAGATGCAGAGTACGACCGACACCACCAAGCAGAATGTCTTCAGAGAGTCTGTCCAGATAAGAGACTTTACGCCACCCTGGAAAGTGTACAACCAGACCAGTGCCACCGTGATGGCCACGTTCAGCAGGAAAGGCAGTCCGAAAGGTTCGAATACCAGCAGTTGCAGCGTCAGGCATACGAGGAACAGACGGACAGCGGCACCGAGCATTTTGGAGATGAAGAAGAACCAGGCACCCGTACGGTAGGAAGACATGCCGAAACGGTTCTCCAGATATTCGTAGATGGATACCAGGTTCATTTTGTAGAACAGCGGTACCAGCAGATAGGCTATGATGAGCTGTCCGGCAATGAAGCCCAACACCATTTGCAGATAACCGAAGCTGCTGGCGGCAACCATGCCGGGTACGGATACATAGGTCACACCTGAAATGGCGGAACCGACCATGGCGAACGCCACGACATACCAGGATGACTTGCGGTTACCGACAAAGAATCCTGCGTTGTCAGCCTTTCTTCCTGCAATATAAGATACCGTGAACAATATCACGAAGTAGGCAGCGATGGTAATGATTACGGAAAGTGGAGTCATGAGGTTATTTACGATTTTATGATTTACGATTTACGATTGAAATTACTTCTTTTGATGATATGTACGACTTTGATTATCCTATGTACGCTCTGACGTTCTCTTCCAATTCACGTTCATTTTTTAATCGTAAATCGTAAATCGTCAAATCGTACATCCCTTTATTCTTCGTAGAGCAGATAGGGCTTGCGCTGTACCTTGAATTTCTCTACGTCGTCTTTCCATCTTGCCTTGATTTCTTCGGCGCTTTTCCCTTCCTTTATCATTTTGCGCACGTAGTCGGTGCCTATCAACAGCTCGAAGAAGGAACGGAAGAAGTGGTCGTCCATGTTCAGATTCCGGTAAGCGTCTATCACGTAACTCAGGTCAATACCGCGTTTCCAGATTTCTTCATCACTCATATTGCTCAGGTTTACGCCATGACAAAGTTTGCCCAGCTGGGGCGGATTCTTGGCTCCGGGGATGCTGCGTGGGGTGAAGCTGTAGCTGTAGCCCGTCATGTTGGGATGCCCGTAGACCTGGAAGGGGAGGTCGGTTCCTCTTCCCAGGCTGACCGGAGTGGCCTCGAAGTAGCAGGTCGAGGGGTACAGATAGATGGACTTCATGTTCGGCAGATTGGGGGACGGGGGAATCGGCAGCTTGTATAGGGTCTGGTGCGTATAGTTCTTGCAGGGAATGACGGTCAGGTCGCAAGTGCGTGACGCCGGCAACCAGCGTTCGCCGTTTACCATCAGGCCCAGTTCGCCCAGCGTCATGCCGTGCACCACGGGAATCGGCAGCCAACCTACACCGGATTTATATTTCATGTCCAGTATCGGGCCGTCCACGTAGTGTCCGTTCGGATTGGGGCGGTCCAGTATCAGCACCTTTCGGTTGTATTCTGCACAAGCGTCCATCAGCCGGCACATAGAGGCATAATAAGTATAGAATCTCAGGCCTACATCCTGGATGTCTACCACAAGGATATCGAACTTGCGCATGGATGCTTCGCTTGGTTTCCCGGATTTCCCGTCGTACAGCGAGAGGATAGGTACTCCGGTCTTCTTGTCTACCGAGCTGGACACATGTTCGCCTGCGTCGGCATCTCCTCTGAAACCGTGTTCAGGGGAGAAAATGGCTACTACATTGAACTTGTTTTCCAGCAGAATGTCCAGCAGATGCTTGTCTCCTATCATTCCTGTATGATTGGAGAATATGGCAATTCGTTTATCTTTTAGGATTGGAAAATACTCGGAAGTCTGTTCATCACCTAAAATAACTCGTTCTTCTTGTGCCCGGCACAGTAAAGAACTACATAGCACAAAGGCTAAAAGCAGCAGTTTCTTCATAATAGTATTATTAAGGAGGACGTTGTTTGCAACAAAGATACGTTTTATTTTAATATCAAAAACACTTATTTGGGTATTTTTAGTATTATCAATCATAATTTGCAAATAGTCAACTGTTCACCTTATTAAATAATGGTTGAACTGCATCAGCTGCCTACGGAAATACTTTTTATAAAAAGAGTGAGGGCCAAGTTTGCCCTCACTTTGGTACAATCGGTGGGAGTGCCGGTTCATTCTTCTATTCTTACCAGATGATAAAGTGTTCCCCGGTTCGATTTCTTGTTGAGGATGTCCAGCTTGCGGAGCGTGCGCCCGAAAGCTGCTATCCGGTTGATGGCCAACTTATCCCTCGTTTTCTGTTGCAGGTCGTTGAAAATCTGCATGGCTGTGAGCCATTCGCCTTCTTCGCTCTCCTCCGCGCCACGGAAATGGCAAAGGAAAAGTTCTTCCAATGGGTCTGCCCGCTCGAATTCCCGGTTGTACTCCTTTACGATTGCTTCGTCAGTGTCGTCCAGCCAGTAGCGTTCACCCTTCATGATGTCGTGCATGGCTTGGGCATAGAGCTGGCGATAATTGATAGTGACGTTTGTCTGGATAGGGCCGGTCACTTCGATGCAAATGAAACGGCGGCTTCCCGACGGGTCGGTCAGCAGGTCTTTCAGATTGCTGGTCCCGATGAAGGAGGCATAGCGGCGCATTTCTTGAATAGTACTACCGTAGGGCTTTCGCAGGTTGGCAACCGGTTTTTGCAGGAGGTGCTTCAAGAAGCCTTGCTGATTGGCGTTTATCTGGTCGAATTCGTCGATGTTAATCAGAAAAAAGCGGCCAAGGCTGCGCTCCGCTTCCTGCTTGCTCTTGAAGTCGATACTGTCGGTGTAGCCGAAACGCAGCTCCGGTGGCAATAGGATGCGGCAGAAAGTACTTTTGCGGTAACCTTGCGGACCTACGAGCAGGGGCGAGGTGTTGTTGCCGTGCTGTTTGTCGATTCCCCGCCAATGTGCCACCATGCCAAGAAACCACCGGTAGAACAGTTCCCTCCAGTGGGGATTGTGGCAGGGCACGAGGTCGGCCAATGCGCGGATGCGGTCTTTGCCGTCCCAGCGTCCGGTGTTATAGAGATATTCTTCGATGGGGTTGTATAGCGGCACGTAGTCCGAAGACAGGAAGCGGGTGATGTCGCGGTCCCACACACGTACTCCCTCTTTCAGTACCTTCATGGCGATGCTGCTGCGTACGCGCTGGTCGGCAGGCTGGAAGTAGAAGTGGATGGAGTCGCGCTGCCGGTATTCCAAGTCGCCAAGCACGGTGTTGTAGCGGAATTCGTAGCGGCGTTTCATGAACTCCTCCAGCCGGAAAGCAGTTTCCTGGTCTTTGTTCAGGCTGCTGCGGGTGCCGAAGCCTTTCAATTCCCCGTAAAGGTTATGCAGCGTCAGGCGTACAAGGGGTTCGTCTGCCTCCCGGTAGTAGTGCATCAGTGTCTGGCGCACCGCTTCTTCTTCAGGAATGCCGGCTTTGAAGCAATGTTCGGCAAGGCGGGACAGCAGCGGGCGCAGGTCGTCGCCCCGTCGCCAGTTGTCCAAATCGCGGAAGGCGCGGTCGAGGGCAGCCTCGAAGAGCAGGTTGCATGTGTCCGCCACTTCGTAGCCGGGAGTCATTCTCAGCAACGGATTGCTTTCCTGCTGTTTCCGTTGGCGGTAGTTGTCTTCCGAGGGCAGGGCGCAGGGCTGTTCCAGGCAGAAGGCCACGGCAGTGGGGCTATAATAGGGCTGTTCGTCCACGGTCATCCGGCAGCTTTGTAGGAGTGAAGGAGCCCGGAGGGTGATGGGGAAAGGGAGAAGGGGTTGGTAGCACTTCACTGCCAGGCGGTAGGCGTGGGCGTGGAATAAGGCGATATCGTCTTCATTCTTTGGAAGCCCTCCGTCGGGCAGGGTGAAGCGTACCCATATTTTGGCGCTTCGTCCGCTGGAGCCACAGAAGGCGGCAAAGGTTTGCGGCAGCAGGGCGGCTTGTTGTTTCACCAGTTCGGCTTCGGCCACCCCGGCCAGGTTGTTTACTTCCAGTAGTACCAGCCCGTTGTAAGTCTTTATCCGGTGTTCTCCTGCTTTGGTGCGGGTCATTTCTACGGCGGGATAGAGACGCGGCAGTCTGTCGATATGCTCATATCGGGCGTTGGTCCCTTTCAAATGCGGGATGATGCTACGCAGCTCCGTAATGTATCCGGTCTTGTTCTCGGTTTTCAGCTTTTCCATCAACATGTCCGTTTCTTGTGTGCTGACGGCCTCTTTTCCGCTTTCGCGTTCCTCTCTGATCAGTGTGATTTTCATTCTTTATCGTGTATGTAATATTCTTGTAAAGATACGCCGGGAAAGGGGTGGATACAAGCTTTTCAAGGATTATTTTCCGATTGGCTTCTTTTTTGGGGTGGAATGTCTATATGTTTCTTTTATAAAAGGTGTTCGTTTCTTTGCTTATCCCCATAGTTTTGTCTACTTTTACACCAGAGTTTATGAACAGTCCACTAAAGTGGTCTTTCTTGTTCATATTAGTGAACGGAGCAGCTCACTACAGTGAACGGTTCTGCTCACGGGCTGGGCTGTGATATAACCTTGGTACTTCAACAGACTGCGTACGTACTTCGCACGTGTTCCGTGCAGTGCTTTATCGTATAATGTAACCCTTTAACGCAGTTTGAACTATGGCTATTTTGTTTGATTGGTACGAGAATCCGGACTCGTACGACAAATCTCCGGAAGATAAAATCCTTCATCCCCGTCTCCGCCTAAATGGGAGCAGGTCTACCGATGAATTGCGGCGGGACATCCAGGCACGTTGCTCATTGACAGAAACCGATGTGACGGCTGTGCTTGATGCTGTGTCGCACGTCATGGGCAGGGAACTTGCCGAAGGAAGGCAGGTGCATCTCGACGGCATCGGCTACTTTCGCGTGTCGCTCACCACGATCGAACCGGTAGTGGCTGCTACCAAGCGTAAGTTGACGAAGGTGAAGATGGCGGGTGTGAAATTTCGTGCCGACCAAAAACTGAAAAATGAAATTGGTACCATCAAGGCAAAGGCTTTGAAGGCAAACGAGCATTCGGCTAAACTGACGGATAAAGAGATAGACCGTCGGCTGACCAACTATTTCGCCACTCGCCCTTTTATGACACGGAATGACTTTCAAAGCGTTTGCGGCATGATGCGTACTACTGCCATGCGGCATATCCGTCGGCTGCGCACCGAAGGAAAGTTGAAGAATGAGGGAACAATGCTGCAACCGATTTATGTACCCGTTTCAGGATATTACGGTAAGAATGAGTGACTTATAACTTTGAACGAAGAAATCTTGTGGTGAGGGCAAATTTTGCCCTCACTTTTTAAATTTGCTCTCACCCACCTCTTGAATGCCGATGAATAGGGCGATGCGTGCGAAAGGTGAGGGTGGTGAGGGTGGATGTGTGAAATTTAGTTTAGTTTGATGGGCGGCTGAATATGGGTATTCCCATACGGTGTATATGTTCCAAAAGGTCGGCATTCTTTAATTTGCCATAGATGGAAAGGTCTACGCTGTAAGGCAAAAGCAGGTCGTCTATTTCATCGGAAAGGCTGCTTAAAGTATTATACGTAAGTCTGTCTCCCATCAGCGTGATGTCTATGTCGGAAAAAGGCTTGAAATTTCCTTTGGCTCGTGAGCCGTACAAAACAGCCTGCTCTATTTCTTCATGTTTCCGGAAGAGATTGCATAGCTTTTCCAGTTCATTGTCGGTCAATCCGTACATAGCTCAATCGAATAAGGATGGTGTATTCAAGGATTGCATTTTCTCTTCAGAGACTACATCGTTGTCATGATTGTGCGATGTCAGATTTCGGGCTTCTATAGTCTCCGTCCATTGCTTGTCATCAATCAATCCCATTTCAAGGGCTTTGCGTATGGCATCACGGGAGCTGCGGATGTCGGTATACCCCTGATATTCTGCATAGTCCTTCATCACTTTCCAGGCCAGTTCGTGGGTATATTCAAAACGCTGTATCCATCGTATGTCTTGCTGTACCATGATAGCTGTCTGTTTTTAAGTAAGCAAATATAAGCTTCTTTTGTGTAACGAGCAAATGGATGGGGGCTTTTTCGTGAAAGCTGTCTGGGGCTATTTTGGAGAAAGGCTGTTTTTAGGTGTGGAATAAGTTCCTGAATTTGTTGAGCCGATGTCGAAATAGTTATATATGTATGTTCTGGTTCCACATGCATTTATGAAATCAACCGTTACGCAAACTCGTTCAATTTCATGACTGTTCCGACTGCTGAAAGTAGTGAAATAATATCCTTGCATGTCTACCTCCCAATCGCAGTCAACACTCCAATGAAAATCATGCGCACCTTCAGGAATAGGATTCAATCCGCATTCACCTCCGCTTTGTGACAGATAGCCATATATAATGTCATGGTCATTTTCTTGTATTCCTGATACATTGAAAGTAATTGGTTTGGAAAACTGAACAGTGTATTCCTTTGTGTGTACTATTGCGGTTAAGGTCGTATAAATGGAACTGCCTCCGGGTGTCCCTAAATTATTCAGGGTGATAGCAGGTGATGCCTGATTTAATTGCGAATATAAATCGTTGCCAACAATCCAATCCACTGTTGCTTTTGTGGGAAAATTCTTGATACTGAATGTCCCGTTGTCACAGATTACGTCAGGGCCAATCAGTTGCATTGATGTCTTAGATACACTCAAAGGTAGCTCATTGGTAAAATTATCGGTTTGATTTTTATATTTGTAGCTCACTTTGACACTTGCGTTACCGGGTTGTGTCGGTACGATTGTTACCGTAGAGCTGTTCTGACCACTTACTATCTTAATATTCTTCCCGGTCCAATAAAATGTATGTGCCTTGCTGTCATTGATGGAATATATGTATTCTTTATATTGTTCAATATTTCTGTAGCCATCTATTTGAGGACCCATATTGGGAAAACTGATATTGCTTTTCCGAGCCATGAAATACTCTTTTGCTCCGATAGAATTTATGTAGAAATCATGGACTTCTACTCCGACATCGCTGTTCTTGAAGGCTTGCTTTGATTTCAAATTTATTTGGAATCTACTTTGTGTGACAGATGCACTTTGAGAGACTTCAGCGAATAGATTTTTATCGTAAGTCCACTTTATGCCCGTATCTTTGTTTATGGAATAATTGCACCAAAGTGTTATCGTATCTCCCAATTCAAATGTTGAAGGGGCATTGATTGGCATAGGTTTCATTTTGACATTGATGTTTCTTAGATCTGCGGTAAGTTCGATTGTACTTTTTTCAGGACGTACCATCAGGGTAGAATTACTACCTGCTTTAGTCCATAATACATTTATTGGAAAATGGTTTTTTCCTGCTGGAATTTGGGTTACCCATGTACTCTCGAATCGTTCTTGGTAGTTTGTTTTGAATCGTGCTTCTCCACCGACTGCTGAAATTCTTATACCTACAGATTGTTTTTGTATAGGAATACTTAAATCATAAGTGTAGTAACCATCACTAACATAGGGGTTCATTTCGCCCGTAATAGTACCGCTTATGTAGGAAGCACGTGTTGTGACATCAGAATAGAAATCCTTATCTTGTAACTCGTCTGTTTGTTCTTCTTTGTTGCAACTACTATTGATGAAGCAGATTAGTAGTACGAAAAATATGTTCTTCTTTTTCATGATATGTTTCTTGTTAGTATGTTATGAACGAAGGGAAAGTATATGATATTGATTTATGGTTCCTTTTAGAAGGTGCTATTCGTGTTTCTATACACCTTTTAAAGGGAATAACAAAAGCGTCCATACATTTGTATTTAGATACATGGAATGTATGAACGCTTTAATTAAATCCAAACGAGGTACAGCGCGATATGCTGTTTTTAGTTGATTACCAACCCGGATTCTGCTTCATGTTTTTATTCAGGGTCAACTGTGTAGTTGGAATCGGGTAGAAATAATGTTTGGCTTCATAAGTACGGATTTGTGCATCGGAGGCATCTATATATCCGTTCTTGGTCGCTTCTTCACAGTCAGGCACATTGCTTACGTTGGCGCCCAACATGGTGTTCGGGTACTTGGTTGAATCCAATTTGTCGAGCTGGTGCCAACGGATTAAATCCCAATATCGGTACCAGTTATCCATAATCAGTTCGCAACGGCGACAGCGGCGTATCTCCCAAATCAGATTGCTTACTCCCATATTATTGGCAGGATCGGCATCTGGAGTAGTTGTCATAGCCGGCAGGCCGGCACGAGCCTGAAGCTTGTTTATGGAGTTGTTGAGATCGTCTTGTGTGAGAGAACCCATTTCGGCTTTGGCTTCTGCAAAGTTCAGATAAATAACTGAAATCCAATAGAGCGGGCAGTCGGTGTATTGGTAGCCGATGTTGTTTCGGTCGCTAACACTCAATTCTTCGGGGTTATCATACTTGGCGATGCCATAACCGGTCGATGTGGTGAAGGCTGCTACACCGGCACGGCTGTAGGCGTGGCCTCTGAAAGAAAGTACCGGGTCAAGAATTTCGGACAGGCGCTTGTCGCGTACGGCCAAAACCTCTCTTATAGAGTAATTTTTGTCTGCATCCAATACGGCTGCATCGTCCTTGTTTTTCGAGGTTGTTGCCAACGGTTTTCCATCAAGGAAAAGGAAACTGTCGAATGCGTCCTTTGAAATGCCGTGCGTACCACTTGTATTGATTGTGTAGTCAATGGTGGAGTGCCTTAACGAACTTTGTGCATAAGGCTTGTAGAAAATCATTTCCGGATTGCTTGCCAGGCTGACAGAATTATAGTTGGCTTTGTAACTGTTACTTAGAGAGTAGTTTTTGGCCATAAGATATTCGCAGGCTGATACACATTCTTGCAAGTATTTGTTGGCGCGGCTCTCATCAGCGGCTTTGCCATTCTCAGCTTGAGTGCGATATTTGCAGTATGTACCTTCATATAAGGTGATGTCTGCTTTCATGGCATATGCCATGTCGGTGCTGAAACGTTGCCGATTGCTGTTTGCGGTAATGTGTTCGCACGCATAATTGATGTCTGCCAGCACATGGTCCATCACTTCATCCCGGTCGGTGCGTGGTCCGTAGAGGGCTTCGTTGTCGGCTGGGTCGATAACTTTGTCTATCCATTGAACATCGCCGTACATACGGACCAACTGATAGTATTCCCACGCACGGTTCATGCGTGCAAGACCTTCATAGTGGGCCTTTGTTGCTTCATCAAGAGAGGAAGACTGTACACCGGCAATGATATAGTTGGCGCGTCGGATTTCTGTGAAAGGGGCTGACCAGTTTGTGGAAGATGCGACCACGTTAGTGTAAGTCCAGTTATGGCTTTCTGCATCTACCTGGTCATCGCTTATTGTTTTGAAGTAGAACCATCCTCCACTGGCTCCGTTGCCAAAGCCGGTAAAGTTGTTATAAAAAGTATTGCACTGATTATCCAAATTATCGGTGTTGCTCCAGTATGCCGGAGTATTCGTGAAGGTATCCAAGGGGGATT
>OKRY01000849.1_pt1 | contig 25238 bp, 19 predicted proteins | sample 1601121 | NCBI WGS metagenome assembly OKRY01 (sample SAMEA3541546, study PRJEB24748) | human gut metagenome | biome: human gut; feature: human-associated habitat; material: faeces | place: China | collected 2012
GCCATTCCGGGAGTAGTGTATACCAATCCGGAGATTGCTTCGGTAGGAGCTACGGAAGAAGCACTGGTGAAAGCGGGAACGGCCTACCGGGCCATCAAGTTGCCTATGACTTACTCGGGACGGTTTGTGGCTGAAAATGAAGGCGTAAACGGTCTGTGTAAGGTACTGGTAGATGATGCGGACCGTTTGCTGGGAGTGCATATCCTGGGCAATCCGGCTTCGGAACTGATAGTGATGGCCGGTATGATGATTGAAGACGGACGGAAGTTGTCCGACTGGAAGCGATATGTCTTCCCGCATCCGACTGTGGGTGAGATCTTCCGCGAAATGGAATGAATCTTCTGAAAAAAACGTATTTTTGTATGCTGACAACGGAGGCGCTGCCTGGTCTGACGGGCAAAGGCTCCGTTGTCTTTTTATGGTGTGGGATGATTGATCTTAATGTTTGGTTATGAAATATCTGATTGTAAGTGTGTGGATGTGCTGCTCGGTCCTTTCGGGTTGGGCACAGTCTGTGGCACAGAAACTGGACAGGTATGTCCAGTCGGCGGCTTTGTTGGAGCGTTCGGAGGCAGGAATAGTGGTGTTCGACCTGACCGACGGTACTCCGGTGTACCGGTATCAGGATAAAAAGCTTTATCGTCCGGCTTCTGTGGAAAAAATTGTGACGGCAGTGACGGCACTGTCTGTGCTGGGAGAGGACTACCGGTTTGAAACCCGGATGGGATATGTAGGAGAGATTACTCCCGACAGTGTACTGAAGGGGGATTTGTATGTGCGCGGAGGCTTTGATCCGGAATTCATGCCGGATGACTTGGAGCGTCTGGCCCGAAGTGTCCGTAGCATGGGTGTCAACCGCATCTCAGGGAAACTGATAGGAGATGTCTCTCTGATGGATTCGGTGTACTGGGGGGCCGGATGGTCGTGGGACGATACTCCGGAGTCATTTCAGCCTTATCTCTCTCCTTTGATGCTGAACAGAGGTTGTGTGGATATAACAGTGCGCCCCTCTGAGCCGGGTATGCCTCCGTCGGTTACTGTCTTTCCGGAATCGGACAGTTATACGGTTGAGAATGCGGCACGGAGCCATGCTTCGGAATGTGGAACGGTCCGGATTACTCGCGACTGGTTGCATCACAGCAACCTGATTCAGATCAGTGGGAATGTGACCCGTACACAAAAGCGTACCCTTAATGTGTGTGACCCAGCTTGTTTTTTCCTTCGCTCTTTCCGGAATGTATTGTATAAACAAGATATACACGTAGAGGGGGTGGCGCAGGGAATCATTCCTGATACGGCAGTGGTATGGATGGATACGGTGGTTCGTCCGCTGGACCCGGTACTGAAGCGTGCCTTGAAGAAGAGTGATAATCTGTCGGCGGAAGCCCTGTTCTATCATCTGGGAATTCATGAAAAAGGAATGCCATATTCCGGTGTGGAAGAGTCTCGGGAGGTGATATGCCGTTTTATGAAAGAAAAAATCGGGCGTATCCCTGAGAATTACCGCATAGCCGACGGAAGCGGAGTTTCGCTCTATAATTACATTTCTCCCGATTTGCTGGTGGAGTACCTGAAATATGCATATTATCATTCAGCCGTTTTCCAGCCTTTTTATGAGGCTTTGCCGATTGCAGGGATAGACGGGACGTTGCAGCACCGGATGAAGGGAGGAAAGGCATACCGCAATGTGAGGGCGAAGACGGGAACCGTGACAGGAGTGAGCTCACTGGCCGGATATGTCCGCAGCAGGAACGGTCACATGCTGGCTTTTGCCATCATTAATCAGAATGTGCTGAAAGGGAAAGAGGCCCGCAATTTCCAGGATAAGATTTGTGAGATACTGGCCAACTGATGCCGGTATTGGCTGGAAACAAGATAAAAGGAAAGGATTATTTCCTGCAGGAGGAAACCTGATAGTCTCCAGAAAGGAGAGGAGTCAGCCTGCGGAAATAATCCTTTTTTATTAAATGAACCAGTGTGCTAGACCTTGAAGGTACTGCACACGTTGCCGGTCCGGTATTTAATCGAATACCTTGAAGGAATAGCCCTGTGACAGCAGCCATTCAATGGAACGGGGCAATGCATATTTCATATTCCGTTCCGATTTCAGCGAATCGTGGAAAGTGATGATCGATCCGTTTCGTGCATATTTCTTTACATTCTGGAAGACCTGCTCTCCGTTCAGGCGCTTACTGTAGTCTCGGGTAACCAGGTCCCACATGACAATGCGGTATTTTTTCTTCAGTGTAAAATATTGCATCCATCGCATGTGTCCGTGCGGAGGACGGAACAGATCACTCTGCAAATATTCATCTGCCTTATCCGTATTGGCCAGGTAGTTCTTGCTCAGGAATTCAAAACCCCGGATATGGTTGAAAGTGTGGTTTCCGATCCGGTGTCCCCGTTCCACTACCATCTGAAACTCTTTCGGATGCTTGCGGACATTATCTCCTACCATAAAGAAAGTGGCTTTGATGTGATATTTGTCCAATAAATCAAGTACCCAAGGAGTAATCTCAGGAATCGGTCCGTCGTCAAAAGTCAGATATACAGCTCTTTCTTTCTTATCCATTCGCCATAAAGCTCCGGGATAAAGCCATCGCAGTAAAAGTGGCGGTTGTTCTATCAGCATGTTATGATTTTTTTCAAAAAATAAGGTTGCATCAATGAAAGACAGGCTTTCCTGATGCAACCTTATAGTATACTATTTAATTGTTAACTTCTCCCTTCGGAGCTCCTATACGCTGTTCCAGAAGCTGATACAACTGGTCAAACTTCTTCGCATAATGTGCAGCGGTTTCCGACAACTCGTCGGTCTGCTTTCCGTCGAGGGTGGCGAGTGCCTTGCATACATCATCCAGGATATAGAAGTGACGCATGCACTCTTCGTATGAACCGGTAAAGCGGTCGTCATCCAGACTCAGGTACCATGACGCATATTCTACTGAGTTATTGGCCAGCTGGTCGAGGATTTCTTCTGCTTTCTGTATTTCTCCCAAAGCCTTGTAGTCGTCTGCCATTTCTTTTGAACTGCTGTAGATATAGTCGTGGCGTACGGTGGTACTTGGGATTACCTTCTCACAGTAATTCAGTACTTCCAGGGCCTTGTCCTTCTTGCCCTCTCTGATCAGCTGGCTTGCCAGTTGCACGAAGAGGCGGCGGTGGGTATCGCACATGCGCAGTACCGTTTCGTCAAGATAGATATCCGGGTTGTCGATACCGCCGAACTTGAACTTGTGCATCAGGTTATCGTACATCTTCTCAGAGTCGATGGTACGTCCCAGTTTCGCATTGTCGAACGGCGTAATGCGATAAGCCAGTCCCTCCTGCAGGAAGTTGTTGGTCAGGTTCAGGTGGTTGTTTGAACCTACGGTGATGGCCATATACAACGGTCTTTCCCAGTTGGTGTTGGCCAGCATTTCCAGCATCATCAGCTCGCTCTTGTAAAGCACGCGCTTACCCTTCAGCGAGATATGCATGTATTCAGGAATAGAGTCAGGAACCAGCATACCCGAGCGCTTGATAGCTTCCTTATCCAGTTTCATCACGATACTGTCGGTCGGAATCATCTGCAGTCCGCTTTCTTTGGCACGTACCCAATGCTTCAGGATATTCTTCAGTTCATATGGGTTGTCACCGAATTCCTTCTTGGCTTCTTCCGGATTCTGCTTATAGAAATTATTGATGGTCTCCATGGCTTCCGGACGTACGTAAACTGCCTCATTGTGTCCCTGTACATAGTCGATACGGTCCCAGTCGATGGGGACAGAAGGTGAATCGTATGCCGGACGGCGCATCTGGTCGATGTACCAGTCGGTCTGCAGGTAACTCAGGTTACATACACGTACATCCGTACGGAATCCCTCTGTTTCCTGGTTATACCACAATGGGAACGTATCATTGTCTCCGTTGGTGAAAATAATCGGATTTCCCTCTACCTGTACCGTACTCAGGTAATTCTGTCCGAAGTCGCGGCAGGTATAACGTCCGCTGCGGTCATGGTCGTCCCAGGTCTGGCTGACCATCTGTATCGGTACCAGCAGACCGATTACGCTGGCCAGTACGGCAGCCGGTTTTTCTCCCATCTTGTTTCGCAGCCATTCGGCGATAGCAGCCACACCCAGACCGATCCAGATAGCAAATGCATAGAATGATCCGGCATACGCATAGTCTCGCTCACGAGGCTGCTGCGGTGTCTGGTTCAGGTAAAGCACGATTGCCAGTCCGGTCATGAAGAACAGGAAGAACACAATCCAGAACTGCTGGATTCCCCGGTCTCCTTTATAGGCTTGCCAGAACAGTCCCAGCAATCCCAGAATCAGCGGCAGGCAGTAGAATACATTGTGACCCTTGTTGTTCTTCAGTTCTGCAGGAAGTAGCGTCTGGTCGCCCACAAGGTAGTTGTCTATAAACGGAATACCTGTAATCCAGTTTCCGTGTTCGATCTCTCCCTGTCCCTGTATGTCGTTCTGACGTCCGGCAAAGTTCCACATGAAGTATCTCCAGTACATGTAGTTCAACTGGTAGATAAAGAAGAACTTGATGTTGTCCCACTGTGTCGGAACTTTCACCATGATCATTTCTCCACACTGGTCGTACGGCACCTGTCTGCCTTCGATACCTCCTACCCAGTTTTCATAAGCCTTTGCATGGTCGGCACTGTACATACGCGGGAAGAGCATATTCTGTGCATACTTGTATTCCGTCTTGTTACGTACTACTTCGTAGCTGTCTTTTTCATCCGGATTTTCCTTTTCCTTGCGCTGGTATACCGGGGCACCTTCCGTTACGTCGTATACACAGCCTCCGTCTACCTGTTTCAGGGCAGGCTTGGATGCGTATGTCTGTCCGTAGAACAGCGGACGGGTACCGTACTGTTCACGTCCCAGATATTCTCCCAGGGTGAAGATGTCTTCCGGAGAGTTCTGATCCATCGGCGTATTGGCCGAGGAGCGGATGACGATTACCGCATACGAAGAATATCCTACTACAATCATCATCATTGCCAGCAAGGAAGTGTTCAGGGTACGGGCACTTACACGGTATTTTTCCGGCAGGTTCATGAAGAGATAAGCTCCCAGTACTGCCAGTACCAGCAGACCGATGAGTACGCTGCTCCATCCGTGTCCGTAAAAAGGAATACCCAGCAGTGCGACAGTCAGCAGGAAGGAAAGGTTCATCCGCTTCTGGCTGCGTACGGTAAAGCTCTCGTATACACCCCAGATAAGGCTGGCTGCCAGTACGATGATATACACAATCAGTCCTGTGTTGAAAGAGAATCCCAGGCTGTTGACAAAGAACAGTTCAAACCATCCTCCTACCTTTACGATACCCGGAACGATACCGTAAAGTACGGCGGCCACCAGAATCATGGAGCCTACCAGGGCAATCAGACTGCCCTTGAGATTGGCATTCGGGTTCTTCTTGTAATAATAAACCAGTACAATGGCCGGAATACACAACAGATTCAACAGGTGTACACCGATAGAAAGTCCTGTAAGATAAGCAATTAATATCAGCCACCGGTCGCTGTGCGGTTCATGCGCACGGTTTTCCCATTTCAATATCAGCCAGAAAACGACGGCTGTGAAAAGGCTGGAATATGCATATACTTCTCCTTCTACAGCACTGAACCAGAAAGTGTCACTCCACGTATAAGCCAGGGCTCCAACCAGTCCGGAACCCATGATGGTGATTAACTTTCCGACAGTCATATTCTCTTCGTCCGGACAAATCAGTTTCTTTGCCAGATGCGTGATGCTCCAGAACAGGAAAAGAATACAGGCCGCACTCATCAGGGCACTCATGATATTCACCATCATGGCCACTTTCGAGGGGTCGCTTGTAAACTGACTGAACAAATTGGCGGTAAGCATAAAGAAGGGGGCACCGGGCGGGTGACCTACTTCCAGTTTATACCCAGTCGTAATAAATTCGGGACAATCCCAAAAACTGGCAGTCGGTTCGATGGTCATGCAGTAAGTGAACGCTGCAATGACGAAGGCAAGCCATCCTACCAGATTGTTGATCTTGTTGTACTGTTGTTTCATGTAATTATTTTGTTTCTCGTTAATTTTCAGTTGAAATACGCGCAAAGATAGTGATTTTCACCTCAGGGAGGCGGAGTGATACCTAGTTTTTCGTTTTTTTATACTTCCTGAGTGCCGTGCGCTTCGTGATGATGACATTTCAATACCCGATGCGGCAAATTTCCGTGTCCCAGCAGTTCAATCGGACAGCCGAAATGCTCTTCCAGCCACTCGGCCGGTACTTCCGTATCCGGGTGATAGTCCAGTGTGCCGTTGATGCAGGCTATCGACTTCACATTCTGCAGTACGGTACTGATGTCGTGGCTCACCAGGATGATGGCACATTCGCGGTTGATTTCTTCCAGTAGAGAATAGAGTTTCGCTTCGAACCGTTTGTCGATGTACGTATTCGGTTCATCGAGAATCACTACCTGCGGGTCGGAAACCAGTGCCCTTCCGAGCAAGGCCCGTTGCAACTGTCCTCCGCTCAACTGCCCGATGGCTCTTTTTTCCAGTCCTTCCAGTCCCATGCGGACAATGATTTCCTCCACCTTCCGGTGCTGTTCTTTTGTAAAGGCATGAAAGAGAGACTTCTGACGGTTCAGTCCCGAAAGTACGACCTCATAGACCGAAATCGGAAACTTCTTGTCAATCGAACTGTATTGCGGGAGATACCCCATACTGATTTCCGGCACCTCCTTTCCTTCCTGGAAAAACCGGATTTTACCGGATACAGCCGGCAACAGTCCCAGCATCACCTTCATCAGCGTAGTCTTTCCTCCTCCGTTCGGGCCGATGACCCCCAGAAAATCATGTTCATAGACGGTCAGGTCGATATTTTCCAATACCGTTTTACCGTCGTAGGCTGCGTATACCTTTTCCAGCTGTATAATAGGATGTTGATTCATAGATTCCTTAGTTACCTAAAACCTTTGCGATGTGTCTCATTTCGGCATCCCAGTGATAGTTGAGCGGATTGATTTCCATTACCTCGGCTCCGATTTCTCTGGCAATGATCTCTGCGTTCCGGCTGTCGAATTCTTTCTGGATAAACACCGTTTTCACTTTTTTCTCCTTGCACTGGCGGATGATTTGCTGCAAGTGCGCCGGTGAGGGCTCTTTGCCTCCTTCTTCGATGCTGATCTGTTCCCATCCGTAGTCACGTGCCAGATAAGAAAGTGCCGGATGATAAATCAGAAACGCTCCCTGTGAGCCGGTCAGATGCGCCTTGACCTCCATTTCCAGTTGCCCGATGACTCCCAGCAGACTGTCCGTACGTGCGCGGTAATATTCCCGGTTCGGTTCATCCAGCTTGCAGAGTGCCTGGTATACATTGTCGGCGATGACCCGCGCATTGGGAATTGAGTTCCATATATGCGGCTCCACTCCGGTCTCGTGCCCTTGGTGTGCATGTCCGTGGCATTCTCCCTGCAGCAGCTGAACCCCTTTGGAAAGGTCAAATACCTCCATCTGCGGCACATTCTTGGTCAGTTTGTCCATCCAGACCTGTTCAAACCCGATGTATCCGATACGCAGGAAGGCCTGACTTTTATTCAGTTTGACCATCTGTTGCGGAGTCGGGTCATAAGTTTCCGGATTTCCACCTTCGGGAACCATGCTCACTACCTTAAAATGCTCTCCGGCAATAGCCTCTGCAAAATACCTTACCGGTTCGATACTCACCGTCAGTATTTTCTCGTCCTGCTGCCGGTTGCCGTTCTGGCAGGCCACCAGTCCCAGCACGGTCAACAGTAAAATAATATAATTCCTTTTCATACGATTTACCTGATTTTATCCAAACAAAGATAATGAAAAAAAGGATGCCTTCACTTATTGAAGCAGGCTTTCATCCCCTTTAGTTATTTGCAGGCTCTCAGGATTTCCCGCTTTCCTCCCGGAGGTCCCGGCAACCGTTCCACCGTAAAGCCCGCTGCCTGGAGCATGCGTCTTACTACCCCTTTGGCACAATAAGTCGTCAGTACCCCTCCCTCGTTCAGGCAAGCGTAAAGTGTGTCAAACAGGCTCTGGCTCCACATTTCAGGCTGTTTTTCCGGGGCAAATGCATCAAAATAAATCACATCGAAGTTCCCCTGAAAACGATATCGGGTGAAATCTCCCAGGATTTTGTGCAGCGTGAAAAAAGGCGTCAGTCTTACGTCAGTATCCCATGCAGCCTTGTGCAGCGCATAAAAATCGTCAGCCGCTTCCGGACAGATTTTCTCCGGATAATCCAGTTGTCCGACCAGTTCGTCATTTACCGGATAGCGTTCAATCGTCGCATAATAGATGTCACGCTGTGCTTGTCCGGCATACAGCAGAGACAGAAAAGCATTCAGTCCTGTTCCGAATCCGATTTCAAGCATCCGCGGAGCTTCAGCAAGACTGTGCTTCAGTCCCATGTTGATAAAAATATGCTCCGATTCCGTCAGTGCCCCTTTTACCGAATGATAATGCTCATTCAGTTCGGGCACGAAAAGCGTATAGCTTCCGTCGTCCGTTTTTTCGAGTTGTATCATAGCAAAATATTACAAAGCATGAATAATTCCCAGTGCTGCAGCCACCAGCAAGGCATAGCGCAACAGTTTTCCGACTGTCATGGAGACGGCTACAATCCATATATTAGCCCTCATCAGTCCCAGTACAATCAGGATGGCATCCCCGATGACCGGAAGGAAAGAGAAAAGCGCCATCCACGACCCCCTTCCGTGAATAAACCGGGTTGCCTTGTCCATCTGCTTCTGGTCGACCTTGAAATACTTCTCAATCCATTCCATCTTTCCCAGACTGCCAATCCAGTAATTAAACATACTGCCAGCCACATTGCCCAAAGTACCCCAGATAAGCAAGGACATCGGATTCAGGCCGGCCAGTTGCAAGCCAGCCATCACAGCCTCCGAACTGAACGGAAACACACTTCCTGCAATAAACGCAGCGATAAACATGCCCCAGTATCCATACTGTATCAAAAGCTCTATAACGGTATCCATAAATTCAAAACTGCTATAATAAAAAACGACATCAACATGCAAAGAAACAAAATAAGACTGAAACGTCCTTTGGCAAAAACAAAATAATGGGCAAGAATCGGAGCCGTATTCATCAGAAACAAAACATACAGCATTCTGAAATGAACAGGCTGAAGCAATATGAAGATCAAAAGAAGCAGTTCCTGAGCTATGATCAGATAATAAAACATACGTGTCTTGATCTTGTCATTAAAACAGGTTTTTGCGCGGGAATCAGGTATGTTTTAGTCATCGGACGGTATTGAATGCCCTTGTAGATTCTGGCCATGCGCATTTGCACGGATTCTCGCGGCTCGAATTTGGCGACACGAACGTTACGGCCTTGCCCGATGATTTCGGTAATGCCCAACTTCCTTGCCTTGAACCGAAGTCTCGCCACATCGAACAGCGCCTCGAAATCGACCGGAGGCTTGCCGTAACGATCCGTAAGCTCATCACGCAACTCGTCAAGATCGGCTTCCGTACGAGCACCCGCCAACTTGCGGTAGGCTTCCAATCGCAATTTGTCGGAATCGATATAGCTGACGGGAATGGACGCTTCGATCGGCAGATCGATGGTGACAGCAACCGATTCCGTACGTTCCGGTTCCTTGTACTGCTCGACGGCCTCGGACACCATGCGCACATACAGATCGAAACCAACACCCTCGATATGCCCGCTCTGCTCGTCGCCCAGCAGATTGCCGGTGCCACGCAGCTCAAGATCCCTCATCGCCACGTCAAAACCTGAACCGAGCGCAGTGTTCTGCGCGATGGTGGCCAGTCGGTCATGCGACTGCTGGGTCATCGGCTTGGTTGGATCATATAGGAAGTACGCGTAGGCACGCTCACGGCCTCGCCCGACACGACCACGCAACTGATGAAGCTGGCTTAGGCCGAAACGGTCGGCATGATCGACGATCAACGTATTCGCATTGGAAATATCAAGACCGGTTTCGATGATGGTGGTGCATACGAGCACATCAATGTCGCGATGCCAGAAGTCTCGGATCACACCGTCAAGCTGCTTCTCCCCCATCTTGCCATGGGCGATGCCGACATGCGATTCCGGCACCAGCTCGTGAATCTTCGCGGCAACCGAAGCGATGTCTTGCACTCGGTTGTGCACGTAGAACACCTGGCCACCGCGCAACAGCTCACGCCTGACCGCAGCAGTGACCTGAGCATCCTCATACGCGCCAACGTAGGTAAGCACCGGCAAGCGGTCTTCCGGAGGCGTGGCCAACGTGGACATTTCACGAATGCCTGTAACGGCCATCTCCAGCGTTCGCGGAATCGGTGTTGCCGACAGACTCAGCACATCCACATTGGTACGCAGCGCCTTCAACGTCTCTTTGTGTTCGACGCCGAAACGCTGCTCCTCATCGATGATGACCAGTCCCAGATCCTTGAATTTGACCTTCGGTCCGAGCAGTTTGTGCGTACCGATCACCACATCGACGGAACCGTCTTCAAGTCCCTCGATGGTGTCGTTGATCTCCTTGGTGGTTTGGAAACGGCTCATCGCCCTTACTTCCACCGGAAAACCTTCAAAACGTTCGGTGAACGTCTCGAAATGCTGTTGCACCAGCAATGTGGTCGGCACCAGCACAGCCACCTGTTTGGAATCCTGCACCGCCTTGAATGCGGCACGTACGGCGATTTCGGTTTTGCCGAATCCCACGTCGCCGCAAATCAGGCGATCCATCGGCACGGGCTTTTCCATATCGGATTTGACTTCGTCGATGGTGGTCAGCTGATCGGCGGTTTCTTGGTACGGGAAAGCGTCTTCCAGTTCTTTCTGCCAAGGGGTGTCTTTGCTGAAGGCATACCCCTGCATACGTTGACGTGCCGAATACAGTTTGACCAGATCTTCGGCGATTTCGTGCACATGCTTACGTGCTTTCGCCTTGGTGGCAGCCCAGTCGGATCCGCCCAGTTTGTTGAGTTTTGGAGCGTCGGCACCGATGTATTTGCTGACTTGGTCAAGCTGGTCGGTGGGGATGAACAGTTTGTCGGCAGGTGCGCCGCGCTTGCTGGATGCGTATTCGATGACCAGATACTCGCGTGTGGTCTGGTTGGCGCCCGCTCCGATGGTACGCTGGCGCATTTCGAGGAACCTGCCGATGCCATGCTGCTCATGCACCACGTAATCGCCGGCTTTGAGCTCCATAAGGTCGATGGCCTTACGGCGACGTTTCGGTGTTTTTGCCTGTCCCGCGGCCGATGTACGTCCGGTCAGGTCGCGTTCGGTAAGCAGTGCGACTTTCGCGGCATTATCGACGAATCCGTCGATGGCACGCGATCTGATGCAGTCGAAGTTGGCGATTCCCGTTTCGTTGATGGCACGTTTGAGTCGAACAAGAGTGCCTTGCGCTCCTGCAGTGACGGTGACGGCATAGCCGGCATCAAGAAGACCTTCGATACCGGAAGCTGTCTTGGCCTCATCTCCGCGATATTCTCCAGGATTGGTGGCGTCGAGCTGAACGCGGCCTTCCCTACTGGAGTCCACACCGAAACTCGTAAGCTTCCATACGTCATGCCTAGAGAACACCAGTGAGGAAATCGTTTCCTCAAAATCGTAGAAATTCGCCTGATCGAATGTGATTGGAGCGCCGGCACCATGACCGGATGCAGCAACATGCCAACTGGCTGCAAGGAATTCATTAGCCGTTTTGGCAAGATCGTCGGCAGCGCGACGCAATTTTTCCGGATCGGACAGCATCACCAACGCACGCTTGGGAAGCATGCCCTGCACCGGTTCCATATCATCGACCAATGCGGGAAGCAACGATTCCATGCCTTCGACAGGAATGGCGTTGGCAATGGATTCAAGCATGTCTTCGGCGTTTGGAATGGAGCCGATCAGGGATTTCGCACGCACGCGCACCTTTTCGGTCAGCTGCAGCTCACGGCATGGCGTGGCCCAGACCATCGGAATGTCACTGCCATACGTACGCTGGTCGGATGCATGGAATTCCTTGATGGTATCGATTTCGTCACCGAAGAATTCGATACGAACCGGATGCGGCAATGTTGGAGGAAACACGTCGATAATGCCGCCTCGCACTGCGAATTCACCACGATCCATCACCAAGTCGACTCGAGTATACGCATTCTCCACCAGTCGATGCGACGCCTCATCGAGCGCCAACTCCTCACCTTGGGAGAACACCAGCGGCTCCACATCCCCCAAGCCCGCAACCACAGGCTGAATCAGGGAACGCACCGGCATGACGAGAATCCTGATGGGGCCAAACAGCTTGCTTCCCTCTTGAGGGTGCATCAGTCTGCGGAACACCGCCATACGGCTCGCCACGGTATCGGCGCGAGGCGAAAGACGTTCGTGCGGCAAGGTTTCCCACGCTTCAAGCTGTGCCACATCGTTTGGATCGCCGGAATACCACGAACGAATCGCCTCAACCATTTCCTCGGCCTCGCGCCCGGAAGCCACCACAAGCACAACCGGTCGTGTTCCCGCTGCCCCGGCAGCGAGCGCCGGACGCAATCCTTCGGGAACGCCAACGGTGATGCTGGGGTCTATGTCGGATTCCGGCACTTCGATCTCGTCGGAAATCAGCGCACGAAAATCCTCATCGGTTTCGAGTACGTCGAGAATGCCAGCCAGCGAACCTGACGTCGGCAGTTGCACCGGTTCAGCGGCCATTGAACTGCTCCTGAGCCTTGGCGAGGCCGTTGAAGATGATGGTTTCCGCCGCGTCGGCACCGTCGGCAAGGAATTCCGGAAGCTGCTTGCGCTGATCCGGACCGAATCCGCCCAGCACCCAATTCACCGTGTTGTCGTGGGCGTGGGCGCCGCGTTGCGCATGACCGACTCCCATGCGCACTCGGGCATACTTTGGCGTTCCCAAGGCACGATCAATTGATTTGATGCCGTTATGGCCGCCTGCGGAGCCACCTGCCTTGACTTTGATACGTCCGAAATCAAGATCCATGTCGTCGTGAATCACCACAATATGGTCTGGTTCAATCTGATAGTAGGCACTGATGGAAGCCAACGCATTACCTGACTCGTTCATGTAGGTGAGCGGCTTTGCCAGGAAGAATTTGACGTTACGGCCAGACAGGTTCATCACGCCTTTGCCGAGCATGGCAAGCCCTTTATGGTCGGAAAAGTTGACCGACCAACGTTCGGCCAACAGATCGGCCGCCATAAATCCCATATTGTGACGGGTGCCTTCGTATTTGGATCCCGGATTGCCAAGTCCTGCGATCAACCAGAAATCAGATGCCATTGAAATCGTTCCATTCATTCATACATACGTTTGTGCGCGTTCATATTGCGTCACGTTGTCTCGTCTTGATAACCGCAAAGATTGTACTTACAGGTCGAGATACCAGTAACTCATGTCACGCATGGTGCCGGTGGAATCGGTGGCGGCAGTTGGCATGAGGCCAAACTGTGTAAAACCGAACCGTTTCATCAGTGCGATCGAACCGGCATTGTCTGCGAAAATAATGCCGCATGCCTTACGCATATTACGCTTTCGACATTCTTCAAGCAGTTTGGTGAGTGTGTATGTACCGACTCCCCTGCCCTGCCATTGCGGATCGATATAATAGGCGAGATCGGTGACGCCGTCGTATCCTGCGCGATCGTAGAAAACGGAAAGCGCGCTGAATCCAATGATCCGCCTCTCTCCGTCATCATCTACCGTTTCCGTAACGAACACCGCATACGGATCATGATGCGATTCAACCCATGCTTTGCGCTGTTCGTATGTGCGTGGAGTTATATCGGCCGATGATCCACCTCGTATGACTGCAGCGTTGTAAATGTCGGTGATGGCTTGAATGTCGTCTTGTGTCGCGATGCGGTAGGAATACTCGATCATGTTTTTGAGCATACCGGGCATATGCAGAAGGCGGAAGACCGGTTCCCCATATGGAACCAGTCTCCCGCCTTATGCAAACAGCAATCGTACGGAACTTGTGCGGAAACTACTGCTCGAGTTCGAGCGCCTTGTTCAACGCTTCCTGAAGTTTCTTCTGCGCCTCGCCATAAGCGGACCAATCGCCCTTCTTCATAGCCGCGTCGGAATCCTTCATTGCCTGGGAAGCGTCGTTAAGCGCGCTCTTCAGACCGTTGCTCATCGTGCCGGAGCTACTACCGGTATTGCCGGAACTGCTGTCATTGCCCGAGTCTGTTCCAGATGACGAATCCGTGCCATCGGTTCCGGAAGAACCATCGGTGGAGGCATCGCCGTTGGTATCGGACGTATCAGTCTTGCCACTGGTCGAGCCGTCGACGTTTTCAGCATCGCCAGCGGATGCACCGGAGTTGCCGCCGAACACCTGATCGAGCGCTTCGTCCAACGTGTTGGCGAATCCGACCTGGTCGCCGAAGGCCACCAACACCTTCTTCAACAGCGGGAAACTGGTGGAACCGGAAGACTTGACGTACACCGGCTGCACGTACACCAATCCGCCGCCGAGCGGCAGTGTAAGCAGATTGCCTCGCTGCACATTGGTGGAACCGGATTCAAGCAAATTAAGTTCCTTCGACACGTCGGCCGACGCATTGAAGTTGTTCTGTGCCTGACCGGGGCCTGGCACATTGGAATCCTTCGGCAACTCCTGCAATCGAAGCGTGCCATAGTTCGCGCCGATCTTGCCTTTTTCGTGGCCCGCATCGGAATCGACAGACAGGAATCCCGTCAAAATCTCTCGAGTTGACGTGCCTGCGGGAATATACGACGACGTCAACGAGAACACCGGTTCGTTGGATCCACCGGTCTGCAGCGTCAAATAGTACGGCGGCTGCAGAATGTCACGTTCCTGAGCCTGCTGGGATTCGGTCGGATCGACCGGAGTCTGCCAGAAATCCTCACCGGAGAAGAACTGGCTGGCGCTCGACACATGGTACTTGGTCAACAGTTCTCGCTGCACCTTGAACAGGCTTTCCGGGTAACGCAGGTGACTCATCAGATCGCCGGAAATCTCCGACAACTGGTGGTACTGGCCGGGGAAGATCTTCTGCCATGCCTTGATCACCGGATCGGATTCGTCCCACACGTACAGGTCCACGGAACCGTCATACGCATCGACGGTGGCCTTCACGGAGTTGCGAATGTAGTTGGCGTTCTTCGAAGCCAGCTCACTCACCGTGGCCGAAGATTCCGTAGTGGAATCCTTGGAGGCTTCGCCCAGATCGGTCATCTGCGAATACGGGTAGGCGTCAGACGTGGTGTAGCCATCGACGATCCACTTGACACGACCATCCACGACCGCCGGGTACACACGGCCGTCAAGCGTCAGGTATGGCGCGACCTTGGCCACACGCTCCTTCGGGGAACGATCGTAGAGAATCTGCGATTCGGAGTTCACACGGTTAGAGAACAGAATCTGGTCGGAGCCGAAACGGATGGCATACAGCAGTCGGGAGAAGATATTACCGATCTTCGGGCCGCCATTGCCACCGAACGTGTTGGTGGCGCCTTCGGAACCGGTCGGGTAATCGAACTCCCACGACTGCGTACCTTCCGGAGCGCCCACGATCGAATATTCGGAAGCGTTCGGCGAGAAGTAGATACGCGGCTCGTACTGTTCGGATTCGGTGAGCTTGCCTTGGGTTGGAATACCCGCCTCAAAGAACTTCGGCTGGCCGTCGGCCGTCACCTTGTTGCCGTAGGCGGCCACCACACCATAGCCGTGCGTGTATACGGTATGGTCGTTGACCCAGTTACGATTGTCAAGACCGGCAAGGTCAAGTTCTCGTGCTGCGATCACCGTATCTTGGCTCACACCGTCGACCTCATACTTGTCGACGGCAAGAGTATCGGCAAACGTGTAATACTGCTTGGATTGCTGCAGCTGCTTGAATGTCGGGGAAACGATCTGCGGATCGAGCAGTCGGATCTGCGCGGTCGATTCCGCGGAATCAGCCAACGCACCAGCCTCGCCTTCCGTAGTGGCCTGATACTGTTCGGTCTTCACATTGTTCAGACCGTATGCTTCACGGGTGGCGTCGATATTACGTTGGATATAGGTAGATTCCATTTCCTGCGCGTTCGGATTCACACGGAAACGCTGCAGCAGCATCGGCCATGCCACGGTAAGCACCAAGCTCACCACAATGGCGGATGCGATGGCCACGGTCGGCACCTTCCACGCTTTAAGCGCTTCGGAAGCACGCACCGCAATCGGAGCCTGGCCTTCCAACGCATGCGACTTCATGATCCACACGCCGAGAATCACACCGAGAATGACGGTGATGGCAGCCATGATGAAGGTGACGGGAATCGTGGCGTTGACCGTGGTATACGTGGCACCGGTGATGCGGCTACCCTCCTGCGTGAGGTGGGAGAACACGCCAAGCACCTGATTCGTCGCCCATGCGAACATGTTGAGCATCAGCCAGATGCCGATCTGTCTACGCGCACGCTTGGTGATGTGGAACAGTCCACGACCATGCACTGGCATGGTGATTCGGATGCCGCCCATCATCACATGCGTGACGATGGAGAAGATGATGCCGGCAAGCAGCAGCAACGACACCGCCGACATGATCAGCTTCAAGCCAGGCAATACGAACACATAGAAACCATTGTCGATGCCGAATTGCGGGTCGGTGGTGCCGAAACTCTGCGCGTTGAACATCAGCAGGATTTCAGACCAATTCGCATTAAACTGCGATCCGAACATCAAGCCGACGATCAATGAAATCACCACAGCCACACGACGTGCACTCTTTGAGCTCACGCCCTTGCCCACTTCGATGGTGTCGCCGTTAATACGAATCGTGGAACCATCGGCAGCATCGGGGCGAGCCCAGATCGCCAGCGACGCGGACAGGAATCCGACCGCGGCGATCAGCAGCGCATACGCCACCCACAGGCCTACCCTGGTACCCAACTGCGTCCAAATCACGCTTTGGAAGCCAAGCTGCGCATACCACATGACGTCGGTGATGAACTGCGCCAAGCCAAAGAACAGGCCGATGATGATGGCAAGCGCCAGCACCACACCGATTAGAATCTTGTTGCCGTTCGACGATTTGCGCGGACGGTTCGGCTGGCGTGTGATACGCGGACCGGACGGACCTCTTGGAGGCATGTTCGCCGAAGACCGGGCGGTGTTATCACCATCGGTTTCGACATTGAGAATGATGGGATCATCGTTGCCGGATTTATTGGCACGCTGCCCTTGGGAGCGGTTCGGACCGCTTTCCGGGTCGAACATGGGACCAAACATATCAAAAAAAGACATACTAATAGCCTATCGACAGGCACGGAACGGCTTTATGCCGCTAGCCTAATGTTTACGCAATTCACGAACACGAATCCACCCGTTCTTTTCTTATGCGATCGTATTCGCCATCACCGGCATGTGATAGATAATGACACTATGAGGAGAGTTCACGTTCATTTCGCTCGTTGTGCTGCCGCACTGTGCGCCATCGCACTGCCGCTATCGTTCGCTGGGTGTTCATCCAGCGCAAGTTTGAATGCTGGCTCCAACCAATCCGAGCAATCCAATTCGCAGCAGTCCGATGCATCACATGATGCGCTTGACAAATCCAACGTGCCAAGCGTGGTGGACGACTCGCCGCATGGCAGAGCTGTGGCTGCAGTCAATGCCATGAGTCTTGCAGAGCGCGTCGGTCAGCTCGTCATGGCACCCCTGTATGCGGGATCCGATCCTTCCTCGTTACAGGATCTCATTGTGAACCAGCATGTCGGTTCGGTGCTGATCATCGGCAACTGGAATTCGGGAACGGCCGGTGTCGCCGCAGCCACATCCGCATTGCAATCGTATGCGCCGGTCAATAATCAGCTGTTGATGACCACTGATCAGGAAGGTGGTTTGGTGCAGCATCTGCAGGGTGATGGGTTCGACCAGATGCCTTCCGCCACCAATCAGGGTTCAATGTCGACCAACCAGCTACGGCAATCGGCTGCCGTATGGGGTTCCCAACTCAAGTCGGCCGGCATCAATGTTGATTTGGCGCCGGTGGTGGGCACGGTAACGGTAGATAGGGCTTCCAATGGCCCGATCGGCGCACTGTATCGTGATTTTGGTCTTGATGCGGACGGCAATGCCGACCATGCCAAGGCGTTCATTCAGGGCATGGCGGATTCGGGTGTAGGCAGCACCATCAAGCACTATCCTGGTTTGGGTTCGGTGACGGGCAACACCGATTTCACCGCCGACGGCATTCTTGATACCACCACCACGTTGGACGGTGCGGAAATCGGCGCGTTCAACAGTACGTTGGAGGCGAACCCTTCCATGGTGATGATGTCGCTTGCCACCTATCAGGCTATTGATCCGAATAATCCCGCCGTGTTCTCCAGCGCTTTGGTAACGGATTATTTGCGCAATACGGTCGGATTCCAAGGTGTCATCACTTCGGATTCTTTGTCCGCCACTGCGTTGGGTGGCATTCAGCCAAGTGATTTGGGGGTGCGATTGGTCGATGCCGGAGGTGATCTTGCCTGCATTGGCGCTTCCGATTATGTTCAACCGATTTTGGATGGGCTGAACGCAAAAGCCGCGGCCGATTCCGCTTTTGCAGACAAAGTAGCGCAGTCCGCGATTCGTGTGATGACATTGAAATACAGCATGGGACTCGCTTCTTGATTGCGAAATATTGATTGCGGAACATGCAATCGAATATCTTCGGTATAGGAATAATCGCAAGCAAGCAACATAAATATAAGAACAACAATCCCCGTCTTCCGAAATGAAAGACGGGGATTGTTTATGCATGGCCGTTAGTTTCAGCAACAGCAACTGGTGTTGGGATGCTTGCGATCGTATTCCTCTCGCATGCGCCAGTATTCGCGTTCGGTCAGCGGGGTTTCGCAGGGATGTTCGCTTGCGAAATGCTCCAGATAGTGGTCGTATTTCGCTTCTCCGCTGAATTCGCGCACATACCAGACGAATCCGGCCTTGGCTTTCAATAATGCGGACCAGATTCGTCTGACCATGGTGGTGAATCCCTGCATCAGGCTGCGGCCTGTTCCTTCTGCGCCAGCTCATAGCTCTTGGCCGCGTATTCGCGCTGCACCTTCTTTTCGAGCTTGGTAGCGACCAGGCTGGACGGTGCGAACCATTCGGATTCCACGAACGGCTCCTCAGACGTGGTTTCCACACCGAACTTGCCCTTGGCAAGAATCTTCACGGTCTGGTAGATTCCGACGACCAGGAAGACTCCCATCATGACCATGAAGAACACGGAGAGCACGCCGTCAAGATACGCATTGGAGAGTGCGGCCTTGGCGTTGACCAACGCTTCGCCTTCCAAAGTGCCACCATCGATCAGCGTCTGATACTTGGAAGCGGTGGCGAAGTAACTGATCGGTCCGACGATCTTCTGGAAGTCGGCGGTGAAGGTCACGGCCACATCCCAAACGAGAGGAACAACAGGAATCCACAGGTACTTCTTATAGCCAAGCTTGGCCACGCAAACGGTGACCAACATGAAGCATGCGGCGGCAAGCAGCTGGTTGGAAATACCGAAAATAGGCATCATGGCGTTGATACCACCATTCGTATCGCACACGCCGACCCACAGCAGGCCACCCCACAGGGCGGTTGCGATCAGTGTGGTGATGATGTTGCCCGGTTTCCACGTCGGATCAGCGAACTTCTTCAGCTTGCGCACGTTGCCCAGCAACTCACCAATCTGATAACGGGCCACGCGGGTGCCGTTGTCAACGGTGGTGAGGATGAACAACGCTTCGAACATGATGGCGAAGTGGTACCAGAAGGCCATGGAGTCATGACCGCCGAGGTAGGACTTGAGGAAGTCGGCCATACCCATAGCGAACGTGGTGGCGCCGCCGGTGCGGGAAACGATGGTGTTCTCGCCAATGTCGGAAGCGGCCTGCTTCAAAGCGTCGGCACCTTCATAGGTCTTGGCATTGCCGTTCTCGTCGACAGAATCCCAAGTGACCTTCATCTGGTTGCCTTCAATGTCGGAAACCTTCATCGAATCCACGGCCTTGACCGCGGCCTCAGCCTGCTCGTCAGGAGTGGAAGTGGCGGTCAGGGTCACGCCGGAAGCGGTGGAGATCTGCGAGGCGGACATGTTCGTGGAAAAGTAGACGCCCTGGGAAATGGTGATGGCCGCAATCAGTGCGATCACGGCGGTGAAGGATTCAACCAGCATGGAGCCGTAGCCGATCATGCGGATCTGGTTTTCCTTCTCCACAGCCTTCGGGGTCAGGCCGGAGCTCACTGCGCCGTGGAAGCCGGAAAGAGCGCCGCACGCGATGGTGATGAACAGGAACGGGAACAGGTCGCCTGCGAAGGTCGGTCCCGTGGAGGTGGACGCGAATTCAGTCAGAGCCGGCATCTGCACGGACGGATTGGCGATGAGAATGCCAAGCACGAGCAGCACAAGCGTGCCGATCTTCATCAGCGTGGACAGGTAGTCACGCGGGGTGACGAGCAGCCAGTGCGGCAACGCGGCGGCGGCGAAGGAGTAGATCACCAGTGCGATAACCAGTTCCTTGGCGTTCAACGTGAACACGTCGGCGATTGCCGGAACGCTGGAGATCCAACCGCCAGCGATGATGTCGATCACGAGCAGCACGAAACCGAGCACCGTGGTTTCGATAACGCTACGATGCAGGAAACGCTGGAAGCAGCCCATGATCAAGGCGATCGGAATGGTCATACCAATAGAGAACACGGCCCACGGCGAGGAAGCCATGGCCTTGATGGCCACGAGCGCAAGGAATGCCATGGCGATGGCGGTCATCACGATCAGGAAGATCGACAGGATAGTGCCGCCGAACTTGCCCATTTCGTCGGTTGCCATCTGGCCGAAGGAACGGCCGCGACGCTTGGCGGAGATCCACAGCATGAGCATATCCTGCACGGCGCCGGCGAAAATCACACCGAGAATGATCCACATCACGGACGGCAGATAACCCATTTGGGCAGCCAGAATAGGACCAACAAGCGGGCCCGCACCGGAAATGCCGGCGAAATGCTGGCCGAACAGCACGCGACGGTCGGCACGTTCGAAGTTGGCGCCGTCATGCACGCGCTCGGCCGGCGTCGCGTTCGCATCGTCGGTACGCATGATCTTGATCTGAATATAGTACGCGTAGAAACGGTAAGCGATCGCGTAGGAGCACAATGCCACAACCACGAACCAGATGGCGCTGATCTGCTCGCCACGGGAAACCGCCAGAATAGCCCAACCAATAGCGCACACAATGGCGATGACGGCCCACAGCAGGGCCTTCGGCCACGTCCACACCATCTTCGGCTTCACACCGACAGGGAGCCCCTTCGAATTGCGGATGACGCGTTCCGCTTCCTCAGGCGTGTAATCATCCTTGAACTCCAGTTTGCCGGGCGCTGGAACCGCGGCATTGGCAGTGCTTGCTGCACTAGTCATATTGTTCTCTCTCGTTAGATATAACTCTTCTATACAGCCAGAGCCGCTCAACACAGCTCCTTATTGGCTAAAGAAAAAGAGTAGGCGCGTCAATCGCATCAACGCATTTCTTCTCACGATATGGGATATCAGCAATAACAACTGTGGAAAATCCCTATAAAACTCACTTCAGATTTGGGCAATCCTACAAAACAGACAATCATGCAAAAACAAGCTGAAGTAATGCCATATACACGACGGTGCCGCCGGCGATCGAGAGCAGCATGTTGCGTTTCCATACGTGCAGCACGACGATCGCGGCGATGGCGATCGCTTCGGGAATGCCGTGGCTTCCAGCAAAAGGATTGACGTTTTTCAGCGAATACACCACCAGCAGTCCGGTCATAGCATACGGAAGCACGTTGCCAAGATAGTCGATGATGTGCGGCGGTTTCTTTGACTCGGGAAAGAGCACGAACGGCAGAAAACGGGTGATGATGGTGCCAAGCACCGCCATCAGTACAGTGACGACGCCCTGCCATGTGGTCATGATCATGACCGCGCCTCCCCTACTTCGTTACGATCCGCAGCGGATTCGACCGCACCATCAGCATCATCACGTTTCCCAACATCATCAGGTTTCAAATCATCCAAATACGGACGCAACATAATGAACATCACCAGCATGGCAATCAACGACGGGATCATGAAATTGTCAGCACCGAACAGCGCCATGCAAATCACCGGCACCACAATGCCCGTCAACGCCGCCATATGGCTTTTGCGTTTCGTTGTCAACCATTGATCCACGAAAATAACCACAAACAATGCGGTCATCACGAAATCCAAACCGGTGGTGTCGAACGTCAATCGCCCGCCGACAATGCCTCCGAACGTCGCTCCAGCCACCCAGGAAACCTGATTCAGCAGCGACACGAAGAAATAGAACCAGCCGCGGTCAACATCCGCCGGTATTTGCGCGCTGTTGTTGACCGCGAACGTCTCATCACACATGGCGTAAATCAAATACGGTTTTTTCGCCCCCATGTTCTTGAAACGCCCCAGCATGGACAGTCCGTAAAACAGGTGCCTTGTTCCCATCATCAGCGCCAACATAAGCGTGGCGAACGGATTGAATGCGGAAACCAGCAGATTCACCGTAACGAATTCCATGGAACCGGTGTAGATGAACGCGCTCATGCACAACGGCCACAGGAACGAAAACCCGCGGGTTCCCATAAGCACTCCGTACGACATGGCCAGAAAGAAGAAGCTGATGCAAATCGGCAGCACTTTGGGGAACACGGCTTTGAACGCACGCGTTTTCACTCCCCCATTCCGCTGGCTCATCCGCATTCCTCCCTGCCATACGTGGCAAGCCCGTTCGTGACCACAATGCCTTGTAACCACCCAATTGTCTAATCGTTCAATTCATGGTACCGACAGTCATGTTTCGCAAACACCCGCACGCATATCGACATTGCTTATAACACGTTCCATCGCTCATCCGCTTCGCCCGCCAGCGAAACATGGGCATGCGTTTGACTTCAAGTACTTGAACTTTCTATCTTGGCAACAGAACGTTTTCAAGGAGAGTTATCAGTGAGTGACATGCACGAGGTTCGTCAGGCGTTACTGACCGGCGAACGCGCCGAATTCCAAGCATCAGGCAAGCGATATATCGACACGATTTTCGATGATGGCGAATCACCGTTGAAGCATGCGCATGATATTGAGCTTAAGTCGAGTTCGTTCAAATGGAAGTATCCGCTGTGGTATTGCTCAGATATTTTGGCAAAGGATTGCACATGGTTCGAGATGGCACGCGCGGGCGTGTGGTATACGAATACCATTCGTGTTGAGGATTGCACGTTTGAAGCGCCGAAGAATTTCCGCCGGTGCCATGATGTTGCGTTGAGGAATGTTGATTTCGTCAATGCTGAGGAAACATTATGGGCTTGTTCGAACGTTTCACTGGAAAATGTGAGCGCTCGTGGCGATTATCTGGCGATGAATTGTTCCGATATTAAAGCCGATAATCTGCGTTTGGTTGGCAATTATCCATTTGATGGCGCACGTAATATTGAAATCACAAATTCTCGATTGATTTCCAAGGATTGCTTCTGGAATTGTGAGAATGTGACAGTACGTGATTCATTCATTTCCGGCGAGTATTTGGCTTGGAATTCCCGTAATGTCACGTTTGAGAACTGTACGATCGAAAGTCTGCAGGGTTTGTGCTATGTGGATAATCTCGTATTGCGTAATTGCCGTCTAATCAATACGACGCTTGCTTTCGAATATTCGAATGTGGATGCCGATATTCACAGCACTATCGATAGTGTATTCAATCCTTCGTCCGGCACGATTCGTGCGAATGCCATCAAGGAATTGACTCTTGACCCAACGAAGATTGATCCGAACAAGGTGACGATAATTACCGAAAACAAGTAAACGTCACCGTCGATCAAAAAGTATTTATAATAGTTGAGGGTCTGCAATTTAACTTGCAGACCCTCAATTGTTTTATATCACCCAACAATCGGTGTTGTAATCAAATACTGATCACAGATTGTCGGTGTCGATGGTGATGGTGACCGGACCATCGTTGATCAGGCCGACGCGCATGTGCGTTCCAAAGCGGCCTTCGCGTACTGGCACGCCGCCAGAACGCAACGCCTCGTTGAATTTGATCCACGTGATGTTGGCATGTTCCGGTTTACCTGCTTTGACGAAGCTGGGGCGATTGCCTTTCCTCACGTCGGCAAACAGCGTAAACTGCGAAATGGAGAGGATTTCGCCGCCGATGTCTTTGATGGAACGGTTCATTTTGCCCTGTTCGTCTTCAAAAACGCGCAGGTTGAGGATTTTGTGGGCCAGCCAAGAAAGCTGTTCCTCGCCATCCTCATCACTCACGCCGACCAACAGCATGAAGCCCGGTCCGATCTGCTGCGGTTCGAAGGTGGGGTCGATGGTGCCCAGTTCGTTGACAACGTCAACGCTGGCTTGGCTCACTCGTTGCACTACTACTTTCATAACCCCACCTTACCGCGCGAATAGCGCGATTCTTTGCGTTGTCAGTATCCGCACCATTCCAATCCACATAAATTAGACCACCAACATCCATCCATGGCGAATCAAAAACCTTAAAATAGGTGTTTTTCATGAACCTATAGCTATAATCTGCGTTATTCCAAGTCCACGTAGGTTTACCAAACATTAAATTAGGAGTCCAACACTAATGCCAAGGTTTTGAGTACCAGCAATGTGCTGCACACGGCGCCATAATCGACTTGCTCGACCATGCATGAACCATCATGGTCCTGCCAATTCTGGCGTGCTCATGCAGCCTGCGGATATGAGCCGTTATGATCATTTGCACTACCGTGTTGCGACCTCATGAGATTGCTGATGCGTGCAGACGATGCGTTGGCTGAACGTAAGACGATTCATGCAGAGGATTTGCAGGGACTGCCAATGATCATATGCCTCGAGGCGCGCTGCAATGCCTACTCCCTATTTTCATATTTTGGAGGCGGCACCTTTGTCGATAAGCCACAGCAGTTCCTCACCATCGGCATAAGAGCTTGGCGCATGCGGATTGTTGCGTTGCGCGAATGCTGCAGCAACCGCGTCCGCCTTGCGTGCTTCGGATGTGAACACCCACGTGTGCTTCGATCGCGCGATCATCGGCACGGTCAGCGTCAGGCGCAGTGGCGGCGGCTTCGGTGAATCGCGCACACCGGCAACAAGCACATGCGGATCGTCGATCTCCGACTCGCCATGGTCGGCTTCTACCCAAGTTTCTTTGGTGTGGCCAATAGAGAAGAATTGGGCACGCTTGTC